>Ga0181585_10006181_pt1 | contig 10284 bp, 14 predicted proteins | sample 071ome_29_FD_132469 | JGI IMG/M metagenome (GOLD analysis project Ga0181585, IMG submission 132469) | Coastal salt marsh microbial communities from the Groves Creek Marsh, Skidaway Island, Georgia - 071407BT metaG (megahit assembly) | ecosystem: Environmental > Aquatic > Marine > Intertidal... | reverse complement strand
GGGGAAGTACACCAAACTAACATATATTCTGGTGAAAAATGCTCAATGGCATATTTAACTTGACTGTGAATATACAGAGAATCAGCACCACCTCGTCCAAAACAAATAGTGGGTGTGTTTAGTTTTTGCCCCAATAAATAGGGCCACTGAATGCCACTTTCAAAACGGCTGTCTATACTAGTAAAACTATCACCACAAACTGCTAACAAAATATCTCCATATTTCAATGACTTACACTGCAAAAAAAAGGTTGACATTGAAGTTAAATATAAGTATAATATGTATATATTTAGTAGGAGATATCACAGATGCCGAAAGCAACTGGAACAGCAAAAGACACAGCACACAAGGCGATTGCCGAGTGGCCCAAAACTACACTAAGTAAAAAAGAAATCGAAGACAGACTGATTTCCGCTAGGATTTCCATGTTGCTTCAATGTCCTTTTTATGGCAATTTGGCTTGTCGTTTAGAAATGCGTGATGCCACTGACTGGTGCCCTACTGCCGCAACAGACGGCAAATACTTTTATTACAATAGAGATTTTGTTTCTGCTTTGAGTATTGCTAACCTTGTGTTCCTTTGGGGGCATGAAGTAGAACATTGTGTGTATGATCATTTTAGCAGACGTGGTGACCGGCATCCTACATTATGGAACATTGCTAACGACTATGTGGTTAACATGGACTTGGTTGAAGGCAATGTAGGTGAAAAAATCAGTCTTGTTGAAATCTGTCACGATTACAAATATCGTGGATGGATGTCAGAAGAAGTATATGCTGACTTGTTCAAACAGATGGAAGAAGAAGGTAGGATCATTGACTTGTCTACTCTTGATGTTCATTTGGAAATGGATGATGGAGATGACGAAGGCTCTGGTGATTCTAACGGTCAGGAAGGCGATACTGATGGGAAAGGTCCGGCAAAGTATACTGCTGAAGAAAAACGTGCTATCAAAGAAGCATTTAGAAATGCCACAGTTCAAGCCGCAAAAGCCGCTGGGGCGAGCAAATTACCAAGTGGTATCAAACGAATTGTAAACGATTTAGTTAATCCTCAATTAAGTTGGAGAGAACTACTACCACAACAAATTCAAAGTGTGATTAGAAGTGACTACACTTTTAATACTCCAAGTCGTAAAGGTATGGACAGTGGCATTTGGTTGCCAGGTCTGGACAGAGAACAAACCATTGATGTTGCCATCGCAATGGACACATCAGGGTCTATGACTGATGCTATGAGCAGAGACATTCTCAGTGAAATAAAAGGCTGTATGGATCAATACACAGACTTTAAAATTCATTTGTTCTGTTTTGATACTGAAGTACACAACCCTAAAGAATTTACTGCTCACAACATGGAAGAGTTTATGGAGTACGAAGTGATGGGCGGTGGTGGTACCGACTTTGATTGCTGTTTTAATTATATGAAAGAGCAAGGCATTGTGCCTAAGAAGTTTATCATGTTTACAGATGGCTACCCTTGGGACAGTTGGGGTGACGAGTCATACTGTGACACACTGTTTATTGTACATGGCGGAGGCTATGGCGGAACTAGACCAGTTGCACCATACGGCATAACTGTACCATATGAAAGGGAAGATTAATGATTGAACGATACAACAGATTAACAGAATCAGAGTTTTTGTTGCTGAAAGGCACAGAAAAAATGTCTACAATGATCAGTAACAAATTTTTCACTGCTGATTTTGATGTAATAGAATATCTAGAAGATAACTCTTTAGGTCAGTTTTGTGTGATCAAAAACGATGTCAAAGGTGGGTGGATCATTTACTTTGAAACCCTTGAAGATGTTCAATTAGCAATGGCAAATCTAACACCAAAAGAACCTGATGCGGCTCCAATCCACAGGATAAATATTGTGGATGAATTCTAAAAATAATTTTTTATGGTCCTGCAATGAGTGGGATCCCCTCAAAGAAGTAATAATTGGCACGGCTGTCAATGCCAACATACCTGAACATGACCTCAGTCACCACGCAACAAACTATGCTAATCTAAGCCCGGAGGAGTATGCAGAAATGCCTAAGGGTAGATACCCACCTCATGTTTATGAAGAAGCAGAAGAAGATTTAGATGGGCTAGTTGGTATATTAGAACAAGCAGGCGTAACTGTACACAGGCCCGATACAAGCGTCGTAGACTTCACTAGCACTGTTTCTAATGGTCTGTGGGAGTCACAGCAATACGAAGCATACTGCCCAAGAGATAGTGTTACAGTAATCGGTGATGCTATCATAGAGGGTGCAATGAGTTTGCGAGCAAGATATCACGAAACATTCTTGTTTAACAAACTGTTCAAGCAAAAAAGCATGCAGGGTGCTAGATGGTTACCCATGCCCAAGCCTATGCTACAGGACGATTTATATAGAATACAGCCGGGCAGAGCACCCAGTGTAAACAACAATGAACCTATACTAGATCCAGCAAACTTGATTAGATGCGGATACGACATCTTGTACCTAATATCAAACACAGGCAACGAACAAGGTGCTCAATGGTTGCGTAACACACTAGGACCAGAGTTTACAGTACACGAGTTGCATAATTTATACAGTTGGGCTCATGTAGACAGCACCATCATGCCACTACGCCCAGGGCTTGTAGTACTGAATGCTAAAAGAGTAGACGAAGACAAAGTGCCTGAAATATTCAAAGGATGGGATAAGATTTGGTACGATGATGAAATGTGCGTAGGGCAACCTTGTTTGGAATACTATGCTCCAGCAAGTGAATGGATTGGTATGAATGTGCTCAGCATAGATCCACAGCATGTTATTGTGCCTGATGACGAAGGGCCATTAATGAGAGCAATGGAACGGCATGGGATTACGCCTATTCCTGTACAAATGAGACATATGCGTACCCTTGCTGGAGGACCACACTGTGTGAGTTGCGATTTAGTAAGGGAAGGCAGTCTTGAAAAATACTAAAAACATCTTACTTGTATCTGCACCTAGAAGCGGCTCAACTTATGTGAGTGAGCGATTGCAAGAATGGAACAGCATAGACATAAATCTTTTTGAAGATTTCAGTATTGCCTGTAATCATTTCTCTACAAGTTATACTCAAAAAGCAAAATTATATGATGCATTTTGTAAAAAATGGTCATCAAAAAGTTGTATAGCAAAAATAAATCTACCCAACGATTGGACTAATAATTTAGGCAATACTTGGTTGATGGAAAGTTTACAACACAGTGATGTGTATTACCTAACCAGAAATAGAACGGAACATATATTAGATATAATTGCAAGCAAATACGAATTGAACATTGCTGACGATTGGGAAGAAAAACCTGTAGACATTTATATCAAAAGCAAAGAAGAAATTGTACGAGTAAACAACACATTAAAATATGTACATACTCTTTTTAATCAAATGAAAGATTTTAATAGAGGCATTGACATTACATTAGAAGACATTAAACAAAAAGATACTGGTGGTCACGGTATACCAAAACGAACATATAATTTTATTAACCAAGTGGATCAATATGACCATATGGATGCAAGACAAACGGTAGATCATATCATAAATAATTTCAACTTATGAGTAACGGTTTCTTAGTATTAGGCGATGTTCACAACGAACATGCAATTTTGACCAAAGCCGTGGACTACTCTATTGAAAAAAATCTGCAAATAATTTTTGTGGGGGATCTAGTTGATTATGGTCCCAGTCCAAAAGAAACAATCGAACTAGCACATAATTGTTTGATAAATCATAATGCTATTTTTATAGAAGGTAATCATGATAACAAGATTGCAAGATACCTTAAAGGCAATAATGTGCAGGTTGTTTTAGCAATGCAAGACACTGTAAACGTTTTAGAAACAAACGAACAAACAAGATCTCTGTTCAACGATGTGTATAACCGTATGATATCTTATCTCAAAATAAACGACACTTATATCACACATGGTGGAATACACAAAAACTTCTGGTCCGGTGATATTAGCAGTGACGCAGTTAAAAATGTTTTCCTATATGGGGAAGCCGATTTAAATAGTCCGTTTATAGAATACAACGGGCAACAGTATCCTCATAGAAAATACACATGGACTGAACATATACCTAATAATCATATTGTAATAGTTGGTCACGACAGAAGTCCGTTTGAAGAAATACCTTTATTTGAAAACGACATAAATGAAATTGTTATAAGAAAAAATAACATAGGCGGCGAAGTAATATTCATAGATACCGGTGCAGGTAAAGGTGGATTTATTAGCGGTGTTGTTTTAGATCATGATGGTAATGTTCATGATATGATATCTTTTTAAAAACCTTAAAATAAATATTACATATGATACATGATTATGTTTGCAAAGACATTGATGGAAAAGATATAAATTTTGCCGATTACAAAGGCAAATATATTTTGATTGTTAATGTTGCAAGTAGATGCGGCTTTACTAGACAATACAAATCATTGCAAACTCTATATGAAAACCATAAAGATAAACTGGAAATCTTTGCATTTCCTTGTAATCAATTTGGTAATCAAGAACCAGAAGATAATGAAAACATCAAAGAGTTTGTTAAAAGATTTGATGTTGATTTTCATATGATGTCTAAAGTGGAAGTAAATGGTGAAAATGCTGACTCTATTTTTAACTATATTAGATCAGAATTTGGTAATCAATCAATTAGATGGAACTTTGAAAAATTTCTGTTTTCACCAGAAGGCAGTTTTTTGAAAAGACATTTATCTATTATAGACCCGTTAACAATAGAAAACGACATATAAAATTACCTTTTTTATCAAAAGTCTATTAAAACATACTATAAATATAAGCACATAAAATTTATTTGGAGCAGTTAAAATGGCAAAAAACAAAGAACAAGTTGAAGTTCAGCAAGAAGTTGAAACTCAACAAACAGAAACCGGTACAGAGTTCACTGAATCAGAAGCACCTAGTGTTTCTCTAAGAGACCTAGATCAGTTAGCACAGGTTATTGACTTGGCTAGCCAAAGAGGTGCATTTAGAGGTGGCGAACTTGCTGTAGTTGGTACTTTATATAATAAACTTGTAGCATTCTTAACTAATGTGAAAGCACAACAAGATGCACAACAAGAATCAGGAGCAGAAGAAGTAGCACCTGAAACTGGAGAAGAATAATGGCAAAATTAATGAAACATGTCGGCGTATATGGTGAAAAACCTTGCGTTGTGGTTTTCAGAGAACTACCAGACGAACCAAACAACTGTTTAATACTATTAAGTAATACATTAGATGGTAAATTCCATGATGATGTTATGAGTGTTGTAGACAGTGCTGAAGGACAAGAAAGCAATAACATCAGCGAAGTACTTTTTAGACGTAGACTTAGTGACGGTGAAAACATGCTTGAAGCATTGCACACCAGAAATAAATTAACTAAAGTTTCTGTTGATATGGTACAACTTACTCCTGTACCTAACCAAAAAGTACAATTAGCAGAGGTTAATGCTGAACTGAGAAAAATTGCTAATCAAAGCAACCCTCCTCTTAAAACAGAAGCAAATCCAGAATCTTTGGTTACACCTTCTACACAAACAACAGAAGGCAACGATTCACCAGAAGATATTGCAACTAATTTATTAGCACAGGCTCAGTTAATCGAAGAAGACGCAAAAGCAATGTTGAGTGACGCGGAGTCTAAAAGGGAAGAAGCATACAAACTTAATCCTGATTTAGCACCAAAAAGAGGTCCAGGCAGACCACCTAAAAAAGAAACTGCTGAAATTTAATAATACTCAATATTGTAGGAGATAGTGTGTCCCAAGGTGGATTTAAAATATTGCTAGTGGCAAAACACAGCAAAAATAAAAAGTTTGAGAAATTACTAAGAGAAATTTTTCCAGCAGAAATACCTATCGAGATGATAGATAATATTTTAGTCGACTTTAAAAATGGCACACAAGGAAGGTTGGATCACACAGAGCTCAAGGACCCATTGCCTACTGCACCAAACAAAAAATGGTCTGCTCTGATCCAAGCCTTTTCCAACGTAGAAAAAATCACTATAGTAGTTGATGTAAACACTGTGGAAAAGGTTGTGGGTGACAGTGTTTCAGATATTCTTAATAGGCATTTCGACTGATGAAAATTGCAATCACAGGACATTCAAGTGGCATAGGTGAAGAGATCTATAACATATTAGATCTCACAATGCCTGATGTAGAATTAAGAGGCTATAGTAAATCAAACGGTTGGAACTTAGCATCAAATGATGGTGATGATATAATCAACGATATCATTGATTATGATCCCGATGTAGTATTTAACAATGCATATTATCCCAAACTTCAAAATAAAGTATTAGAAGTTTTATATGATACATGGAAAGATAAAGACAAAGCAATTCTAAATACTGGATCTATTAGTGGGTACTTTGGACACAATTTAGTTGATGATACAACTCAATATGCTACCGATTATATCACAGACAAATATGCATTATCTCATTTTTGTATTACAAATAGTTTTAACTGGTATGCTAAAAATAAAACTAGAATACAAAATGTTAGTTTTGGTTTTGTTAATACACCATTATTAACTAGAACAATTCATCAACCTGATCAAACAAATATGATTAATTGTGAAGATGCCGCCTTTTTCATGGTTGATTTAATAGAATGGGATAAACCTTATTTAATTCCAGAATTTGTGTTAAATGGTACTCAGCACAAAGATGACGATTCTACAGGGCATTTTTTTAGAATAGCATCTGTAAATATGGTAAAACATGTTGCTAGAAGCAACAGAAAATTAAAAAACCAAAACAAATCAAGCACTTAGCACCCTCAAATTTACCAAAAAAACTGGAAAAAAAGGTTGACTTTTGGACAAAAATCCGTATAATAGTATGGATAGTTAGGAAAAAGGGTAGCGATATGTATACAGTATTTCAAATCCAAATCAGTGACGAAATTTATGATTTCGTAAACTCCCCAGAAGGTGGTCACATGGAGACTGCCAAACGTTTCCCAGAATATCACGCAAGCATGGAGACCAGGCTACGTGGTGCTGAGGGTTACAAACCTGAATTTGCCAAGCACTATGATGCAGTGTGCGGCATTGATGCAGAAGATCTTGAGGAAGTGTTCCACATTGGTAACATGGGTCCTGAAGAAAAAATCAATCGTATTGCTCCTATGCATTCAATCAGTGTTGGTGATGTTGTTGTAGACATGATAGGTGATGCTTACATCGTTGATAGTTTTGGTTTTGAAAAAATCGACTTTGATGAGGTTGCGTAATGCACAGAATCAATATGTCCAAGGCTGTTCGATTGGGTTGGTTTAATATCTATGATCCTGATGCTGACTATCGAATTATTTTCAAGCAACGTGGTTTGATCATGTTGGGTGAAACTGATGATGATCAACACATGGATTTTTTGCTGGTAGACACATACAATCTCAACAAAAAGAACCGTCCTAAAATTGTGATGGAATTGTTGTTGAGCAAGTCTAAGAATAAGAATTCATGGCATGTGGACTACACTAGGGTGGATAATCTTTATCAAGGGCAAGGACTAGCACCCAAGATGTATCGAAAACTGCTGAAGAAAATGCCTGGATTGATGCTAGAAGCCGGGAACTTGCAAAGTGCAGGAGGACGTGGTATCTGGGCAGAGTTAGGTAGGATGGATGATATCTGGGTGTTTGGTAAGACCAAACGTTCTCAACCGTTTGAACTGGATGTTGATGAATGTGAAAATGAACTAATGAGTTTTGATCGCAGGGTATATGATAATCCTAGGTCTAATATGTATGTGTTTGCAACTGCTTGTTAGGTTGACATTTATAGGGAAATCATTTATAATAGCAGTATGCAAAAATATATTATAACAGACATAGACGGAGTGGTGTTAGATTGGGAAGAAGGCTTCTCAGTTTGGATGGAACACCACGGACATGAAAAGGTAGAAGGCTACCAATTTCAATATAACATAGGCGATCGATACGGTATGACCTATGAACAAGGTAGCAAATTGGTTAAGCAGTTTAACGAAAGTGCCGCAATAGGATTTCTTCCTCCACTGCGTGATGCACAATACTATGTGAAACTGCTACATGAAAAACACAGATACAAATTTATAGCACTCACAAGTCTTAGCCTAGATCCATATGCAAAAGCATTGAGAGAACGTAACCTCAAAAAACTTATGGGCGATGCCTTTGAAAGAGTAATCTGTTTGGACACAGGTGCAGATAAAAATGATGCTCTCAAAGAATTAGCCAGTAAAAAGAAATATGAGAATGCATGGTGGATTGAAGACAAACCAGAAAATTTACATGCAGGTGTTAAAGTTGGATTCAAAGGTATTATGATGGAACATGGTCATAATATGAACACATCGGTAAATGGCTTTGTTGCTAAAAATTGGGAAGACATTTACAATCTTATCACACAAGATCTAAAAACAGAACCTTACAAGAGGTAGCAATGACCAAGAGCATTTATACAGGCAGAGAACTTATCACTCTTGCTGTTGCTGTAGATAGGTATCAGGGATTTAAATTTATAAAATCTCATCACACCACCAAAGAAAATCCTAGCACCAATTTTAATTTGATGCTACAACTGGCTCGTGACCCAAGCAAGTCTTTGGTCAAAGAACCTAATCAAGAAGATATTAAAACAGCAGATAAAATTGTTGATTACTTTGAAGGATTAATTTTCAAAGCAATGGAACGTGACCTAACAGATTATGAGAAAAAAATCACAGAAATTATTCATGCTGAAGATATAAATTTCAGTGGCAGAGATGATAGGTTACCTGTTATTGCCAGTTTACCTAATGTGTATAGAAACAACATCACCCATGACAAATGGGCCGATGAAGAGCGTTCTTTGAGAAAAGTATCTGACTATGAAGGCAAATATAAAACTCGTTGTAAGTTTAACGGCAATGTTAGAATGTCTAGATACATGCAAAAATCTCACAGTTTACTGGTAGCAATGGTCACAGACAAAAACAACATTGTGAAGTTTTTCTACGATTTGTGGCGTCATCAAGATGGTAATATAAAAGAAATTCTTGCTGTGGGCAACCATATCACAGTAGAAGGTTATGTAAAAAGCCATGCAGTATCCAATCACAGCAAATGCAAAGAGACATTTATTAACAGAGTCAATATCACTCAAGAAGATAAATAGTAATATAACTTAGAACTAGACTTATGTCTAGACTGTGGTAACACAGATCGGAGTATATTACATATGGCAGTCTACATGAATGCCAAAGGTACCACTAATGCCTCTTTTCAAGTAGGTAAACGCGGTAATAAAATCTTTGGCGGAGTATCAACACCGGCTTCAGACACTGTTGAATCAGGCGATATTTGGTTTGATAATGCAAACGGTACATTAAAATTTGCGTCTGTATCAGGCAACACAGTCTCTTGGGCAAACATAGTTGCACAAGGTGATGCTATAAATTCAACAGACTTGGTTGTCACAGGTAACTTAACTGTTACAGGTACACAAACCACAGTCAATACCCAAACATTAAACGTAGAAGATAATATTATTACATTAAACAGTAACTTTACTGGTGCTGATAATATTGTTGATGGTGGTATTGAGATTGAACGAGGTGACGAAACCAATGTCAGTTTTCTCTGGGACGAAAGTGAAGGTGAATGGACACTGGGTGCTGAATCTCTGAGAGCAGGCGATTTTATTGGTACTGTTCATGGTAATGTTGTAGGTAGTATTGCTCCTAATGGATCACCAAACACACTAACAGGTAATGTTATTAATGGTGGTGCTGTTACTATCACAGGCAGTTTAGATGTAACTGGTGCAAGTATTACAGGTGCAAACACCGATAGCATCAGCGAAGGTAGCACAAATTTATATTATACAGATGCTAGAGCAAACAGTGCTGTTGACGCATATGTAACAGGCGGTACAGGTATTGTAATTAGTTCAGGTACTGTTAGTGCTAATGGTCTTACTGTAAACGAATTTGTAACCACTGCATACGATGCTACAGGCGACACATGGAGCGATGACGATAGTACCTTCGCAACCACAGCCGCTATTGCAGACAGGATTGATGCACAAATAACCAGCTCTGCAGACATAGTTCATATAACTGGTACAGAAACTATCACTGGTGATAAAACTATCAGTGGTGCTACACTTACCCTCACTGCAAACAGCACGTTAGACGTAAGCAACGCAACTGTAACGGGTGCTAACACATCAAGTATTAGCGAAGGCACTAACTTATATTACACTAACCCAAGAGCAAGACAAGCAT
>Ga0181585_10006177_pt1 | contig 10288 bp, 9 predicted proteins | sample 071ome_29_FD_132469 | JGI IMG/M metagenome (GOLD analysis project Ga0181585, IMG submission 132469) | Coastal salt marsh microbial communities from the Groves Creek Marsh, Skidaway Island, Georgia - 071407BT metaG (megahit assembly) | ecosystem: Environmental > Aquatic > Marine > Intertidal zone... | reverse complement strand
TTTTAGTGTTATCTAGTTAAGGCTTGAGTGCCTTGGGTTTGCCAAAAAGGCGCAGTCGGCTAACACCACCATCCGGGTGGATGTTGAGCTTCACGTGTGTGACTACACCAAAGTCTGCCTCTGCCTTAAAGCGCTGAATGCAATCTGCCTTGAGCTTCTGGTTTGGCAACAGTGTGCGCCAGAATAGCGATTGGGTCGCGATCTGATCGTCTGTACCGCCCTGAACATAGGCCGCTTGGATATCACAGCTATCTGGGAAGTTCCCTTTAAAGTGCGCCGTATCAATTTCGATCTCATCGATCTCGCCGGGACACCCAAGTTCAAGGATGACCCAATCATACCCCGGTGTACGACGGCGGGCAGTCTCCCAACCATCACCCATATTGATACCTCGACCAGGGTTCGTCAGGTTACCCATCTTACCGAAGTGCTCATCGCTACAGCTGATTGCTCGGCCGCCATTGAGAGCGCTCACTAGATCGATTGACTCATTGGCATCGACATTTGCCCAATCGATGTAAGGGCGACCGTAGACGCGGAAACGGGCGATGCCGCCATCTGGGAAAATATTCAGGCGCGCGTGGCTCCACGGCTGATCGCTGCTAACTTCAAACAGATGCTCAGAGTCACCGCTCAAGGGTACTGAGGGGAGTAGCGGGAACCATTGAGTATCAGCATCAGGATCTTTGTCTGGCGAGTAGCAGACATCTACTGAGGCAGAGGGAGGGTAGTTGCCTGTAAAGAAGTTAGTATTAATCTCAAAGGCTTCAATCATCCCAGCAACGCCAAGCTTGACGACGGCGTAGTCATACCCCTCGAAACGCTTGCGGCGTGACTCCCAGCCGTCCATCCATTTTCCTGCTTCATCATAGACACCTTCCTTCCAGACAGGAGGGGTAGGATCAAGCATACGGTTTACTTCAGCGAACCAGTCATCAGTTACATAGATCGCGCGGGCACCTAGGCGGGCATCAGCCAGGTTGACGAGGCGGTTGTATTGCTTAGTAGCCATCGGCTAACTCCTATCTCACATATCGGCCAGGCGGAAGCCGGCGATCTTATTAATTTCTGTCAGCGCGCGAGCAAACTCCTGCTCAGGGCTGTTGTGTATACGCTCTTTGAAACCGGCCAAAATCGCATGCTTGTTGCTACCTTTCACCGCCATAATGAAGGGGAAGTTAAAGCGCGCTTTATAGGCGTCGTTGAGATTCGTGAACTCGTTGTATTCCTCGTCTGTTAGCGAGTCGATACCAGCACTGGCTTGCTCGCTGGTGGACTCGACCGTCAGGTTACCAGCGCGAGCTGCACGGCCTGCCAAGTCAGGGTGGGCGATGATTACGCCAAGCTGCTCATCCTTATTAGCCTCCAGAAACACCTCAGCCATGGCAGCTTGTAGCGTCTCAATAGTGCTGTGTTGGGCGCTAAGGCCTCTGTCGTATGTGCGCTCGGCAATCCAAGGCGAGTGCTCGTAGATTGCCCCGAAGGTCTCAACAAACTGTTCGCGGCTTAGCTCTGCCGGAACTCCAAATTTGAATTGGCTCATACTCATGCTCTCGTCAGATGTTTAAGCGGGTTTGTGGTGTTCGTGCCAATGGTTAGCAATGTCGATACGGCGCGCGAACCAGACTTTCTCATGTTGCTGCACATACTCCAAGAAGCGCTTGAGTCCAGCAATACGGCCGGGGCGGCCGAGCAGCCGGCAATGCATGCCAATGGAGAGCATCTTCGGAGACTCGGCACCCTCCTCGTAGAGTGTATCGAAGGCGTCCTTGAGGTATTGAAAGAACTGCTCACCGTTGTTGAAACCCTGCACCTGCGCAAAGCGCATATCATTGGTATCGAGCGTGTAGGGGATCACCAAATGTTTGCCGTTCGGGCCGTCAACCCAGTAGGGTAGGTCGTCTGCATAGGAGTCTGAGTCGTAGAGAAAGCCACCTTCCTCCATCACCAGTTGACGGGTGTTGGGTGAATCACGACCTGTATACCAGCCCAGTGGGCGGTTTCCAGTGACGCGTTCGAGGATCTCTATCGCCTCATGCATGTCTCTGCGCTCAGCTTCGATATCAGTCTCTTGATAGCTAATCCACTTGAGCGCGTGCGAGCAGATCTCATGGCCCGCCTCAACGAACGCTTTTGCTACATCGGGGTGGCGCTCTATCGCTGTAGCGACCGCGAAAATAGTCAGCGGGATATCTTTCTGAGCAAACAGACGTAGCAGGCGCCAGACTCCGGCACGGCTGCCGTATTCATAGATCGATTCCATGCTCATGTGGCGCTGTCCCGGAAAAGCGACGGCAGAAGGCATCTCAGAAAGGAATGCTTCAGACTCGCTATCGCCGTGAAGAATACAGCGCTCTCCACCCTCTTCGTAGTTGAGTACGAAGGAGAGGGCCACACGGGCATCGTTGGGCCAGCGTGCATGGGGTGGGTTGTTGCCATAGCCAATGAGGTCGCGAGGGTAGTCGCTCATAGAGAAGTCTCCAAGAGTAAATCGAACAATAACAGGAATTGATTGTATACAATCTTTCGTCTCTGTAAAGCGGTTAATTTTTGAGCAGTGCGACTGAACACTCTATTTTTTTGGCGCTCGCTCAACTCCTTGGGCTATTTAATGCTCCTTTAGTGCAACTTAGTCGTGAAAAAGCTTTTTATGCTTGGGTTTTTGTATACATCTTGGTATACATAACGTCAGTTCAATTTTTGCAAGAGAGATATCATGGCCGGATACCTAACAACTCACGTTCTCGATACCGCTGCTGGCTGTCCCGGTGAAGGCATCGAATTGGTGCTGTTCAAAGTCGCTGACGGTCAGCTCGCAGAGCTAACCCGTGCTACCACCAATGACGATGGCCGTGTTGATGCACCGATTCTTGCCGGTGAAGATTTTGTGCCAGGCACCTATGAGCTGCACTTCCATGCTGGCGACTACTTCCGCCGCAGCGGAACAGCACTCGCTGACCCCGCCTTTCTGGATGAGGTTGTAATCCGTTTCGGTATTGCTGAGGGCGACGCGCACTACCACGTTCCTCTGCTGATCTCGCCCTACAGCTACTCGACCTACCGCGGCAGTTAAGGTAGGCCAAGGGCGTGAGCAGCAAAACCAAAGTGGCTACCCAGGATCAAAAGATATACGAGCACATTTTTGATGCCATTCTGGAACAGCGACTTGCCCCCGGGACTAAGCTAACGGAAGAGGGTCTGGGTGAGGTGTTTGGCGTATCTCGCACGATCATCCGTCGAACGCTCTCGCGCCTCACACATGAGGGTGTAGTTGAGCTGATCCCCAATCGTGGCGCATATGTCGCTAAGCCTAACACTGCTGCTGCACGTCAGATACTGGACGCAAGGCGCCTTATCGAGCTGGCTCTGGTAGAGCGGGTGGCGGAACGCGGCCCTCAGCTTCAGCGTGAGATCAAGTTACTTCGACTGCTAATCGATGAAGAGCACGCAAGTTCGGCGCGTGCTGACACGGGGACCGCGATACGCCTCTCGGGTGAGTTTCACCTCGAGCTCGCACAGTTGGCAAGGAATGAGCCGATGGCAAACTTCCTACGCGCTTTGGTCTCTCAAACATCGTTAATTATCGCTATGTATCAGACAAGTCAGCAGAGCAACTGTGCCATAGATGAACACAGCAAACTGCTGGACGCTATCGAGCTTGGTGATATATCCGCAGCGTTGAGTTTGATGACAGAACATCTGGACCATATCGAAGCGCGACTTGAACTGGTGCAGGGCGAGCAGGAGGTTGATCTTGAGAAGGTGTTTGGCCATCTGAGGGTTAAAGCCTGAGCGGAAAAAAGTGACATTTAGTGCATATTGGTGCACTCTTCGGGTGTATCAATGCAAGGATTTAAAACTTTTGGTTGAAGAAAGATATCTAAAATCAAAGGGTTAATAGCGTTGGCAGCCTTTTGCCAATAACAATAAGAAGGTCTTCATTTAGAGAGACCATTTGGAGGTAGCAATGAGCAATCACATGACCCCGGAGCAGATGCGGGATCCCAACTATACACCGCCAATGCATGTGGCAATCCCCCTGGGTATTCAGCATGTACTGGCGATGTTTATCGCCAACATCACGCCAGCGATCATTATCGCAGGCGCTGCGGGATTCGGTTTCGGATCCAACTCACCTGACTTCCCTAACATGCTCTACATGATTCAGATGTGTATGTTGTTGGCGGGTGTCACGACGCTGCTACAGACTATCGGTGCCGGCCCTATAGGCGCGCGCCTACCGATCGTTCAGGGTACCAGCTTCGCCTTCATCCCTATTATGATTCCGCTAGTCGCTGGCGGCGGTGTGGAAGCGATGGCGATAGTTACCGGCGGTGTGTTGGTGGGTGGTCTGTTCCAGGCTGCGCTGGCACCGTTTATTGGTCGAATGCGTTTCGCGCTTCCACCTCTGGTTACCGGTCTAATCATCCTGATGATCGGCCTCTCTCTTCTTAAAGTTGGTATTCAGTATGCTGCTGGTGGTGTACCTGCTATCGGTAAGCCTGAGTTTGGTTCACTCGCCAACTGGAGCGTTGCTGGAACAGTCATTGTTGTGACGCTGGCGCTCAAGTTCTATGCGCGTGGCATGTTGAGCTCTGCAGCTGTGCTGATTGGTTTGATCGCTGGTTACGTGCTGGCTTACATGATGGGCATGGTGAGTTTCGGCAATGTCGGTAAAGCGTCTGTTTTTGCTATGCCAAAACTCTTCCCATTTGGTATTGAGTTTGCTGCTGGTGCGATTATCGGTATCTGTTTGATGTCCTTCATCTCTGCTATTGAGACGGTGGGTGACGTGTCAGGTATCACCAAAGGTGGTGCAGATCGTGAAGCGACGGACAAAGAGATCGAAGGCGCCACTTACGCGGACGGTCTAGGTACCGCACTGTCGTCTCTAGCGGGTGCACTGCCTAACACCTCCTTCTCGCAGAACGTCGGCTTGATCGCCATGACGCGGGTTATGAGCCGTCATGTTGCGACTATCGGTGCAATCTTCCTGATTATCTGTGGCCTAGTGCCAAAAGTGGGCGCGATCATCCAGACGGTACCGATTGAAGTACTAGGCGGTGGTGTAATCGTGATGTTCGGCATGATCGCCTCTTCAGGTATGAAGATGCTCTCTGAGGTGAACTGGAACACCCGCAATATGATGATCTTTGGTGTTTCTCTGTCACTGGGTCTGGGTCTGCTACAGGCGCCTGAGGCGATGCAGCACTTGAACGGCACATTGAAAGCGCTGCTCGGTACAGGTCTGCTCCCTGCTGCTGTATGCGCAATCGTGCTGAACCTGGTGGTTCCAGAGTCAGACGACTAATAGCCGAGCATCTGATGAAAAGGGCCTACGGGCCCTTTTTTCGTTTGTGCTCGTCAGAATTTCAGGCATGAGCGCAGTTCAGTGCGCTCCCAAAGGTGGATATGCTCTCTTTTGGGAGGGATAAGGTCGCGACGCGTAAGTTAGGCCGGATCGTAGACCCGGTTTGCCTCAGGGTCGGTGGTGTCGTACCCAAGCGCTTCGATTTCGCACCAGATTGCCGTTGGGATCTCTGTTTGTGCCCACACCAGTGTCGGCTGAACCCGAGCCTGTGCGGTAACACCACGCAGTGATAGCTGAAGCGCAACTGCCCTTCATATGCCGTAATCCTAGTCTAGTTGACTCTAGTCTCCACAGAAGCGATCGCGCTCTCCAGTTTTTTGAGCGAGATCGGCTTTGCCATCACCGTATCGGCGCCGGCTGCTAGCAGTGTATCGGTCTCGCTACCCACCACCGCGGCGGTGGCACCGATGATAGGGCCGGTGTAGCCGGCCTCTCGCAGTGCTTTTGCCAAGCCGTAACCATTGAGCTTGGGCATCATTATGTCTGTCAGCACGACGTCGAAGGTGTTGCTACTGTAGGCTGCGAGCGCCTCCTCACCATCGTTGCAGACACAGACCTCTGCGCCGGCATTGGATAGAATTTTCCTCGTTAGCAGCTGCAGTGTTTTATCATCCTCCGCAAGAAGGATGCGTTTGCCTAATAGAGTGGTGTTTTCAGCCTGCGTCTCACCTACAGCGGTTTCTGTTGGATTAGAGTCGCAATTATCTACTGACATAGTTACTACAAATGCAGCCCCACCTTTAGAACTCTGTTCGTAGTGAATCTGGCCGCCTAGGGCAATCGCCAATTCGCTACTGATGAAGAGACCAAGCCCAGTTCCGTCGGCGTCAGTGTCACCACGCGCATAGGCTTCAAATAGCTTGTTTACCTGTGAACTCTCGATTCCCTTACCATCATCCTCTACCCGAAGTTGAGCACGCTTGTTAGGTTCTGCGGTGGGCAGCTTGGTGAGGCTTGTCCAGATATTCTTACCACCTGAGTGTACCGCTGCATTCTTGACTAAGTTTGTAACTAATTGGCGCAGCGCTTGTGTATTAAATCGACACTGCATCTCATCTTCAGGAAGCTCTAAATGCAGACTGATGCCCGTCTCTTGAAGCAGGCCGGAGAGGGGAGTAAGCGCGCGCCTTACAACGACAGCGGGGGAGGCATTTACTGCTTGCGACTCTTTGATGCGCTCGGGTGCAATTACTGTGCGCAGATCTTCAAGCACACCCAAAAGCCCTTGAGCAATATCTTCTACCATCTCAATCTTTTGGCGGTCTGAAAGTTCAGCATCTTTAGAAAGCATCTCAATTGAGGCCACCGGCGTTCGCAGTTCATGCCCAATAATGGCAAACATAGAGCGCTGACGCTCCAAAAGTTCAGAGAGCTGGGTATTGGTGCGCGTTAACTGGAGCTGTGTTTCACGCTCTTGGGTAAGATCAAACGCGCTGCCCGCCATCGCCACAACTTTATCGCCAGCATATTCAGCTTTGGCAAATGTATTTAGGTACTTGCGCGTACCATCTGGTAAAACGAGGTGGCGCTCGTGACTCTTCTGTCTCTCACCAGAGCGGGCTTCTAATCGTTCTTTAAGCTGCTGATTGCGGGTTAGCGGGTCAAAACGCGCGTCAATCAGTGCTGTAGTCACCTCTGGGAACTGATCCTTCGGTAAACCGTAGAACTCGCGATAAATATCGTTACACTCCCAAGTATCGTCCACTAAATTGTGGCGGAAGAGGCCAATGCGGCCGCCCTCTGCGATGTTGTTCAGGCGTTGTAGCGTAGCCTCTGCTCGCTGCTGTGCCGACTCAGCTAATTTGCGTGCTCTGACCATAGCATCGGTTTTGAGACGATATCCCATCTGAATGAACCGCCCATCTCGCTCAAGCGGGGCTGTAAAGCTGAATTGACCCCAGTACACAGGTTTACTAGTCAATGGATGGCGTATCAAGAATTCAGCAATTTCACCCGGATTGGCGATTGCGTGCTCCAATATTTGGCGATCATCTGGCGGCAGCACATCACTCAGAACATTCAAAAAGGGTTTAGTGGCCCAGAGCTCAGGCCAGGAAGATTTGCCTGCAACAACCTCAGCATAGCCCGTTGTCATGTCAATTTCATACACCACAAGGTCAGCCGCACTTATTGCTAGGTCGTTTACTTGCTGTTGTGTCTGGACAGTGTTTAACAGTTCGCGTTGGGATTGGATCAACGCTTCATTCTGAAGGCGCTGTTGCCGCATAGTATGAGCGTAGCTGTACATTAGAAAGCAGATGCCACCCCCAACTGCGACTACCACAATGGCCTTTGCCGGGTGCGACTCGGGGTTCGCGGCAAAGAGGATGTGTACGCTGGTTGCGCAGATAGCGGTGAGCAGCCAGAAAAAGATTGCTGTGATGTTGGGGCGGGTGAACAACCAGACTGCGGTCGCCATGATGGATATCATGGTGCCAACAGTCAGCGCAGTCGGTGAGGCTGGCGCGATGGCGACACTGACGACTCCTAAGGTTAGTGCCAGCGCCATCGTTTTGAAATCTAATGACACTCTCCTGTTGCGCAGCAACACAAGCAGCACTAATGCTGCTAGGAAAAATACCGGTGACACCAAATACTGGGCGTGCCCTTGAAAGTAAACCCCTGTCTGAACGAGGGTTGCAACGAGCAGCAGCGCTACAGAGCCGATTAGTGCCCTATCGACGATGGTCTTTAATGGATCTGTCCACGGTTCGTTCTGAATATCCATATGCAGTACTTTCTCGCAAAATTTCTGTTTTTCGTCAGTTGGAGTGGTCTCTTGTGTCGGTGTTAAACCCCTCCTTTCATCTCTATAAACAGCAATAATTATGCCATAAGCGACAGTTGTGCAGATAAAGTCTCTAATTTTCTCTGTATGAGGCTTCATGCATTGCCATCTGCTCAGATGAACTATGCTAGAGACATATCCGGTTTCTCTCTGTTAAGCGCAAATGAAGGTAAAACGATGAAGAATATCTCGCTGGTATCCGCTCTGCTTCTCTCTTTAACTGTTCTGGTGGGGTGCTCGCCAGAGGTTGGAAGTGATGCCTGGTGCACTGATATGAAAGAGAAGCCAAAAGGTGATTGGAGCGCTAATGAAGCGACTGATTTTGCTAAGCACTGTTTGTTGAAGTAATCAAAGGTTGCCATTGCAGGTAGCTTATCAGGGGGCTGGTCATCGGTAGCTTCTCACGGGGAGCTATTCACAGGTGGCTTTTCCAGGTGGTTTTTCCAGGTGGTTTTTCAGAGCTCGCCTAGCGGGCGCTGCACCGTTCAGATGGTCTTTCCAAAACGGTGCACTAGCTTAAAATACTCTCCTCTTCGCAGGGTTTTTTCTCTAATTTGATCAGAAAATGTTCAGTTGCCAGCCGGTCTCCCCATTGCTGAGCTGTATAGATGAGTTTTTTGAGTGCATCTACCCAAAGGGGTGACAGGTCTGATGGCTAAGCGAGGTGTTGCAGCATGACTATGGGTTTTAGCTTGAAAGAGTTTGCTCAGCGTGACCAGGTGTTCAGCTTTATGCAGCCGCAATACAGCGACAAGCTCAATGTGGATAAGCAGATTCTGCTCTACCTTGAGGGGCTTTCGGTCAGTTTTGATGGTTTTAAAGCGATCAACAACCTTGATCTCTATATCCGCGATGGCGAGCTGCGCTGCATTATCGGCCCCAATGGGGCGGGCAAAACGACGATGATGGATATCATCACGGGTAAGACCAAGCCCGATACCGGGCGCGCCTTCTTTGGTCAGACGATTGATCTATTGAAGCTCGATGAGCCGTCTATTGCTGAGGCTGGCATCGGTCGTAAGTTTCAGAAGCCCACGGTATTTGAGCAACTTTCAGTATTCGCCAACCTCGAGTTGGCGATGGCGCAATCGCGCGATTTCGTCTCGCTGTTGCGCGCCAAACTTAGCTCCGAGCAAGAGGGACGCATTGCGGGGGTGATGCAGCTTATAGGACTGAGTGAGCAGTTCGCCAAACAGGCGGGATCGCTGTCTCATGGGCAGAAGCAGTGGCTGGAGATCGGTATGTTGTTGATGCAGCAGCCGCGCTTGTTGCTGGTAGATGAGCCCGTAGCGGGCATGACTCATCAGGAGATGGATAAAACTGCCGAGTTGCTGGTTTCACTCGCCGGTAAGCACTCGGTGGTGGTCGTGGAACACGATATGGAGTTCGTGCGCAATCTCTCAGCAGGCGGCCGAACTGTAACGGTGCTGCATCAGGGCAGTGTTTTGGCAGAGGGTACTATGGATCAGGTTCAGTCGGATGACCGTGTGAAACAGGTCTATCTCGGAGAGTAACAATGTTAGAACTAAAATCAGTTAACCAGTATTACGGTGAGAGTCACACACTTTGGGATCTCGACTTCAATGTGGCAGAGGGTGAGTGCTCGGTATTGATGGGGCGTAACGGTGTAGGTAAAACGACACTGCTCGATTGCGTGATGGGTCATAACCCGATTAAAGCGGGGCAGATCCTTTTTCAAGGCGAGGATATCTCGAAGCTCTCAGTGGAGAAGCGCCCCTATGTCGGTATCGGTTATGTGCCGCAGGGGAGACAGATCTTCCCGTTGATGACGGTTGAGGAGAACTTGCAGATAGGTCTGCCGGTGTTACCGCGCGCTAAACGCAAAATCCCCGACTATATTTTTGATCTTTTCCCGGTATTAAAAGAGATGTTAAATCGTCGCGGGGGCGACCTCAGTGGTGGACAACAGCAGCAGTTAGCCATAGCACGAGCACTGGTTGTTGATCCGAAAATGCTTATCCTCGATGAGCCGACAGAGGGCATTCAGCCCAACATTGTGCAGCAGATCGGAGACATCATCCGCAAGCTTAATGAGGAGTTGTGCCTGACCGTCTTGTTGGTGGAGCAGAAGTTACCCTTTGCGCGAAAAGTGGGCGACAGTTTTACGC
>Ga0181585_10006176_pt1 | contig 10289 bp, 3 predicted proteins | sample 071ome_29_FD_132469 | JGI IMG/M metagenome (GOLD analysis project Ga0181585, IMG submission 132469) | Coastal salt marsh microbial communities from the Groves Creek Marsh, Skidaway Island, Georgia - 071407BT metaG (megahit assembly) | ecosystem: Environmental > Aquatic > Marine > Intertidal zone... | reverse complement strand
AGATTAGTACATCAAATAATATCATTCTTGGTCCTGCCGATGAGTTCATTCCATCTCCAGACATTTATGATAGTGACTACAACTCAATCAATCTTTCAATTCAAAGAGGTCTTAATTTCTATAGTCCTGTTCTTCAATATCACGAAGATGGTGATCCAAAAGACCTTGGAAGTAGCAGAGTTTCCATTGAGGCGGGCATTGGAACAATTATCAATGCTGGTCTTAGTAGTGAGACACTTGGAACTAAGTTCCTAAACTTCAATATTCCAACTTCAGATTCTGGAACTTTTGGAAGACAGGGTGGTTACATTCAACTTAGTCTTCCAAGTGGTCAAACATCAACACTTGGTCTCACCAGTGCTCTTGGGTATGACATCATTGGAACAGAATTTTTAGATATTCCAGTTGGATTTAGCACCTATGTTGGTATAACCTCTGGTGTTTGGAATACAATTGGAGCAGGTGCTACACAATATACTGTAACTCTCAGTGATTTTACACAATTCAGTGCGATTTCGGTTGGAGATGTTGTAAAACTTGTCAATCACTCAGTCACACCAGACCTTTCAGCAACAGAATTAGAAGTTGCTGCCAAATTAAATGTAAACCCAGCAACAAAACAGTTGAGATTGACAGGATTAAATGTCACTTCTTCAATAAATGGTGACAACACTGGATACATAAGTATAAGAAACAGATTTACAATCGCTAAAGGAAGAGTAGGAGTCCTGTAAATGGCAGATAATACTAACGTCAATAATAATGCCGCCGTTGTAGTCGTAGGTAGAACTGCTCCAGTTCCTGCTGGTCAACAAAAAGCAGAAAAGTCTATTCCAGTTGTAATCGCAAGTGACCAAGAAACCATTCCCGTTGCCGAACAAAATAAAGTTCAATCTGAAGTTGCCCTCTCTCTTCTTGGTATTCCACGTTCAGAAGTTGCATTAGGAATTTTTGCTGACGTTAATACCTATGATGTAAACCCAAGTGAGTGGACAGCATTTCCAGAGCAGTATACTTCAGTTTCAAACACTGGTGCATATCAGGGTATTGGGCAAACAATGGGGTGGGGTTTATCTCACGTTCCAGAAGAATCTGGAGCACTTGTAGAAGCGCCTGCTGATAAGGTAGCAGTTCTCACATCAAAGAGATTCTTCAGATATCAACCAGGTCGTGTCTCTTCTGCTACCTTTGGTGTAAAGACAACAGTAATGCCATCAGCAATTACTGGTGATAATATTCAGAACCCTGCTATTCGTAAGTATGGTATCTTTGATAACTTTGATGGATACTATTGGGAAACAAGAAACAATGGTCAGGAAGATAACTTCTCCTGTGTCAGAAGAACACAGTCCATCATTTATGAGAATGCCCAAGACTTTGGAACTGGTGCTGGTCAACAAACGCAAGACTATGGTAGAACAAACCCACAAGATGCTGTAGGTCCTAGAGGTTCTGAGTCGGAAAATGATGCTACCGCACTTCAGAATCCATCAGCAACTCCCAAAAAGTTTGGTGATCTTGTCATTTTAAGAGATAATCTTATGATGACGCACGCTGCGGTGTATGACCCATCTCTCCTTCAAAATGAAACGAAGAATCAAATCACATCAGTAAGCGGTGGAAATACGATTGTTGTTCCTGGAATTGTAAAGGACGTTACTAACGCCGTATACAATATCAATAGTGGATTGATGGTTGTTACTACATCCACTGAGCACGGTTATGAAGAAGGGAAATATGTAACCCTTTCTGGAATTGCAATGACTTGCTATTTGGATCCAGGTACACCAAAGACCTATCCAAATAGAAGCACTGGATACAACGTATTACAAGTAAACTCAGCAACTTCATTCACAGTTAACGTTGGTGTTTCTACTGTTCCAACTTTCTACAGTTCTGGAGGAAAGGTAGTTGGTCTGACAGAAGACCAGTATGTATCCTATTCGAAGGGAACTAATGCTGCTCAGATTAGTGGTCTTACCGATACATCAATTTATAGAGTTTCTTCAGTCAATACAAGCGGACAAGTAACACTTGAAGATTTGAGTGGAAGCTCTGTCACATCGATTACTAACGGATCTTATACTAATCACTATTTGATTACACCAGTTCCTTTTGTACAACCACTTTCTGGAAGAATATCGGGAAAGAACAGATACTCAAATAGTGTTAAACCTACTGGTATGTTCCCCTACTTGTATGAGGATGGTGATGGAAACCAGGAAGGATATATTGATACTAGACTGGGTGCTACAGCATCTGAGGCAACCACCCTAAAGAATCAAATCGATGCAATCAATAATTATTATGATAAGTGGGTGAATCAAAATGTTGCTAAAGACTATTGGAATACTTATGAATATCGTGTTCCTAGGTCAAGATTCAGTGGTGATAGACTTGATGGTTTAACTGACAACCTACTTTATAGTGATGCTGTCTCTGACAAGAGAGCAGGTGAAAATGTAATTGATGAAGATACTAGCGAACAAGTTACTGACACAAGTATTTGGGACCTTGACTTCACCAAGGTTACAATGTATAAGATTGAGTTCTCCTGGTATGGTGCTGTTGGTGCTCTATTCCTTGCATATGTGCCTGTAAGCAACGGAGAAGCACGCTGGGTACGAGTACACCACCTGAGGGCATCAAACCAGTTGAAGGTCTCCTCACTGGGCAATGCGACGCTTCCTATCACATATATGGTATATGGTGGAGGAAACCAGAGCAGAAACGGATATACCAACTCAGATAGACCAGAAAGTTCATTCTCTTATGGAAGTGCTTCCGAACATATCGTTAAGTATGGTGCTTCTTACTACATTGATGGTGGTGACAGAGGAACTGTAAAACTGTTTAGTTATTCTACACCGACTACTGTTGATGTTTATGGGTCAAAGAGAATCTTTACTGTAGGTTCTGGAACAAATGAAGCGTCTTTAACAAATGCCACTGATGCAACCGATCCTTACATCACTGGTGGAGCAACTTCTGGGTTGAGTTCTTCATACTATGTTGGATCAAAGGTTGTTACTGTTGACCCATTAGACCAAAACATTGAAGTTAGATTTGTTGACCCAGTAAATAGAAGACTCTATCTCAATGCTCCACTCAATTCGACAACACTATCAAATATTACCATCATTCCTGATAGAAAAACTCCATTGGTTGGAATTAAGTGTCGAGATTTTATTCAAAGTAGCACAGGAAGAAATGTAAGAAACAGAACGCAGGTCTATCCAACTAGACTTTCAACTGGGTCTACAGGTGTTATCAAAGTTGACTTACTCAAGAGTCCCATCTTCCAAACAACTTCTATTGTTACTGCGGTAAGAGATCAAGATGCCCCAACACTGACCGCAGAGGCAAATATTGGAAAGAGAGGAAAACCAACACAAGTAGGAATTCCTACCGTCCTTTATGCTGGAAATCACCAGTTTGTAAGTGCTACATCAGGTGGCATTACAAGATCAATTGGAGGAACGATTACAGCAACAGATGCTGATTATGATCCAACGACTGGTGTTCTCACTATTACTTCAAATAGTCACGGTCTTTCAAATGGAAACACTGTAACTATCGCCCAAGGTTCACTCACATTTACTTGCTCACTTGATAACTATGCTACTCAACATTCTTATCCAAGAACAACAGATCCAACATTTGGAAGTGCTCTGACTGTTTCTGGTGCCACAGCAAATACATTCCAAGTTAATGTTGGCGTAGCAAACGCTGAGTATATTAGAGACATTGGAAAAGGAACTTATGGATATTTCAGAGGATACTTTGAAAACGATCCTACACAAAGACCAATTTCTGTCTTGGGATTCTTAGAGAACAGAGGTTCTGATAGGACAAAGAATATAGAAACTGATGGATATTATTTCTATGCTCTAGAGTCAACTCTTGATAGTATCATCTTAACAACTAATGAACCATTCTTGAGGGAAGAAAACTTCAATCCACAAGGTGCTGAAGTTACATCGACAACTACAGAATTTACTCTAGCACAGTTATCTTCAATTAAGGTAAATCCTCAGACCAGAAGTCCAATACCAGGAACTGGAACTGTTGTTGCTAGTTTGTACATTCCTGCATCTGGTGAAGAATATGATCTGTCACCATATTTTGATTACAACAAAGAGTATCTGTCATTCCCACTAACAAACCTTGTTGAAAGTTTGTATCTTTGTGGTTCATCTCAGACTAATTATAATTCTGGAAGTCCTCACGCTACAGTCTCAGCAAGTTTGACCTGGGAGGAACAGTAATTCAATGGTTATTGGAAAGGATGTAAAATTTGGGGACGATAAACGTCAAGTCTCTATTATTCCAATATCTGAAGAACCTCTCTATAACATCGCTAATGGTGAAGTTTTAACAGATGAATTTGGAAATCCTCTGATTACAGAGGTTGATACTTACTTTCTTCCAGATATTACTTCAAAGAGAGCAACATCTACAGTATTCTGTACAGAATCAAGTTCTGCATTCAGATACGAGACTGTCTCTGTCGGAACTAAGACAGCATCATATTCTTCAGCAAATACAAACTCTGTAGGAATCAACACATCAAACATTGCTGTTGGTGATATTATTTCTGGAAATTCAATTCCAGATGCTACCATTGTTTCAAGAATAGGCTCTGGTAGTATTTTCATTTCAAAAAATACTACCAACACAGCATCTTTATCTGAAGATGTTCTTATACAAAGAAGACAACGTTTTGGTTACACATCAGACCCTGTTTTAAAGGTAAAAGAGCAGTTTGCTGAAGTAAGTGAAGTCAGCACCACTTTATTGGGGATTGACCGTGCTGAACTTCAACTCAGTTTGTTCTCTAACGTATCATCATATGGAATAGATTCTGACGAATTTGAATTCTATTCAATCAATGCTGGAACAAGTTTTAATTCTTGGGAGACTAGAAGAAACGCAATTTATGGACGAAGATATCAAGCAACACAGACTGAAGAAACTCAAGAATCTGCAATTCAATTAACAGCATTTCCCACTCCATACTCATATCCATTTGGTCCAAGATTTGATAGTGTTGGATTATATAATGAGGAGTTGTTTAACTTTTACATAAGATTTGTACAATTGGGAAATGACTTACACAATTATTTTAAAGACTCTTCTGTATACCCAAGTTCTTGGAAGCAGAAGTTTCTAGACCCACAATATGTTAGAGTGGAGGATGGCGATATTGTCTACGCTGCTGGAATTGCCGATTCTTTTGCTTACATTGATACTTGGACAGAAACTTGGAGGGACATTCGCTCAACCACTTTAATTGATCCAGTTACGGGAACGGCATTTACATTTCCCACAATCTCAACCATCTTGGGCGGTTCTTTTGACCAGTTCAATACGAGACCTGGATACTCAGCATCAAACCAAAGGTATGCTTACCTACAGTCAAGAAGAGTCTTTAGGTATCAACCTGGTAGAATTAGTGGATTTACTTTTGGTGTAAGATCTTCTACAGAAGCAGTCAATGGTGTTACGATAGAATGGGGAATCGCAAACCCAACTGACCAATATGTCTTTAAGATTGATGGTGGGCAGTTCTCTATCGTTCGTAGAAGTACAGTTCCTTTAGAGCGTTCTGTTCTAGAAAGAAATGGTCTTACACTTCTTGACCAAGTAAGACGACCTTCTGGAGACCCATTTGATAATGAGCAATATTGGACAATCGATATTCCTAGAGACAAGTTTAATGGTGACCCACTAAACTCTAATGGACCTTCTGGATATCTGCTACAACCCAAGAATGTTACGATGTATAAGATTGAGTTTGGTTGGTATGGTGCAATTGGTGCTAGATTTTATGCTTATATTCCAACTGACAATGGAGATGCTAGATGGGTTGTAGTTCATACTCTTGTCATTGAAAACTCACTTGGTGCTCCTTGTCTACAAGATTCTTATTTTAGACTCAAGTATTCACTCAACATCTCTGATACAGGAAACGTAAGAACACCACAGTATCTTTACAAGTATGGTTCTTCATATTATATCGATGGTGGTGACGAAGGAACATCTCAAATTTATTCTGTCAGTTCAAGAGAAAGAACAATACTGTCAGCAAATGAAAGAAGTTTGATTGGCATTCGTCCTAAAGATGTCATTCTGAATGTGGACGGTGTAGAGATAGAAAATAAAAAACTTATCATTCCAGAAAAACTAAACATCACTTCCGATTCTTTGTCTGAAGTTAAGGTTGTAACTTGTGCTGCCTGTCCAGGGTTTGGGCACGTTTATACTCCTGGCATTGCTACGACAGAGACTGGTAGATACATTGACATTGAATTTACAGACGCAAATACAATCGCAGCAATTAATGATAGTTACTTCGATGAGAATGATGTTGGAGCAAAACTAATAGCACCATCAATATACAACGCATATATCACAAGTCTCAAAGATCCAGTTGGTGTTGGTTCTTATGGAAGTGCTATCATTCAAGGATTTTCTGGAACTACTGGATTTAGTTTAGCGAGCAGAAATATTCCTAAAAATCTTGTTTATGATAGGGAGGCTGGAATTACAACGTCAATTCCAATTCTATCACCCTACCCACACCAAGTAAGATTGAGTAATTATAATGCATATGCTGCGTCCGACTTTAAGTTTACTGGATCGGAAATACAAATACAGTTCGTCAATCCAAGAAAGAGTGACGACTATAGTCACTTCGCAGATTTTCTGATTGGAGTTACTGATAAACAACCAGATGTATCATTACCAGACACCTTAAATGGTTTTATAGTTGGAACAGCAACGACTACTATACTTCCAAATTCTGAAATTATATTTGGCGAACATACGCATAGTTATGCTTATTTTAATGAAGATGGTGTAGAGCAAGGAGAAGGTTGGGCACCAAGAAATCCAAGAGCAAGAATGGGAATCGACTATAGAATTCCAAGTCTTGCCGAACCTGCTGGTGGCATATGTTCAAAAGTAACTATTACTGTCCAAGACCCAACAGAAATTGAAAACTCAAATGAGTTCAGTGTCAATCCAGAAACTGGACTCACTGATGGAAAAATATATATTCAAATCCCAGGATCATTCCCAAGTATTGATTATGATGGTGGAGAAGTTGCCATCAGAAGTGGAGGAAATATCATCATACCTGGTGCTCGATATGTAGGAGAGCCTGTTGGACCATACTTCTCAGGATTGAATGCCTTCTCTCACATTGAAATATCCCAAAGTCTTGGATCAGTTGGTAGCAATTTCTCCATTCTTTTAAGAGCAGTAAATCTTTCTGGAACTGGAAATGTGAACTCAAGCAAACTGTTTAACTATAATCCGTTCCCATTATATTTGGTTTTAAAACTCAAAGACAATTCTCAGGTTAATAATATATCCGTTCTAGAAAAAATTGGCAACTTCCAAAGAACCATATCTCCAAAATGGTATGTAAATAGTAATGCTTCCATTGAACTTTATAGTGGAAAGACTAATAATGCTGGTACAGCACCAACAAACTTCTTAGAAATTTCTAGGTTATCTTCAGCATTAGTCGATACACAAAATGACCAACAATTGAGACCGTCCACAACAAGAGACGTTCTTTATGTTGGAGCAAATGAAACTACTTCAATCAACCTGAGAAAAGTATTTGGTCCTGATAGACGTGTTGTTACTCCTGATAATAATAACACAGAAGCAACTTTCATTACAGCAAAGAAAATTGATGCTGGAAGTAGTGGAACATTACAAACAAGTTTGAATTTCAAAGAGCAGTAAAATGTCAGTAACGAATCCTAGATTATTTGGACTAGAAGTATTAAGTGCTGGAACGGATGTTCTGAATAAAAATGCTGCGTTGATTGCTCTGAATCTACCACCATTTGATTTAGATGTCATTCGTGGATCTGCGAACGCTGGTGCTACTCGTGGAGATTGGATAAGCCTATCTCGCCTTACGGATCCACTCTATAAAACACTTGATAGGTATAGGACAGATTCTTCAACTTATTCTGATATATTATTAAATAGAGCAGGAACTGAATCAACTCTTTTTGGCAATCTAGATATCAACGGATCATTGAGCGGTAACGCAATTCGTTATCGCTATCTGAGTGGAACTGGAGCATCTGCTACAATCAAGATTGCTGACATCTCTACGTCAAGAGTTAGTTCTTGGAGTTCAAGTGATTCTCCAGTAACGGAAACATCTCCAATTTCTTATGGATCTAGGGTAAGTATTGTTAGTGGTGGTGCTCTCCAGTTTGATACACAGTCATCTGGAGTTTCTGGACCAAGACTTCAGACTACACTAACACCACAAGAGAAAGAATTTGATTCTGAGTTCCCCACATCTAGAATTAATTGTACGATTGGTGGATCTACAGTAACCCTTTATGCGATGAAGGGTATACCCATTATCTTTACAGGATTTTTTAGAAATATAAATGCGTCTATTGGATTAACATCACTCATTAATAGCACTCCAGCAAGTTGGAAGATTGTAGAAACTAATAATCCTGCCAGATACGTTAACTTTAAGAATCAGGGTGGTACAACATCAAGCATAAGATTTCGTTCTTCATCATCTAGAGAAAGAAATATACAATTCTATTACAACCCAGATAATATCTCATCAATCACAATTCCTGGAGCTGGTATTGCTGAACTTCCTGAAGTTAGGTTAATCAATGCCTCTTCAATCAACTTTTCTTCTAATCAACTTCGTAACTTCCCCAATCTCAATTTTGTTACTCCCAATGTTAGGTCTGTTGATTTAAGAAATAATCCTTTTTATCTAAGTGAAACTGAAGATGAAAGAAAGTTAAATCAAGATATTGTAAACAAGATACCAAGTGCTGCTACTTCATTACTACTTGGACAATCATTCTATGGATCTATCACCCAAAATATCTTTGCCGATAGATTTACTTCTTTAACATATCTACATCTTGGTAGAGGAGGAGGTCCATACTTCCATCCAGATTCTGATGATTCTTCTTGTCAACTTCCAAATGTTCCAAGCACCTGCGAAACATACTATGCTTATAGTAATGACTTTAGAGCATTTGGAACAACGGATTCTGGAAATGGAAGATATAATGTCAAAGACTTAGACAATCTAATTACACTCCATATATCTAACAACTATTATCTTTCAGATAGTGGATTTTCTATCGCATCTGGTAATAATGTAATCCAATATATTAACATTGCCGCAACTGGATTACCATTACCCACTGGTCTTGCAGGAAAACAATCATTCACAACATTATATGCCCACTATTGTAGAAATGCTGGTCCATTAGTTTCTGGTGGAAACTATCTGTATGAGAACTGCAATTCACTATCAACTTTATATCTTTATAATTCTGGTGTAACTGGAACACTTCCAAAGTTCACAAATACATCTCTAAGTTATCTTGAATTAAGATATACTAGATTAACTGGCGGTGACCCTGATGGAACCACTACTTATGTAATCCCAGAAAAAACATTTGAGAATACTGAGAATCTTTCTTATATGTTACTACAATCTGGCAATCTTCTCACCAGTCCCATCCATCCTCTAGCATTTACATATACACCAAATCTTTATTATCTCTGGTATACATCTTACGGAAGGACAACCGGTTCAATACCAAATCTTTCAGCAAATTCAAATCTAAGATATCTGTATCTCTACTACAATAACTTTAGTGGGTCGATGCCGAACCTTGCATCAACTCCAAACATATATTATGTTCAGTTATCATATAACGCACTAACGGGAAATATCCCAGCACTTAAAAATCTATCAAATCTTTATTATCTTTTTGTTTATAACAATCAATTCACTGGACTGAGTGAGTTCCAGAACTTACCAAGACTTCGTTATTTTTACGCACACAATAATAAAATTGCTGGAGAGATTCCAAGTTTTGGAGATTGTCCGAATCTATACTATCTAATTCTTTTCAATAATCAATTTACAAAATATGAGGTTGGTGGATTTAGTTCCAACTATAAACTACGTTACTTAGATTTATCTGGAAATAGTCTTACACAACAGGCAGTGAATCAAATTATATCTGATTTGTATGATAACTACAATGCTGTGAATCGTAGTGGTGTAACTGTAAACTTACGTGGGAATTCTATTCCTAGTGGAGATGCATTAGATTATGTTGAGATTTTAAGATCTAAAGGCTGGTCAATCGTTTACAACTAATATGGTAATTCAGAATCAAGGTTTTAGAAAAGACCTAAACTTACTAGAAAATCCAGATGATAACCTGCTGATTAACAACTTAGCGGGAAGTGGTATT
>Ga0181585_10006153_pt1 | contig 10316 bp, 8 predicted proteins | sample 071ome_29_FD_132469 | JGI IMG/M metagenome (GOLD analysis project Ga0181585, IMG submission 132469) | Coastal salt marsh microbial communities from the Groves Creek Marsh, Skidaway Island, Georgia - 071407BT metaG (megahit assembly) | ecosystem: Environmental > Aquatic > Marine > Intertidal zone... | reverse complement strand
TCAAAGAGAATTAAGTGAAGTAAATAAAATAACTGGTCAAGCTAATGATATTGATCAAAAATTTTGGCAGTTAATTCGTGAAAATTTAAACTCATATAATGAAATAAAGGATTGGTATAAAATTATTAATGAAAAACCAGCTATAAAATTTTCAGATAGTGATAAGGAATTATTAAATATAGCTCATAATTTATTTTCTGAGCAAATAAGCCTAGAAAATTTTAAAGATTGGATTATGGAAATTTCTAAGCAATCAGGAAAAAAAGGAAAAGATCTCTATCACCCATTAAGACTTGCCTTAACTGGAAAAGATTCAGGTCCAGAGTTAAGTAAAATAGTAGCAACTCTTGATTTTAGTAAAGTAAAAGAGCGTTTAAATGTCTCATAAATTATATCTTTATAATAGCATATCTGGTGAAAAGGAAGAGTTTAAACCAATAGATTCCAAAAATATAAGGCTATATGTATGTGGACCAACAGTATATTCATTACCTCATATCGGAAATGCAAGGTCAACAATTATATATGACATATTATATCGTCTTTTAAAATATCTTTATCCAAAAGTTACCTATGTAAGAAATATAACAGATATTGATGATAAGATAATTGATGCTGCTAATGAAAGAGAGATTTCTATTGCTGAATTAACCAAGGAAATTACCAATGAATTTCATAAAGATATGGAATATTTAGGTAATTTAACACCAGATATAGAGCCAAAGGCCACAGAAAATATAAAAGACATTATAGAAATGATTCAAAAATTAATTGCAAATAAAAATGCTTATGAGGTTCATGGGCATGTTTATTTTTCGGTTAATACATTTCAAGATTATGGAAAATTATCAAAAAGGGTAGATGGTTTAAAAATTGGAGCAAGAGTTGGAGTTGTAAATTTAAAAAAAGATCAAAAAGATTTTGTGCTTTGGAAGCCATCTAAAGATGATGAAGATAAATCAGCCAGGTTTAAGAGTCCTTGGGGCTATGGAAGACCAGGATGGCACATAGAATGCTCGGTAATGAGTAGCAAATATTTAGGAGATAATTTTGATATTCATGGTGGTGGTGCAGATCTTAAATTTCCACATCATGAAAATGAAATAGCTCAATCAAGAGCTTTAGATCCCCATTCTCATTACGCAAAATATTGGGTTCACAATGGTTTTTTAACTGTAAATGGTGAAAAAATGAGTAAATCACTAGGTAATTTTATTACAATTAGAGATTTGATTAATAAAGATATATCAGGTGTGAGTTTAAGATATTTATTATTAAGCACTAATTATCGTAAACCATTAGATTATAATCAAAAAAACTTAGATGATGCTAATAAAAAAATAAGATTATATCAAAAAATTTACCAAAAATATGCTAATAATCAGCTTGATTCTAATGAGCTTCCTAAAGATTTTCTAGAGCCTCTATTGGATGATTTAAATATTGCAAAATCATTAGCTTATTTGCATAAATTAGCAAAAGAAATAGAGGATAATTCTGATGATATATCTAAAATTTCATATTTTTTCTCAATTATGAAATTTTTAGCTTTAAATAATTTTGATTTTAAAGAAACAATATCAGATGATATATTAAAATTAGTTGAAGAAATAACAGAGGCTAGAAATAAAAAAGATTATGATCTTGCAGATAAAATAAGGGATAAATTATCAAATAAGGGTTATAAATTAAGTTATGATAAATCTGGCAAAATTAAAATAGATTTAATATGAAGCTAAAAAAAAACAAGATATATATTTATGATACTACCTTAAGAGATGGTGGGCAGACTTCATTTGTAGATTTTACTTTAAAAAATAAATTAGATTTAGCAAATAAATTAGATGATTTAGGAGTTGATTTTATCGAAGCTGGTTGGCCTGGTGCTAATCCTATTGATAGTGAGTTTTTCATAAATAAACCAAAATTAAAAAATGCTGAATTATGTGCTTTTGGTATGACATATCGAGCGAGTTTATCTCCTCAAACTGATATTGGCTTTAAAAACTTACTAGATGCAAAAATAGGGATAGTTACTTTAGTTGGTAAAAGTTGGGATTTTCAGGTAAAAGAAACTCTTAATATTTCATTAAAGCAAAATATAAAATTAATTGAAGAGAGTATAAAAGCTATTCAGGCAAGCAAGAAAAAAGTTTTTTTTGATGCAGAGCATTTTTTTGATGGCTATAAAGAAAATAGTAAATACTCAATAGAGGTAATTGAAGCAGCCTATCTTTCAGGAGCAGAGTGGATAATTTTATGTGATACAAATGGAGGCTCATTACCAAGTGAGATATATAAAATATGTAGTAAAATCACTGAATTATTTCCTAAAGCTAATTTTGGTATTCATTGTCATAATGATACAGGTAATGCTGTGGCAAATTCTCTTGCCGCAATTGATGCTGGAATAAGACAGGTTCAAGGAACCTTAAATGGTTTAGGGGAACGTTGCGGTAATGCAAATTTAACAACAATAATACCTACATTAAAACTAAAAACGAATTTTGATGTTGCTATTTCTGATAAAAATTTAAAAAATTTAAAAACTATTTCAAATTACCTATGTGATATTTTAAATTATCCGTATGATGCATATGCTCCTTATGTAGGTGCTGCAGCTTTCTCCCATAAAGGAGGTTTGCATGCATCGGCAATGTTAAAATCTGCCAAGTCATATGAGCATATTGATCCAAAATTAGTTGGTAATAGTAGAAATATTTTAGTATCCAATCAGTCTGGAAAAGCAGCAATTACTGCGCGTCTTAATGATTTAGATTTTAAATTTCCAGAGGCAGAAATTAATAATTTAACCAAATTAGTGAAATCTAAAGAATATGAGGGGTTTTCATATGATTTAGCAGGAGCAAGTTTTGCCCTTCTTGCTTATAGATTGGCTCATAAACCAAAAGAATTTTATAATTTAGAGAGTTATAAAGTAGTAAATGAAAGAAGGATTAATGCTAAAGGAGAATGGGTTACAACATCGGATGCGGTAATAAAGCTAACAATAAATAATAATAAATTTGTAGAGGTAGCAGAAGGTAACGGACCTGTGGCAGCATTAGATAATGCTATTAGAAAAATATTAAATAAATCCTATCCTCAATTAACTAATTGTAAATTAACAGATTATAAAGTAAGAATATTGGACTCAGAATCAGCAACTAGCGCCTTAATAAGAGTTGTTATAGAAACTTCAGATAATATTGGTAATAGATGGATATCAATAGGAGTAGGCACAGATATTATAGCTGCTTCTTATTTAGCAATTAAGGATTCTATAGATTATGTTTTATTATTTGGTAAAGGTAAATAATGTCAGAAGATTATAATATTGAATTAAGAAATAATATAATATTTTTTTTAATAATAATTATTGTTATCTCATTATTTTTTTTACAAAGATATAGTAAAGAAAAGCAAAAAGTAAATTTTGATAGCAGTAGTAAGATCCATTATATTAATGAAAATGATGCAAGAAGCATCATTAAAGACAGAGCAGAGATTACTATCAGGGCTCTAAAATTTAAGAATTTCAGCGCGTTAAATCAACTGATTCACCCAAAAAAAGGTCTCAGATTAAGCCCTTATAGCTATATAATTGCAAAGGATATCATCATAAAACAAAATGAAATATTCTCCTTATATGAAGATGAAAATATTAAAATAGAAAATATGGACAGAGAAAGAAGGGTGGTAAGTCAATCATTTAAGGAATATTATCAAAATTATATATATCCTCATGATTATGCAAATTATGATAAAATAAGTTTTAATAATCCCTATAAAAGTGAAAATGTTATAGATAATATTAGAGAATATTACCCAAAAGCTATATTAGTAGAGTTCCAGCTTAATGATACTAACCCTAATAATTTAGAAAAAGACTGGTCAGTACTCCGCTTAGCTTATGAGGAATATAAGGATGAGTGGTATCTAGTTGGAATTGTAAATATAACAGGAATTAATAAATGAACTTAAAATCTAATATTCTCTCTTATTTAAATAAAAGAGGGTTTTTACACCAAATTACAGACCCTAATAGATTAGATAAAATCTTTGCAAAAGAAAAAATTAATTTTTACATAGGTTTTGATCTTACTGCTCCGTCATTACATATAGGTAGTTTATTGCCATTAATGCTTGTAAGATATTTGCAAAATAATGGTCACCAACCTATAATTTTGCTAGGCTCTGCAACCACCAAAATAGGAGATCCATCAGGTAAGGATCAAACAAGAAAAATGCTTACTCCAGAGCTAATTAATAATAATAAAAATTCAATTATTAATATCTTTAGAAAATTCTTAAATTTTGAAGCAGATAATAAACCTATAATAGTTGATAATGATAATTGGTTAAAAGATTATAATTATATAGATTTTTTAAGAGAAGTAGGGAGTAAATTTTCTGTTAATCAAATGTTAAGATATGAATCAGTAAAACAAAGATTAGATAGAGAACAAAATTTAAGCTTTATTGAGTTTAATTACATGTTGCTTCAGGCGTTTGATTTTGTATATTTAAAAAATAATTATAATGTATCCCTGCAAATTGGTGGTAGTGATCAATGGGGGAATATTATTAATGGTATTGAGTTATATAGAAAAACTAATCCTAAACAAGAAGAGCTTATAGGTTTGACAACTCCATTACTTACAGATGATAATGGAAAAAAAATGGGTAAAACAGAATCAGGAGCAATATGGCTTGATGAGAATCTCTTTTCTGCATATGATTATTTTCAATTTTTTAGAAATATAGCTGATAATAAAGTAATCTCTTTTTTAAATTTATTTACAGAAATTTCAGAAGATAAAATTAGCTCACTTGCAAAGCTTGAAGGAAAAGATATTAATGAAGCAAAAGAAATATTAGCATATGAAGCAACAAAAATATGCCATGGTGAAGATGCTGCTAAAAAAGCAATTGAAACAGCAAAAAAAGTTTTTGTAAGCAAAGAGGTTGGTGCTGATTTGCCGATTTATGAATTAAAGAAGGGTGAAGAAATTTCTCTAAGTCAAATTGCTCTTAATCTAAAAATAGTTCAATCAGGTGGAGAAGCTAAAAGAGTTATAAAAGGTGGTGGTTGCAAAATAAATGAAGAGAAAATCACAGATCCTTTTCATAAAATTAATAGCACATCTTTTAGCAGTGCAAATGATCTTAAAATATCGCTTGGTAAAAAGAAATATTTTATTGTAAGGAAAATTTAGTTATTATCTCTTCTGCTATTTTTTTAGCTTCATTTATCTTTTTATATTTATAGCTAGTAAAATCTGAGTCACCAATATTTGCAGAGAGCTTTATAAGGTTATTATTTTTTAAATTTTTTATCATTTTTAAATGTTTAGCGCTTGCAAATTTTTCATAAACTATACAAGGCTTACCAGTTGCCAAGCAGTCAGATATCATTGATACAGAATCTCCTGTTACTATAATATTTTCAGCTTTATTTATTAAGGCTAGATATGGATTATTATCTTTAATTTTTTCAAAGAAATATTTTTTGCTGAACTGAAAATTATTTTTAATTATTTCTTGAATATTTTTATCGGTTCTTCTGCTTGTAACAAATGAAAATTCACATTGATAAATTTTAGAAATTTTATCAATAAATTCATAAAAATCAGAGGCCATATAATCATCAATTTTTTTGGCTTTACTGCTACCACCAATCAGAACAAGAAATTTACTTTTGGCAATTGCTGGAAATTTTTCTGTTTCCTTAATTAATCTAGATTCATTTATTAAATTAGGAGCTATTAATGATTCATAATCAGCATAATTGTAATTATCATGAATAGGAGTTGATATAAAATCAAAATATTTAGCGTTAATATTAGGGCGCATTATTTGAATGATTTTACTATGGGGATATATTTTTTTTAGTTTTATTGCGGCTAGTGCTGATCTTCTGCCAGCTGAAAAAATAAAATCTGGTTTATCACAATTTTGAAATTTTTTAATATTGCCAGGATTTTTTATAAAAAAATGTAAAAAATTTGGCAATGTAATTTTGCAATCAAAGATTATCTCTTTTTCCAAGAATTCTAGATGATCATCTAAATAAAATGCTATAGATCTTAGCTGATTAATATTACCAATGCGATGGTCATTTAAAATCCAAGCTTTTTTTTTACCTTCCAACATCATATTTATCTATTACAGAATTACTCCTTGGGGTATAGTTATAATAATATAAGGAGTCATTATCGCTTGGTCTATTGTAATAATTTGGTTGGTTATTTCTGTATCTATCTTGTCGAGTTCTGCTTCGATTATATCTGTAATTATTACTTGGTGCCATATTTCTAACCCTAGGCACTCTTCTTGCAGGTTGCTGATAATAATTATCTGGTGCCCTATAGGAGTTATCATAATCATAATATTGCATATTTCTGGAAGGATATTGATTTGTATTAGGGGCTGGCTGTTGTGGGTAATATCCCGATGGAGGAGGGTAGTAATAGTTATTTGAAGGCGATGGATAAGAATATAAATCGTCTGGCACACTCCAATTTTGACAGGATGCTAATAAAAATGATGATATTATTAATAAAGCCTTTATAATCACTTCAAGATTTTTTCTTTAATAAAGGGTAGTTTTTTTAAAAGTAAACAACTTATATTACTTTTTAAAGTAAAAATACAGTAAAATTAATTAAAATATAATCAAGATGAAGATTTTTCCCCAAAAAAATAGCATCAAAGGTTCAATTTCTGTATCAGGAGATAAATCCTGCTCACATCGAGCCTTGATTTTTGCATCACTCATGCAAGGGGTTTCAAAAATTTATGGTCTTTTGGAATCTGATGATGTTTTAGCCACTTTAAATTCTTTGCAAAAAATGGGTGTGCCAATCATTAAAAAAGAAGATTATTATGAGATATTTGGCTCGGGTTTTCATAGTTTTGTTTCTCCTAAACAAGAGTTAAATCTGCAAAATTCAGGCACAGGGGTTAGATTATTAATGGGTTTGGTATCTACTCAAGATCTTCAAGTAACCTTCACTGGTGATAATAGCCTTTCTGCTAGGCCTATGGCAAGAGTTACAGATCCATTATCTAAATTTTTGGTAAAGTTTAATTTAAGAGATGGAAATTTTTTACCGGCTCATGTTAATGGTAACGCTGATGCAGTTGCAATTAACTACAAAATTAACATTCCCTCTGCACAAATTAAAACAGCGCTAATATTAGCGGCATTGCATGCAAATGGAACTTCGGAAATTATTGAAACAAAATTAACAAGAGATCATACTGAGTTAATGATGCAATATTTGGGTTTTGCAATTGATTGCAAAATAGTTGAGGAGCAAAAAATTATAAAAATTAAGGGTAATCAGGATAATGTTAAGGCAAAAAACATAAAAGTTAGTTCGGATCCCTCATCTGCAGCATTTTTAATTGCGGCAGCTTTATTAGTTCCTGAATCAGATATAACTATCAATAATGTAATTATTAATCCTCATAGAATAGGGTTCTTTGAAACTCTAAAAGAGATGGGTGCTAAAATTGAATATTTAAATATTCGTTGCGAATCAGGTGAAGAAATAGCGGATATAAGAGCTAAATATAGCAAATTAAAGGGAATTGAAATTGCTGCTGAAAAAGCGGCCTCCATGATTGACGAATATCCTATATTAAGTGTAATTGCCACACAAGCAGAAGGAAAAACAACAATGTATGGTTTAAAAGAGCTAAGAGTTAAGGAAAGTGATAGATTGGCAGCAATTATTAAAAACCTAGAAATTTGTGGCGTAAAAACAGAATCAGGTGAAGATTGGCTTGCTGTTGAGCAAACTAAAAAAATCAAAGCAAAAAATACCATAAAAACATATGATGACCATAGAATAGCTATGTCTTTTTTAGTTTTAGGGTTGATTGCTGAAGAAGAATTAGCGATTGACGATGCTTCTATGATTAATACAAGCTTTCCCGAGTTCTTTGATAAATTAAATCAATTAGGTATAAATTTTGTCAGATAAAAAACTAATTATAACAATTGATGGTACTTCAGCATCAGGCAAGGGAGCAATATCTAGGATAATTTCTAAGAAATATAACGCTGTTTATCTAGATACGGGTAAGCTATATAGAGCGTTAGCAAAATTAATTAAGGAAAGTAAATTAGAGGGTGGTTACGAAGATGAATTAGAAAAATTATGCAATGAAATAAGCGAAGAATTATTAGCAGATGAGTCACTTCAAGATGATGATATTTCACATTTTTCTTCAATTATTGCAGCAAATTTAACTGTAAGAAAGTCTTTATATAAATATCAAAGAGATTTAATAAAATCATCTCAAAAAATAGTTCTAGATGGCAGAGATGTAGGTAGTGTAATTTGTCCCGAGGCTAATTTTAAATTTTATGTTGAAGCAAATTTAGAAGTAAGAGCTAAAAGACGTTACATGCAAAATACTGCATATTACAAAAAAAATAACATAACAATTTCGGATTTAGAAAAAAGCCTAGCAGAAAGGGATAAAAGAGATATGGAACGAGAAAATTCACCTCTTATTGTTCCAAAAGGGGCTCATATTATTGATAATAGTAGCGATAATATCGAAGTTATTATAAAAAAAATAACTGATATAATTGACTATTCGTAAAAAAACCCTATGGTAGCGGTTTATTTATTAACAAATTTTTAACATAATTAACTAGGACATAATATGGTTAATGCATCTACTGACATCAAAAAAAACCCAGATAATGATTTCGATAATTTATTAAGAGAATCATTTAAAAAGCAAGTAAGTGAAAATCAAATAGTTGAAGGCTTAATACAAGAAAAAACCTCAACACATTTAATTATAGATGTTGGGTTGAAATCTGAAGGTTTTATAGATATTAAAGAATTAGATTCAGATGATGAAGCAAAATCATTAAATGTTGGTGATAAAATATCAGTATTCCTAGAGTCATATGAAGGCTATGATGGTAGGTTAAAGCTTAGTCGTAAAAGAGTTCTACAAGAACAAAGCTGGGATGAAATAAAAAAGAAATTTGAAGCAGGAGAAGAAATCGAAGGAGATATCAATGGAAGAGTTAAAGGAGGTTTTACAGTTCAAGTAGGTCATTTAACTGCATTTTTACCAGGTAGCCAAATTGATGTAAGGCCAATTAAAGATATGTCAATTTTAGTTGGGCATAGCGAGAGATTCAAAATTTTAAAAATGGATGAATTACGAGGTAATGTAGTTGTATCTAGAAGAGCAATATTAGAAGAAAGTCATAAACATGAAGTAGATAAAATATTATCTGGTATTTCTGAAGGTCAGGAACTTGATGGAATAGTTAAGAATATTACCAATTATGGTGCATTCATAGATTTAGGAACTATTGATGGTTTGATCCATATTGCGGATATTTCTTGGTCAAGAATTACTCATCCATCTGAAGTATTATCGCTTGGTCAAAAAATAAAAGTAAAAGTTATAAAATATGATGCTGAGAAAAAACAAGTTTCACTTGGTTTAAAACAGCTTGAAAATGATCCATGGGCAGATATTTCAAAAAGCCTTGATGAAGGTAAGAAGTTAAAAGGTAAAATTACCAATATTACAGATTATGGTATTTTTGTTGAGTTACAAAAAGGCATAGAAGGATTAGTACATTTTTCTGAAATGAGTTGGGCTAAAGGTAATCAGAACCCTGTGAAAGAAATTACTCAAGGTCAAGAAGTTGAAGTAGTTATCTTAGAAATTGATAGAGATAAACATCGTATCTCACTTAGTATGAAAAGATGTAATCCAAACCCTTGGGATGAATTTGCATCATCTAATAAAGTAGGAGATATAGTAAAAGGCAAAATCGTAAGCTTTACTGATTATGGTTTTTACGTTTCAATGAATAATAACATGGATGGATTGGTTCATTTTTCTGATTTAATTTGGTCTGGTGACGTTAAAAAAGAGTCTGAAAAATACAAAGAAGGTCAAGAAATTGAAGCAAAAATCCTTCAAATTGACATTGAGAAAGAAAGGTTAAGCCTAGGTATTAAACAGTTACAGGAAGATCCTTTTGCAAAAATTGAAGGTTTTGATAAAGATAAAAAAGTTACATGTGAAATTTCTGAAATTAGAAATGACGGTATATTAGTAAAAATAGTAGACGGAGTTGATGTCTTTATTAAGAGAAATGATTTAGCAAAAGATAAAAATGACCAAAGAACAGATAGATTTGCTGTGGGTGAAAAAATTGATGCTAAAGTAACTAAATTTGATAAAGATACTAGAAAAGTAAGTTTATCAATTAGAGCTCTTGAAATTCAGGAAGAAAAAGATGTTATTAAAGAATATGG
>Ga0181585_10006142_pt1 | contig 10326 bp, 9 predicted proteins | sample 071ome_29_FD_132469 | JGI IMG/M metagenome (GOLD analysis project Ga0181585, IMG submission 132469) | Coastal salt marsh microbial communities from the Groves Creek Marsh, Skidaway Island, Georgia - 071407BT metaG (megahit assembly) | ecosystem: Environmental > Aquatic > Marine > Intertidal zone... | reverse complement strand
GATAGATTTTTTATATCTATACTATGTGATGACTGACTGACATACGTGGTCGTGGTCGAGTGGTTTGTTTTGAAATCGGACGTGTGGGAATCTCATCGTCAGTCCTCAGTCGTCAGTCGTCACTCGTCAGTCCTCCCCCGGGCGTCAGTCGTCCTCACAGAGTCGGTTCGTGTCTCCCGACTGACGACTGTCTCCCGACTGACGACTGTCTCCCGACGACTGGCGCGAGGTCCGAGGGCGCGTTTTAGAGCGCGACGACGACGATGCGGTACTTGGGAGTGCGACGAACGGAATTGGAGGACGAAGCGAGACGAAACGGAGGAGACGTGGTGGATGCCGCCCGCGAGGAGGATGAGGATGAGGATGAGGAGAGTGACGAGAAGGGCGAGAAGACGACCGCGACGTTTATATCTGAAGACGAAGACGAGGACGATGAGGACGAAGATGGTGACGCGACGACGGTGAATGCGGAAACGATGACGGGTACGAGAAGGTACCCGCACGATGGGGCGACGTCTGGGGCGTTTCGGGCGATGGACGTGATTGAGGCGTTGGGATTGGAGCGACGAGAAGAGTCGACGGCGTGGACGCGAGTCGAGGAGGGTCGAAGAGAAGAAGAGCCGGAAAAGATTGATTTGGAGACGAATCCGCGATTGTATGAGAAAGAAGACGCTGTGCGACATCAGACGTCGTTGGTGCCGATGATGGAGACGCCGGTGCAGGAATACGAGGGTGAGACAGAGGCGATGAAGCGCAAGTTGATTCTCGCGGCGAACATTGGAGCCTCGGACGCATCGAAAATGTTTCAGCTGAGCGAGAGCGAGTTGAACGCGCTCGATTGCGTCGAGAACGATCTGCAGCAGAGATTCGACGTCTGTCAATCGCAGCCGATGGAGGAAGACGCGGAGAAGGAAGCGGGTAAACTGGTTGATTACTCCTCGTTGACGCCATCAACGGTGGAGCCAATGTGTATTTTCACTCCCGAAGAACTTCTCAGTCCGCTGCATCTCTTGCTTTCGATGACTGAAAAAATTGATGAGCACGATATTTCGTCGGAGATTTTCATCGAGAGCGAAGACTCTAGGATGTACCTCAAAAACTTGCTTCGTCCGGCAAAACTAGAGACGCAGCAAGCACGCCGAGACATTCCAGAGCGAGTCAACATGAACGACGGCATCTTTCCAAAGTTGATGGAGGATGTCAATCCCGAAACGACGCACGTGAGCCTGCAAAAGGCGTTAGAACCTCTCACAACTCGCGCTGAAGAACACGCGACGATGGCTTTACCTGATGATTTATTGACCAAAACCAAGGAGGATGTGACGCAGAAACTCTTAGAGGTGCCCGGATGCGAATTTCAACTCAAGCCGATGCAGGTACCCGAGATTGACGACGGAAAAGAAAATTTCGAAGCTCGAACCACACAAATTATGGAAAACATTGTCGATAGCATCAAAGATTTCAAGCAGCAATCGAAGTTTAAGCCTTCTTGGAACGCGCCGTTTCCAAATTTCTTGCAGGCGATGAGCGAGGTCAAGTACGACGCTGATTCCGACGAGTTGCCTTCGTTTGTGCCCGCGATGGATGACGTAGCCTTCATAAACGACGCCGAAGACTGGAGCTGGGATGGTCTTACGACGAGAGAGGATTCGAAAGAAGCGCAAAAGAAGGCGGCTGAGGAAATTTCGCAGTACCCGGCATTGAGCGAATCTAAATCGTTGACAAAGTCTGAGGCGAAGAATTGCAGCATTGACACAGTCGAGCTGAGACTTGAGTCACAGCACAATGAAATGCTCGATATTTTTGCGCAGAGATATACCTACATCACACAGATTTTACCACTCGATATTCAAGCCAAGGTGCCTCAGTTTGAGCCTTCTGATTCTCAAGCGCTGACAGACATGTTGAAGCACTTCAAGCACGAATCTTCAACAATACTTGGTCATCTTTCGAGCTTGCTCTGCTGCCAAATCGCGGCACACTTGATGCAAACATATGGTATTCACGATACGTATTCGTACATGAACAACCGTACGAAGAATGAACCCGATTTACAAGACATTACAAGGTTGCTTGAGAGACACGACGCGACTGTGCAGAAGGGCACGCTCATCAACCATCCAAAGCTCCGAGAATTGAAAAGCCTCTTGGCGCGTTTGGTAGTGACTGGTGGTAAAATGCTTTTAATTTTTCCCAGTGTCATGGGTATCTTGTCAATTAAACGCTTCGTCGCCAAGTGCGGGATGCGCGTTTCGCAGTTTGACGCAAAGCAGGAGTTCAAGCATATGACATCAGCGGATTACGAAGACTTTGCGAGAGCTGTGTCCATCGCTGCGGAAGGATCGGACGTGTTGATCGTTTTAGAGGAGCATCTTGCTCAAGAATGCTTTCCATTGAAATTATTTTCGACTTGCGTGTACTATGCGCCATCTTTGGATACGATAAGCTCTGTCACGGCATTGCGCCACTCCATGAATGAGTTTGTCTTCATTTTCAAGGTGAAAGACGAACGACATCGGTTGCAAGAATTGGAACCTGCGTCATCCGCATTCAATCATGCGCCCGCTGAGAAGAGTAACCAGCAAGCAGTAGACACCGTCTTTGACGAGCCGTTCAGAGAAGCATCACCCACGATGGATTTATCCGGCGTGCCTCGTCACGTCGTCGTGATGAACACATCACGTCAAATCTTCAAGGCGCGAGAGCTTTTATTCTTGGAAACCCAAGCCCTTCTTTCCAAGGAGGGATATGAAGTCGTATTTCGGGAATCCTCCATCGATGTTGACGCGTGTGTGACGCGCGTCGATCGCGTGCACGCAGTCATTATGATTGTGCCGGAATACTTTGCCGAAGATTATCCTTCACAGTTGGAAATCCTTTCTCTATCTGAAGACTTGACTGCCGCTATGGCGAACTCTTTTCACTCCGGGACGATCGTATTCGAAGGCAATTTAGACTTTTTACGTCTGGCGCAATCCATCGAACGACGCCTGTGTTTAGACAGCAAGCAGCTCGGCATTGAACTCGACGTCAAGTATTACATAGACATTGACGTCATTGAAGGTCTCTTTTCTGTGCTCTCCTGCGGAAGCGAATCTTCAAATTTCTCTGGTTCAATTCCAAACAAACCATCTGGCGCTGAGTCTGAGCTGTGCTCGGCGTTTCCGATGCTCAATCCGATTTCTGCGTGCATGATGTTGGCGGATGACAAGATAAAAAATGTTCTCGACATCACTGGTAGAGTTGATCGAGAGGTCATCGAGTACGTGCGCACATATCCTGTCCTTGGATGTCCACTGAGCGTGTTAGGAGACTCAAGTCCAAGCCCTCAGGCTAACGCTTTCGAGTCTGGCATTCTCTCACCGCGCGATTCAGAGCTTCGGCCGTCTTCACGGCGACTCGAGCACGTGACGGATGAGACTTTCAGAAATTTGAGATCCTTCTCATTGGATGAGTCACCGATGGGCCCTTCGATTCAGCAGCGGAAGGTTGACATTCCTTCCCCCGCTCTTGATCTCAGCACTTCACCGCCTGGTACTCCACGTTCTTTGTTCTCACCAGTTTCGCAAAGGTATATTGCTGGCCAGCAAAATCCACCGACGGCCACAGCTAGAGGCAGATTATGGCAGACGAAACCGAGACAAGAACCTCCGAAAGCACCATCTCGCGCGATGGGTTCGCCGTCAACTTTTCCAAACATTGTCGAATCGTATCGCATGCCGAGAACCACTCAAGATGCGAGAAGACTGCACTCGACTGATATGAACCGCGACTTGACGCAACACCGATTTTCTCGAATTCAGAGCTCCAACAAGAAGAGATTACCGGATGACTGGAAATGATGACGAAATTTAAACATTCTCTTACTCACAGAATAGCTACATTCTTACGGTGGGACGGAGAAGGAATCTACGATTGTGCGCAGCGTTGACTCCTCCGTCTTCCAACTTCTCGCGCCGCAGCTCGCCACCATGAGATAGAGTTGACCATCTACGACGGATGCCGAAATCAAATTGTGCGGACGCTCGAGTTCATACTTGTAATAAATGACCCCATTTTTCGTTACCACGCTCGTGTCTTTCGGCGTCCCCGCGTTACCAGGTATACCAAACCCGTTCTTCTCCCAATACGCGCCCACGAGCTCGTCAAAGCGCTCGAGAACTTGTTCTGGCGTTCCCGCATCCTTAATCGTATCCGACCCCACGAACGGAAGCACCGACACCGCCAACTGTCCGTTCCCATCCCCAGACTTGTACCTCGTATCCACCCCGTAGAGCTTTCCGTCATTCAACGAGACTATGTCAGTTTCCCAGTCATCCGGAAGCGAAAATGAGTAGTCGTGCGTCGCCGACGAAATCGACGTCTCGAACCGCTCCCGAAACGATCTCTTATACGTCTTCGCCTCGCTCGGTCCCTCCGTCGCGGCGAACAAAACCCCGAGCATCGTCGTCGTCGTCAACCCATCGAACAGTTCCCGTCGTCCAATCCGAGTCACACACCCGCCGCCTCGTCGCGTACTGCTTCGATCCCATCCTCGACGCGACGACACCGAAGACACCGAAGCGATGCGTACACTACTCTTACCACCACACGCGATCGTCGTCGTCGTCGTCGTCGTCGTCATGACCCTCGTCGTCGTCCTCTTCCTCGTGCGGGGCGCACACGCGCGTGACCAGTAGTGAGTGCGCGTCGAGGTCGTTGCCGCTCGACTATTAATGAATTTTACAATTGGTGGCCAATAGTGACATCATGTGTATTTGGAGGGTCACGAACCGTCAAATACACGAGAACGAACGAGCGAACGAACGAACGAGCGAACGACACGCCCGCGCTCGGGGCGGTCGAGCGTCACAATCTTTTTTACCATTTCTCACGCGCAGTTGAAAGACACTGCCCCCCCCTCTCTCAACTCAACACCAACCCTCCCTCCCTCCCTCCCTCATCCCCGTGTGCGTCCGCCGATTCGCGCGTTTCGTGTACGCGCGTCTTCGGCGGACGCACACCGGTATGCGGGGGGAAACCTCCACGTGGCGAACCGATCGGGCGGATGAGTGGATCGTTTACAAAGTGAACACGAATCGTTTAAAAATGAGTCTCGCGATCGATTTAATTGGCTATGTGCGGGTGGTGCTCTAAGAGAAGGGAAATGATACACGCGGGCTGGACTCGGTGTTCGTGGTCATACCTCGATCCCGCTCTTGTAGATGCGCTTGAGCGCGGCGAGGGCGGCGTTTCGACGCGAAGCGACGACGTCAGAAGTGGACGCCACGACGCCTCTCAGCTCCACCGCCTCCTTCCCGGGTAACACGCGCAAATCGTTCAACAACGCCGTTGCTCGGGCATCCATGCCGTAGGTTTTGGATTCAATCGATTTCAGCGATCTCGCCGCGGCGCGAAGATTGGCTGCGCCGCGCTTCATCTCCGCCTCGGCTTCCGCCGCCGCCGCGGCTAAGTTTTGAATATCCATCCGCGCCGCTTCGGCGTCCAACGCCAAGCTTTCGCTCCTCCGCACGCACGCGTTAAAGATGGCTTCCTCGCTCTGTAAACGCCCAATCGTAGATCTCCAAATCAGCGTTCTCGGTCCCGGTAGCGCCACCGCGAGGAACGCCAGCGCCCCAGCGCACGTCGTCGCCGGGTTCTCTCTCGCCCGCTCCGTCGCCCACTTGCTCGCCCGCTTAAAAAACGCATCCTCCTCCTCTTTCGCCCGCTCCGCCAGCGCCTCGGCGTGCGCCGCCGCCGTCCCCGCGACGCCCCCGACCGCTTCTCTCGCAGTCTCGATCGTTTTCGCCACTCTAAACGCCGCGTCCGACGTCGTTCGGTCTATCCTCTCTCGCGTCAAGCGCTCCAGCTCACTCGCGTTTCGCAACACCGCTCTCGCCCGTTCCGTCGCCGCCGTCAGCGTCGCCGCCGCGCCGACGCCGTTCGAGTTCGACGTCTCGTTCTCCGTCCTCGTCGTCGTCGTCGTCGTCGCCATCCCGCTTTCGGTTCGGGTGCGTTTCCGTCGACGACGTGTGAGGCGACCGCGACTCGCAGCGTTGGACTCTAGTTTCGTTTTTAGAATGTGTTTTTCGTCACTGTTTAATCATACAAATTTCTGACACAAGGACGCCCCAAAAATTCTCGTCTTCCAGTCGTCCAGTCCTCAGTGTGTTGTGCGCGCGCACCTCGTCGTCGCGTCGCGTCGTCTCATTGTCGCGCATCTGAATCATTGCGTCTTCTCTTCCGTGTTCGTCCTTCATCGTTCATCGTCGTCCAGAGGAACGCGTCGTTGATTCATTCTCTCTTTCAATCACCACATGGGCGCCGCCGACGAGAAGAGGAGCACTGGTCGTCACCACCGTGACGATGACGCCCCAGGATGGCAACGAGCTAAGACGACGTTGCGACGAAGCGAGATGAAACGCACTGGTAAAACCGCGCTGAGCATCGATCGGTTCGTCAAGGCGCGTAAATCAACGTACGATAAACGGGCGAGAATCAAGGAATCGGCGGCGAGACTGGCGGCGAAAAAGGCAAAGTACGAGCGACTGAAGAAGAAGTTGAAAGGGGAGTTTGAACGGGATGAAGGGTTCGATCCGGAGGTTTACGCGAAGCGATTGGCGGCGATTGATGATCCTAATGTCGTCACGCGCGGTCGTGGGGAGGTTGGAACGATGGAGCGAGCGGTGAACAAAGACAAAGACGACAAAGACGAAGCGCCGCCAGAAGAGGTGAAGTCGGTGTCTGGTAAAAAGAAATCCCACGCGCTCGCCAAGGCGCAAGAACGCGCCGCGGAGGCTCGTCGACAACGCGAGGATGAACGTAAAACCTTTCTCGAAGAGAAGGCGAAACGCGACGCCGCGCTGAGGGAACAAAGGGATAAGAGACGAGGCAAAAAGGAACTCATGCGTAAAAAGACAAAGCGAGGCCAACCGGTGATGAAGCACCGAGTCCAAAACGTTCTCGACAAGCTTCATGCTGAGATTGGAGGAGGGTAAACGAAAAATCTCGCGTGGGGGTCATCATCCATCCCAGAGATTCATGACGATCGTCATCGCGGTGTAGATTATTGTAGTGATACGAAGACGCAGTTGACAACGAAAAAAAGCGTTTCACAACCACCATCATCTTATCCGAGGACGAGTGATACCGCCGGCGCTGCACACGCCGACGACGACCCAACGACCCACCGCGTGAGCAAAGTAGGAAGCATGATGATTGCAGCCGCCGCCGCCCAGACGACAACAACGAAGACGAAGACGATCATCCCGGTTCGTCGTACGTCTCGGCGCTCGACGAAGACGATGATCGTCGCTCGCGCTGCTCGTCAACAACAACGAGAACAATCCGAAGAAGCCGCAGTGATGGTCGACCGAAGACGCGCGTTGATGGGCGGTTTGGCGACCCTCGTCGCGGTGACGCAACCGAATGCGATCGTTCTGGCCGAAGAATCGGCGACGCCGAAGAAGGTTGTCGCGGTGCCGTACACCCCGTACGTCGTGACGAGCGAGTCGAGCGAAGAAGCGCTCGCGGTGGCTAAAGCTCTCAAGGAGGCTGGAGCGAGACTCTACGGCGCGTTTTGGTGTGAAAACTGCAACAAACAAAAGGAAATCTTGGGTAAGGAGGCGATGGAGATTATTGATTACGTCGAGTGCTTTCCGAACGGGGTGTATCAAAACGCTGAAGGACACGAAGACGTCGTGAAGCCGGATGGGATTTGCGAAGGGTACACGAGCGCGTGGCCGCTGTGGGTGGTGCCGAAGGGCGAAGATGACGAAATCGGAATTCAAGGTCAAGTCAAAAAGCCGAGAGAACTTCAGCGATTGATCAAGGAGGCTAAGGGTGAGAAGGTTGATTTGGTCAAGTATTTTACCACGCTCGACATGGAATGATTTTAATTTAATACAGTCTATGGGTACCTACCTACTAACTACGGCGCGCGTGGCGTCCATTTCCGCGTACGCCGCGTCCCAATCGATCTTTTCCCACTCCTCCTTTTGCTGCGCTGGCTGCGTTTCAGCAGCCAGTCTAGAGGCGGCTTTCGAAGCCTTGACGGCGTCCATTTCTGCGTACGCCGCGTCCCAGTCGATGTTTGCCCACTCCGGAGTCTTGGGCGGCGTAGTCTCTTCGCCGCCGCCGCCGCCGCCTTTGGTCATAGACCTCAATTGTTCAGCCTCCAGTTTAGTGCGAAGATCGATCGCTTCAGATAGAGCTTTCGCTCTCGCCTCCTTGGCGACGGCGATCTCTTTCCGAGCTTCGGCAATCTCTCGCAAAAGCGTCCTACGTTCCTCCGCGGTAAACGCGCCCCCCACGGTCGACGCGACCATCTTCTTCGCCTCTGATAACTCCCGCCGGTGTCTCGTCTCCATCTCTTCCATATCTCTCTTGAGACGGTCGTTTTCAATCTGAAGCCTGCTATTCTGCGCCGACAGCTCGCTCGCGCTTTGTCCTCTGCGTCGTCGTCCTTCGTCCTCCTCGTCGTCGCTCGACGAAGAAGACCCCGAACGTCGTCTAGATACCGCGAACGCCATGGATACCTCATCTAACCTCCTCGACAGCGCATCCGCGTGCGCGCACACCCGTTCCAGCTCCCGTTCCGCCTCGTCCGCCCGTCGAGCTTCGCAATCCAAGAGCTCTCGCTGTTGCTTGATGATTTCCTTTCCCAAGAGTTCTCGACGTACGAGCGACCGGCCGGTGGTATTCTCCGTATTCTCCCTCGCGTTGGCAAACACGTCGACGTACGCCTCGTCGTCGTCGTCGTCTTCGTCGTCGTCATCGTATCGCATTGCGTCGTCTGCGTCTGTTGACGACTCCGAGCTCGTCTCTCTGTTGACGACTTCAAGGTCACATCTATCACCCGTAACCGTTTACACCGTTCGCGACTTCTCGTACAAGGACCTCCATCCCAGCGTTCACGTCCTCTATCTCGAGTAATGAACCGTCGAGAAACTTGGGAATTTGGTCTAGTCGTATGATTCCTCGTTTGGGTGCACACACACGTGGCATTGAAACGAGCCAGCGAACAGCTGGTACTCTCATATTAAAGAGAGCAAACGTCGAGGAGGTCCCGAGTTCGATTCTCGGAATTCCCCTGGATTTTTATACTCCTATTTCCTCTTAAGTACGTGTCAAATGTCCTACTTTTACTATACATATTTAGTTCCGGAATTCCCCTGGATTTACGGCGGACTAATCTATAATATGGTTCAACTGTCTGAGTTTTTATTTTTATAGGCTTGTTTTCCTTCATTCGCGGGCAGAGTGCGCGACGGCGACGGTCAGACGCGGACGCGAGGGAGATCGCCGATCGACCATGGCCAAGGGCGCGACCAAGGCTGGGGCCATCCTCGTCAAGCTCGTGAGCACGGCGCAGACGGGGTTCTTCTACGTCAGGCGTAAGAACCCGAAAAAGTTGCCGAAAAAGCTCGAGTTCATCAAGTATGACCCGAGGGTAAGTGTGCGCGAAGAGAGGCTGATGATGACGACGACGCGCCACGTGTGAACGAACGAACGAATGAGCGAAGACGGAATGACTGACTCGAACGCGATGCTTTCATTCGCCACCTCTCGCGACTTGAATAGGTTCGTAGACACGTGCTCTTCACGGAGACGAAGATCAACAAGTAGACACTAGCCACCACGAATCTGCGTATTGTATTTTACAAGCCTAGCACGCACCGAACGTGTTCTTCCACGTAAATTACATCGTTCCGCGTGTCGCCGTCGTCGTCGTCGTCTCGCCGCTACGCAAACTTCACGCCGACGGACGAATCACCAGCGGTGGATGCGCCGAAGACGACGCACAGGCCTCGGTCAGAGGCGCTCTGAACGGCGCGCGCGAGCCGCTCGGAGTCCAACCCGCCGAGCGCGGTCCCACCGGCGATACCGCCCGGATCCCTGAGCTCATCCATCGTGTACACTTTCCCAGACAAGGCGTACTTTGTAACCAACTCCCCCATCGCGTCGACGTACCGCTGTAAATCCCCGGCGTCCAAGACACCCGCCACGGTTTCCTCCTTGTCCAACCACCACGCCTCGCCCCTCTCTCTCAAATATTCTATCACCTCTTTCCGCGCATCCAGGGCGAGCGAACGATCTATGGTTTTATTCTCAAAAATCTTTTCCGTTTTGACGTGCACCGCCGGTCTCTCTCGATCGCGCACCGCTCTATCGACACCGCAGAAATGAAAAACGTCAGTCACCTTTTGGTCGAGTCGAATAAATCCAACGCACCTCACCAGCGTCCGTCCCCAGAGTTCGCGCTGTTTCCTCCACGTTTCCTCTCGAGGTTGTCGCGTGTAATACGGTGCGTAATCAACGAACGCCGTCGTCGTCGTCGTCGTCGTC
>Ga0181585_10006128_pt1 | contig 10340 bp, 10 predicted proteins | sample 071ome_29_FD_132469 | JGI IMG/M metagenome (GOLD analysis project Ga0181585, IMG submission 132469) | Coastal salt marsh microbial communities from the Groves Creek Marsh, Skidaway Island, Georgia - 071407BT metaG (megahit assembly) | ecosystem: Environmental > Aquatic > Marine > Intertidal... | reverse complement strand
TATGTTTATTGGGTGGTGGCGGGGAGTCGACCTGTAAGCGGGGTTCTGTCCGGGACCGACGAGTCGGTCCGTGGATGACCATCCATCTGTGCGGTCGACCCGGGAGTGTCTGCGGGCGGACCGCCCTCTCCCTGCGTGACCTTGCTCCGGGTGGGGTTTGCCGAGCCACCCCTGTCGCCAGGGGTGCTGGTGCGCTCTTACCGCACCGTTTCACCCTTACCGACCTGAGCCGGCGGTCTGTTCTCTGTGGCACTTTCCTGCGAGTCACCTCGACTGGCACGAGCCAGCACCCTGTCCTGCGGAGCCCCGACTTTCCTCAGCCCCGAAGGGCCGCGGTCACCCAGTCGGCTCCCCGCCACCGTCCACCAGTGTGCCACGCATGCCGCCCAAGCCCGCCCCGACCACGCCGATGGTGGCTGCGAGAAGCAGGTTGAAAACAGCAGCGACCACACTGATTCCGCCACCCGAAGCGATCCAGGCGATCGCTTGCACGATCACAAACCCCGCAGCGGGTGCGGCAGCCCCGTTGACGAACGGAGCCTCGGCCGACCGGCGGGCTGCCATCCAACCACCTGCGATGTAGGCCAACACAACGAACACGAACGCCAGATACACCCAGTTGCTCTGGTCGGTTCCGTCGGCGGTATCGCCCAGAGCTCGAATGATAAGCACAGCCGGTGTGGCGATCACGAGCGTGGCGAGCGAGCCGCGAAGGACGGCGGGGGCATTGAGGGCGTCGTTCACAAGAGCCCTAGAGTACCGCCGATGACGGAGTCGACCGGTACCGACGCGATGGACGCCCTGCGAGCCGGGATCCGGCACATCAGCGCGTCGGTCACCCGCACCGAGTACTTGGCCGAACAGGCAGATGTCGATGGTGAACCCCAGCTTGCGGCACTGCTGCGCGGCATGACCGAACGCAATCGAGGGTTGGCTCAGGGTCTCTATGCGCTGTTGGCGGAAGAGACCGAAACGGCCGATGCCCGACCCGGAGTCGACGATCTGCTCGAACGTCTGCCGTCCCATGCCGCACACCACGCATCGCTGGCCGAGGAGCTCCGTGCCGGCGGCCGAGGCGACTTGGCATCGTGGATGGACAAGCTCGCTGCGGCACAACACGACCATCTCGCACGGCTCGCCGACGCACGCCACTGGAACGCAGAGAGTCAAGGATGACCACTTCGATCGCCGAGCTCGGTGGGTGGCCGGCGGTGCTCGATCAACTCGCAGCCGGCAACGACCTCGACGCCAACCGTTGCAACGCCGTGCTCACCGAGATCCTCGCCGGTGAGGCGACCGATGCCCAGATCGCTGCATTCATTGTCGGGCTTCGGCTCAAAGGCGAAACCGTCGACGAACTCATCGGTATGCAGCACGCCATGATGGACGCTGCTGCACCGCTGGACGTTCCCGATGACACGATCGACATCGTCGGTGTCGGCGGTGCGCCATCACGGCGTCTGCACGCCCTCAATGTGTCGACCATGGCTGCCTTCGTGGCTGCTGGAGCCGGGGCTTCCGTTTGCAAACACGGCAATCGGAAGGCCTCATCGACCTCTGGCAGCTTCGATGTGCTCGAGGCGCTGGGCGTCGATGTCGACATCACTCCCCGTGAACTCGAGAAGCAGGTGGCCGAGCATGGCCTCGGATTCGCCTTTGCTCGAGCGTTCCACCCGGCGATGCGCCATGTCGGCCCCGTGCGCGCCGAACTCGGGATCCCGACGGTCTTCAACATCCTCGGTCCACTGTCACATCCCGGCCGGTTGCAGCGTCAGGTGATCGGTGCCTCCGACTGGACGCTGGCGCACCGCATGGCCGAGACGCTCCAGGCCACCGGCTCCGTTCGGTCGTTGATCGTGCACGGCGACGGGGGCCTCGACGAACTCACCACCACCGGCCCGTCCCGGGTGGTGTCGCTCGATGACGGGGAGATCACCGAGATCGAGATCGACGCAGTCGAGTTCGGTTTGGCCCGGGTCGCGCCTGATGAGCTTGCCGGTGGTGACGCCGAGGCGAACGCCGAGATCGCCCATCGGGTCTTCGCCGGCGAACGCATCGCAGCTCGCGACATTGTCGTGCTCAATGCCGGCGCGGGTCTTGTGGCATCCGGCGTTGTCGACGATCTTGGGTCGGGGGTCGAGGCTGCTGCGGCGGCAATCGACGACGGTTCCGCAGCGCGAAAGCTCGCAACGCTCGCCGGCTAACGCTTCGGGGGCAGGAAGGTCGGTAAGCGGGGGAGTGGCTCGGCCAGCTCGCCGGTGGTCAACTCGAGCGAGATGCGGTGGGCATTGTCGTCGAGCCAACGAGCGATACAGAGGAGTTCGTCGGCTTCGTCACGTTGCGGCGGGCCATCGACCGGCGGCGACGGTTCGGTGTCGACGTTGTCGAGCAGCGACGGTGGATCGTCGATACTCCCGCAGCGACGCAACAAGCCGTTGTCGAGTTCGGCCCATGCATTGTCGACCTGGAACCGAACCCGGCCGGCGCGGCGAAGCAGATCGAACCGGCGCTGCCGGCGAAGGGCCGCCGACAGCGCTGCGCCGCGGTCCCGCACGTCGGCTGCCTCTTCGTAGCGTTCGTCAGCGGCGAGTGCTGCGATCCGTCGATCGAGTGGATCGAGGAGCCGGCGCGGTTCGCGGGTGAGACCGGTGACGAGGTCGACGACGATCTCTCGGTAGTCGTCGTCAGAGGTCTGCCCCGAGCATGGACACGCGGCGACGCCGATCTGGGCGGCAGTGCAGACCGGTTTGGCGGTTCGACTTGTGGACTTGGTGGTGCAACGCCGGATGGGAGATGCGGTCTGGATCGCCTCGATGAGCCGATGAGCGGCCCTCGACGATGCGACCGGGCCGAGGTAGAGCGCCCCGTCGTCTTGCAGCTTGCGAACAACCGACAGGCGAGGAAATCGCTCCTCGAGGGTGAGCTTCACGTACGGGTACGCCGAGCTACGGGTGCCTTGGCGATTGAAGCGGGGAAGGTGTTCGTGGATGAGGCGCAGTTCGAGCACGGCAGCTTCGAGTCCGTTGCGGCAGACCTGATGGTCGATGAGGTGTGTTTCACGCAGCAACTGAGCGATCTTGCGGCGCTCGTCGGTCGAGAAGTAGCTGCGGACCCGTGAGCGAATGTTGGTGGCCTTGCCGACGTAGAGCACCTCACCGGCACGTCCCCGGAACAGGTACACACCGGGGGAGCGGGGAAGTCGTTCGGTGAGCCTGAGTTTCCCGGCCTGTGCGTTTCCGGCCATCTTCGGCAGGGTGAGGAGGTCGTCGAGGCCGGTGACCCCGATTGCGCCGGCGCGCTCGAGGAGAAGGTGAAGGAGATCACCGGTGGCGAGGGCATCGTCGAGAGCACGATGACTGGGCCGATGTGAAAGACGAAGGCGATCGGCCAAGGTGCCGAGCCGGCAGTTCGGGACCTCGTCACGCAGGAGTCGGCGGGCCAAGGCAAGGGTGTCGACCGAGCGGTGGGTGAATGTTTCGCGGCCTGCGCGCTGCATCGCAGCGGCCATGAACGAGAGGTCGTATCGAACGTTGTGGCCGACCAGCACCGAGTCGGTCCCGACGAAGTCGATGAACGAGGGCAACACAGCGTCGATCGCCGGGGCCCGCATCACCATGGCCTGCGTGATCCCGGTGAGGACTGTGATCTCGGGAGGGATCGCCCGGCCTGGGTTGACAAGCGTCTGGTAGGTGCCGAGGCACTCTCCGCCGCGAAGCTTCACGGCCCCGATCTCGGTGATCGCTCCATCCGCCGCCGAACCACCAGTGGTCTCGACGTCGAACACGACGAACGTGACCTCGTGAAGCGACGCACCCAGGTCGTCGAGGCTGCGCTGCTGTGGTTGGCACGGAGCCGCATCGAGCGTTGGTTGCGGGTCGGCAAACAGGCGTTCGGTCATCAAAGTGCAAGATGCACGAACACGTGTTCGTATGTCAAGTCTCGGTCCGTTGCGGTTCGCTGTCACACCCCTCCCGTAACGTTCGACACATGACCCGCACCAACGTCCCCCATCTTCGTCTCGTGCCGTCGCCTCCCTCCGAACCCGGCATCACCATCGACTGCGACGCCTGCGTCGCCCAGTTCACCGATGCCTGCGATGACTGTCTCGTCTCGTATCTCGTGGGGCACGAGGCCGGCACGCCAGTCGTGCTCGACGAAGCCGAACAAACAGCCGTCGGCCTGCTCGTCGACGGTGGTCTCGTGCCTCCCTCCCGCTTTGCATCCCGCAACGGCGTGGCATAGCTGGCACCATGGCGGGATGACCCCGTCGATCGGCGAGCTTCGCACTATCGGACTCGCTGCCGGACTCTGTGCAGTCGGTGCTGCCGACGCTGCCCCATTCGTCGAGGTACGGACCGAGATCGAACGCCGTCGAGCCGAAGGACTGCACGCAGGTATGCAGTTCACGTTCCGCAATCCGAGCCGTTCCACCGATCCCCAGCAGGTGGTGCCGGGAGCGACATCGTTGGTCGTCGGGGCCTACGACTACCAGCGCGAGGCTCCCACCCCACCGAACGGACTCGCCGTCGGCCGAGTGGCGGCGTACTCGTGGGAAGATCACTATGCAGTGCTTCGCAAGGCGCTCGAGACGATCGCTGCGCCGCTGCGAGCCGAGGGACACCGGGCGGTCGTGGTGGCCGACCAGAACCATCTCGTCGATCGTGCCGCCGCCCACCGAGCCGGGATCGGTTGGTGGGGGAAATCGAGCAACATCCTCGTCCCCGGTGCCTGAAGCCTCGTCGTCCTCGGTGCAGTCGTGACCGATGCGGAGATCGCGCCGGACCATCCCGAACCGGTTGCTGACGGCTGCGGCACGTGTACGCAGTGCCTTTCGGGCTGTCCGACGGGAGCAATCGTCGAGCCGGGGGTGATCGATGCCCGCCGATGTCTCGCCTGGTTGGTGCAAGCGGACGGCATGTTCCCGGTCGAGTTCCGTGAGGCACTCGGTGATCGAATGTACGGCTGTGACGACTGTCAAGACGTCTGCCCTCCGAATCGGGTGCGCATGCGGCGGCCGTCCCAAGCGGGAGCGGATGAGGCATGGATCGACCTGCTCGACGTGCTGGCAGCCGACGACGCGTCGCTGATGAACCGACTTGGCCGCTGGTACATCCCCCATCGCGACCCTGACTATGTCCGTCGTAATGCGCTTCTCGTCCTGGCGAACGTCGCCGACGGCACCGATCCTGCGGTGCGCGCCACCGTCGAGCGTTACCTCGAATCACCGAACCCGATGCTTCGCGCCCATGCGGTCTGGGCTGCTCGCCGACTCGACATTGCTCTTCCTTCACAGGTGGCGACCGACCCCGATGCGCTCGTCGCTATCGAGGTCGCGCGGCCGTAGGGTCAGGCCGTGGTCCGGCATCTGCTCGTCACGAACGACTATCCGCCGAAGATCGGTGGCATCCAGAACTACCTCTGGGAACTGTGGCGTCGACTCCCCGCCGACGAGGTGATCGTTCACACCACGCCTCACCAGGGTGCCGAGGCCTTCGATGCTGCGCAAGACCACACCATCGTCCGCAGCCCCGAGCCGTGGTTGTTGCCGCAACCGATGCTGGTTCGACGGGTGAATCACCTGATCGCCCAGTACGAGGCCGAGGTGGTGATTCTCGATCCGGCCGTGCCCGTCGGCTTGATCGGGCCCCATCTCGATGTTCCCTACGGTGTCGTCCTCCACGGAGCCGAGGTCACGATCCCCGGCAGAATCCCCGGCACCCGTCAACTCCTCAATCGTGTGTTGGCCGGTGCGAGCGGGGTCATCGCCGCCGGTGGGTACCCGGCGGCCGAGGGCGAACGAAGCCTCGGGCGACCGTTGCCGCCGTGCACGATCGTGCCTCCCGGTGTCGATGCCGACCGATTTGCACCGCTCGACGCCGCCGGCCGAGCTGCTGCGCGGTCGCGTTACGGCATCGCCCCCGACCAACCGATGATCACGTCGGTGTCTCGGCTCGTACCCCGAAAAGGGATGGACACGCTGATCGCGGCCAGTGCGATCCTCGTCGAGGAATTCCCCGACTTGGCCGTCGTGATTGCAGGGGCGGGACGTGACAGCGGCCGTCTCCAGGGTCTGATCGACAACACCAGTGCACCGGTGCAACTGGTCGGTCGTCTCCCCGACGACGAACTCGTCGAGTTGTACGGGGCCGGTGACGTGTTCGCAATGCTGTGTCGTTCTCGGTGGGGAGGACTCGAGCAGGAAGGGTTCGGCATCGTTTTCGTCGAGGCGGCTGCGGCCGGTGTTCCGCAGGTTGCCGGGCGCAGTGGTGGTGCGCATGAAGCGGTCGAGGACGACATCTCCGGCCTTGTTGTCGAACACCCGAGCGACCCCGCTCTCGCCGCCGGGGCGATCGCAGCGCTGCTGCGCGATCCGACTCGCCGAGCGACGATGGCTGCGGCTTCTCGGGCGCGAGCGGTGAGCGACTTCGACTACGGGGTGCTCGCAGGTCGGCTTGGCGCTGCGATCGACGCGATGGTGACAGCACCGTGAGCTTCCTCGACCTGCCGAGCCCGGGAACCGGCCTCATCCGGTTTTCGTGGCAGGCGACCGCCGTGTTCACCATCACTGCGGTTGCGGCGGTCATCGGGCCGGATTGGTTGCGTTGGCCCGCAGTCGTCGTTGCGCTGGTCCTCTTCGCCGTCGGCATCGTCACGATGCTGTGGGCGTTCGCAGTTGCCGTTCGGCGCAGTCGCGTCGATGCGATCGGCGTGGGTGGTCTGTATCTCGGCATGGGGAGCTCACCCCGATCGGTTCGACAACACCTCCTCGGCGCGCTGGTGCTGCAGGTCGTCGTCGGGATTGTCTCGGCATCGATTCGGCCATTCACCTCACTGGCGTTCGGAACGCTCGTGCCCATTCTCGGTATCGGGCTGATGGGCCTGTGGGCGGCTCGTCACGGTGAGTTCGAACCCACCGATCGGCCGATTGACACCGATACCGAGACCTAGTTGTTAGTGTCCTTCCATGGTTGATCAGGCCACCGTTCGTACGACCATTGCCGCCTCTCCGCAGGCGTGTTTCGCGGCTGCGATCGACTTCGAGCGCTACCCCGATTGGGCTTCCGACATCAAGATGGCGCGCGTCCTCTCTCGAGACGACGAGGGTCGTGCCGTCGATGTGGAGTTCCGAGCGGCAGCCATGGGCCGATCCACGACCTACACGCTGCGCTACTTCTACGGTTCGAATCCGAGCCGGCTTGCGTGGCGGCTCCAGAGCGGTGACATTGCGCGTCGCCTCGACGGCGAGTACGAGTTCTTGCCGGTGTCGTCCGACCCGTCGTCGACCGAAATCGTGTACCACCTCGCCGTCGACCTCTCCGTACCGCTACCCGGCTTCGTCAAACGGCGGGCCGAGGCCCGCATTGTGCGAACTGCAGTCAACGACTTCACCGCCTACGTGGAGTCCGGCGCTTGAGCGTCGCCGGGCGGGCACACCGTGCTCCCTCACACGAGATGCCGGCATCAGGGCCAATCGACAACACGGCAAGCTTTTTGCCGAGATCGTTGCGGCCTTCTCAGTAGCCTTGGCGTATGGAATTTCGGCGGATCACTGGTCTCCCTCCCTATGTCTTCACCATCATCGACTCGCTGAAGGTGCAAGCGCGTCGAGCCGGCGAAGACGTCATCGACCTCGGATTCGGCAACCCTGATCTGCCATCTCCCGACATCGCCGTGGAAAAACTCGTCGAAGCTGCCCGGAACCCTCGCAACCATCGCTACTCGTCGAGCAAGGGCCTTCCCAAGCTTCGGCAGGCGTTCGCCGACCTGTACAAGCGCCGCTTCGACGTCGACCTCGACCCTGACACCGAGGTCATCAACACCATCGGCGCCAAGGAAGGCCTTTCACACCTGATGTGGGTCCTGTGCCAGAGCGGCGACAGCGTGCTCGTGCCAGCGCCTTCGTACCCGATCCACATCTTCGCCCCGATCTTCGCTGGCGCAAACGTGCGTGAGATTCCACTCAGTGAAGATCAAGACACGTTCTTCGAGGCGATGAAAGATCGCTTCACGTACTCGTGGCCGCGGCCTCGGGTGATCCTGCTCTCGTTTCCCCACAATCCCACGACCACCTGTGTCGACGCCGATTTCATGCAGCGGGTGGTCGACTTCGCCCGTGAGCAGGAGGTCGTGGTCGTGCACGATCTCGCCTACGCCGACCTCGGTTTCGACGGCTATGCACCACCGTCGATCCTGCAAGCCGATGGAGCCAAGGAGGTTGCCGTCGAGTTGTACTCGATGACCAAGTCGTTCTCGATGGCAGGTTGGCGGGTCGCCTTCATGGCCGGGAATCGCGAGGTGGTGGCTGCGCTGACCAAAATGAAGTCGTATCTCGACTACGGGACCTTCCAGCCGATTCAGATCGCAGCGACGGTCACCATGAACGAGGCACTCGACTACCCGGCGCATGCCTGTGCCGTCTACGAAGCGAGACGAAACGCGCTGATCGATGGGCTCCACCGCATCGGATGGCACGTCGAACCCCCGAGGGGGACGATGTTCACGTGGGCGCCGATCCCACCCGAGTACCGCCACATGGGTTCCGTCGACTTCGCGTCGATGCTCGTCACGGACGCAAACGTCGCCCTGTCGCCCGGCGTGGGGTTCGGCCCCGGTGGGGAGGGCCATGTTCGCTTCGCGCTCATCGAGAACGAGCAACGGATCGCCCAGGCGATCCGCAATCTCCGCGACGCGCTGCCTCTGCTCGAGGCCTAGTCCGCGTCCCAGTGCCGTGACCGTTCCACCGCACGCTGCCAGCGGGCATAGTCGGCATCTGCCCCGCCTCGCTCGGACGTGGGTACGAATTCGCCGTCGGCCGCCCAATTGGCGGTGACGTCGGCAGGGGAGTCCCAGACGCCTTCGGCCAACCCCGCCAGATACGCCGCACCGAGTGCTGTCGTCTCCGCGACCTTGGACCGGATCACCGGAACACCGAGTTGATCTGCCTGGAACTGGAGAAGGAAGTCCATCACCGACGCACCACCGTCGACGCGGAGATCGCGGACGCCCGTTCCACTGGCAGCAGCCATGGCGTCGACCACGTCGCGGGTCTGGTACGCCATCGCCTCGACGGTCGCCCGGGTGAGTTCGGCCCGGCCGGTACCGCGGGTGATCCCGACAATGGTGCCGCGGGCCCGCGGATCCCAGTACGGCGAACCGAGGCCGGCCATCGCCGGAACGAAGACCACGCCGCCGGTGTCGGCGACGGACGTCGCCAGGGGGCCGGTCTCCGACGCGTCATCGATGATTCCCAACCCGTCGCGCAACCACTGGATCGCAGCACCGGTGACGAAGATGGCGCCTTCGTAGGCGTAGCTCGTCTGCCATGCACCGTCGACGTCGAGGGTCCATGCCACGGTGGTGAGAAGACCCTCGACCGGATCGGGACAGACCTGGCCCACGTTCATGAGGACGAAGGACCCCGTGCCGTAGGTGTTCTTGGCCTGCCCGGGCTCGAAACAGGCTTGGCCGAAGAGCGCAGCCTGTTGATCGCCGGCGATACCCGAAATTGGCGTACCGGCGGGGACTGGCAGCCCATCGGTCGTGACGCCGTAGCGCTCCGACGACGGCCGAACCTCGGGAAGGATCGACATCGGCACACCGAGTAGGTCGCACATCTCGTCGCTCCATCGAAGCTCGCCGATGTCATAGAGCAAGGTCCGGCTCGCGTTGGTGGTGTCGGTGATGTGCACACCACCGGTCAGCTTCCACACAATCCACGAATCGACTGTGCCGAACGCCAGGTCGTCGTCGACCTCGACACCTCCCGTTGTGAGCATCCACTCGACTTTGGTTCCCGAGAAGTAGGGATCGAGGACGAGGCCGGTTGTGCGACGAACCATGTCGAGATGGCCGGCGTCGTGCAGTTCCTCGCAGCGCGCCGCAGTGCGACGGTCCTGCCAGACAATCGCCCTGTGCCGGGGTGTGCCAGATCGTCGATCCCACATCACGACGGTCTCTCGCTGGTCGGTGATCCCGATCGCAGCGATCGGTTCGTCGATCGTGGCTCTGACCTCGGCAAGGGTTGCAAGAACCGCCTGCCAGATCTCTTCGGCGTCGTGTTCGACCCACCCAGGCTGGGGGAAGTGCTGGGTGAATTCTCGGTAGGCGAATCCGAGTGGGGTCCCGGACTCGTCGATGGCGAAGGAGCGGACCCCGGTCGTCCCTGCATCGATTGCTATCACGATTCCCATAGCGGCCGACCATAGCCGTCCGTCTTCGAGCATCGCCGGTAGGGTCCTACGGGTGTCTGTTCCCCCCGACATCAAGAGGATTGGTGTACTGACCAGTGGGGGAGACTGCCCCGGTCTGAACGCCGTCATCCGCGGCGTCGTGCGCAAGGC
>Ga0181585_10006125_pt1 | contig 10343 bp, 17 predicted proteins | sample 071ome_29_FD_132469 | JGI IMG/M metagenome (GOLD analysis project Ga0181585, IMG submission 132469) | Coastal salt marsh microbial communities from the Groves Creek Marsh, Skidaway Island, Georgia - 071407BT metaG (megahit assembly) | ecosystem: Environmental > Aquatic > Marine > Intertidal... | reverse complement strand
TATTATAATATGGTTGATACACGAGTAACACAAAAGCCACAAATTATGATTACCAATGCAGATCGAATTGAATCTGTAGAGTTTGGGCTTGTTGAAGATGATGATGGCAATCTACAGTACAGCACACATCGCCATGATTATAAACGGTTTGAGAACGGCAATATGATCGACGGAGGTCGTGCTTATATTAAGTCAAGTATGTGTGAAGTTAAAAACTACGTTGTTCGTAACGGTGAAATGGTGGAGAAAAACTAAATGATAAAGAAATATAGGATCACCACAACTCTTCGTCCCGGTATCAAAGATATGCAAGGCGATGCAGTAGCAAATGCTTTACGATCTATGGGATATGATATGGTTGAAAATGTTCGAATCGGTAAGACTATACATATTGAATGTGATGAAAATTTAGTTGACGACATTGCCAAGTCTGTATATAATGAAGTAATGGAAAATTATGTGATTGAGGAACTATGAAAAAGGTAATCATTATCAGTCTCAGTCTTTTGCTTTCAGCCTGTGCTGTAACACCATTGACACCTATTGGTATTGCTTACGATGTCGTAACTCTACCATTTGAGATGGGGCATGTAGTCGTAAAGAGAGTATTACCTTGATTGATTGGTATATGGTAATATTTGTTCTACTATCATTTTTGCCCTTTGCATACGCAATTTCGAAATTGTGTTGGAACTGTTAATTGGTCTCGTAGCTCAATTGGATAGAGCAAGAGCCTTCTAAGCTCTAGGTTGCAGGTTCGAGTCCTGCCGAGATCGCCAAATATGCGCCCATAGTTTAACGGTAGAACACCCGGCTTATATCCGGCATATGGTCCCCAGATTAGGGAGCGGTCCAGGTTCGAATCCTGGTGGGCGTACCAAATATAAATATCCCCGTGCTGCTGAGGCTCATTTATGTGAGGTACGGCAGGGATGGCAGATGGAGTACTGAAAGAGGGGAAAAATCGTGGCCATCATTTTTTTATAGAAAGGATGTTCTAGTTGATGAGGTAAATTCTTCAACTTTTCCGTTGACATTAATTCATTTTGGTACTATACTGTAAGAACACTAACACTTAACAGAAGGAACACAAGATGTCCAAAATCCATCATTTTAAGACACCCGTAGATCTTTCTAAAGAATCCATCGGCAACTACTACGCCAACCTCTACAATGCCGAAACCGGAAAGTTCGTTGAAGGCCGGCACTACGAAAGTTTTAGCGGTAACGATATGATGGAGGTAGTCAGTTACCTTAAGCGTCAAGGCTACCGTGTAGAATGGTAAGGAGACAATCATGTCAAAAACGTTCACACCTCGATACCTCAAACCCAAAACAGGACACGCATGTGAAGAAGAGTTTCGAGATCCTAAGATTCGTGAGGAATACGAAGAATATCTGGACCGGCTTGCAGATGAATTTGATTATGTCAAGAGTCTAGAGATGGATAATATAAATATTAAATCTACCGTCTGAGAGGAGATAGAATAAACGTTCAGGACACGGGGGCAGTACCCGTCACCTCCACCATAAGCATATCACCGTCTCTAGTAATGAGACCTTGCTAGACACGAAAGAGTTTGTTGTGGTATGCTTATGCGGGGGGTGATATTAGGTTCGACTGACGTAGTAAAGATCAAATCGAGGTAGACGCCATGGTACCAGCGTATCGGACCAAAACTATAAATGCTAACTTTAATGTTGCAAATGACAACCACTTCGAGGATATCCGCCTAGCGGCTTAATCGACTTGTAGTCACGGGGTATGGGTTCCACCCTGTCATATAACGGGCCCAATCACTTATAACAATCAAAGGATATAACATTGTTTAAATTCTCCGAAGAGGGAATCGCAAAGTTTATCATTTTTTGTTTTGTCTACTTAATTCTTATTTTTGTATCTATGGCAACATTGCCGGGTAATGCAGACAGTCACGAAGTAGATAAAGATAGTCTGAACTGTTTAGCTAAAAACATATACTTTGAAGCTAGAGGAGAAGAAATTATTGGTCAATATGCTATTGGTCTCGTAACTCTAAATCGTGTAAAAGACAAAGATTTCCCTAATAACATCTGCGACGTTGTATATCAGGCAATAAAGATAAACAACAAAATAGTAAAATATAAGTGTCAATTTTCTTGGTATTGTGACGGTAAATCAGATACACCAAAAGATTTACAAACTTGGTATAAAGCTATTAATATAGCAGATACATTACTACACTTTAATGTAGAAGACTTCACAAGAGGTTCTAGATTTTATCATGCGGATTATGTCGTACCTAAATGGAGCAAAAATAAAAAGGTATTGATTAGAATAGGAAAGCATATTTTTTATGAATAATTTTTATAATAGTCTCGCTAACGATAAGAAACTATCGATTATTGCTGGACCGTGCGTTTTTGAAAATCAAGAGTTGGCAGTGGAAATCGCAGAGACTCTAAAAGAGATTTGTGACGATTTATCTGTCAACTTTTGTTTTAAAATGAGTTTTGATAAAGCAAATAGAACATCATCCTCTTCATACAGAGGAGACTTTGATGGTGCGTATTATGCATTTGATTCAATAAGAAATAGAGGTATACCTACATTAACAGATGTACATGAATCTTGGCAATGTGCCGTAACTAATGCTGATATTCTTCAAATACCAGCATTTCTCTGTAGGCAAACTGATCTTCTAAAATCAGCTGCCGAAACTGGTAAACCTGTGAATGTAAAAAAAGGACAATTTTTATCTCCATGGGAAACGAAAAATATAGTTGACAAGATAAAATCCTTTGGTTATAATGAAGTAATCTTAACTGAACGAGGTACAACATTTGGATATAACAATCTCGTTGTTGATATGCGTTCATTAGAAGTGATGAAAGAATATGCACCTGTCATTATGGATTGCACACACGCCGTACAATATCCAGGAGGTCAGGGAGGTTCAAGTGGGGGTGATAGACGTTTTGCTTCTGTTATTGCTTATGCAGCTACCGCTGTATCAATAGCAGGACTCTTTATGGAAGTCCATCCAGATCCTGATAATGCACCGAGTGATGGTCCTAATATGATTAAATTAAAAGATTTTCCAAAAATAATAGAACAAATTTTAGAAATTGATGGAGTGGTTAAAAAATGATTTATGGTAAAGTTTGGGGTCAGACAGAATCTCTTTTAGTGACTCCCATGATTGAAGTCCACAGAATCATTACAAAGTCTGGTTATAAATGTTCAGAACATTTACATAAACACAAGTGGAACGGATTCTATTGTATTAGCGGTAAAATGAATATTTTTGTACGTAAGAATGATTATGATCATACAGATAAGACAGAACTAAGACCAGGAAATTTCACTACAGTGAAGCCGGGTGAATATCATTGGTTTGAATGTGTAGAAGATGCTGAGGTACTAGAAATCTATTACGCTGAAGCAATCTCAGAAGATATTGTAAGAAAGAATACTGGAGGAATTATTTCGAAATGATTGATAGGAATAAGTTCAATCAAGAAATTGAAGATTTTGTGTATGAAACTGGTGAATCTTACATTGACGCAATTATCAATTTTTGTGAAAAGAATAATGTAGAGATTGAATCTGTTGCTAAAATGATTAATAAAGTTATCAAGGCGAAGATTGAATCAGAGGCTAGTGATTTAAATTTACTAACAGAGAAATTATGCAAGTTGCCCATGTGATGTCGTTTCCTGGTTTCAATGCGTATAAAACTTATCTTGCGTTGAGAAGTCATTTTACGACTGATTATGATTACTTTAAATATAATGGTAAACTGAGAGTAAAGGAGGAATCTTTTTTAAGACGTAAAGACAAGTTTTTCTTCGAGAAGATAGAAAGGAGGCATAAGAAGGAACTTGTTCCATTCTTCGTTTCAAATCTAATCAAGGAGGATAATAATTGGAGTGGAGGTCTTGTTTCTGACAAGGCTGAACAAGTCTTTAACGAATGGAAGAGAAAGTTCCAGTCACTTAAATATTCATTCCGTGAAGATATGAGTAAACTTCGTGATTATATGGATCGGAATGATCTTCAGTTTGATGAGGTGTTTCAGTGTGATGATGGGCAACATCCAATAATTCTGAAACTTCTCATCTCTGAAGATATATCAATCGAGTCTTTTATTATACTAGACAAAGTGCTAGGATTCGTGAAAAAGATCAATAAATACGTTGACGATTTCATTTGGATCGAGTATAATAAGAAGATAGTAAAGTATTCGTCATTTATTGAAATTGATCCAAAGGAGTATCGTCATGTCGTAAAATCTATATTTGTTTAAGTCGTATAAAGTCGTATTAAGTAGTTTTAAGGAGAATCAAAAATGGCAGCAACATCTTTTGCCGCACTCAAGAAGTCAAGTAAGTCATCACTTCGTGACCTAGTAACAGCAGCCGAAAAGATTACGGCACGAGACGAACTCAACACAAACGAAAATATCTGGAAGCCTGAAGTAGACAAGTCAGGAAACGGATACTCAGTCATTCGATTCCTACCAGCAGCCCCTGGTGAAGAACTTCCATGGGTCAAGGTATACAATCATGGATTCCAGGGTCCTGGTGGTTGGTGGATTGACGAATGTCGAACCACAATTGGCGAAAAGTGTCCAGTTTGCGAACACAACTCTATGCTTTGGAACTCAGGTGTAGAGTCCAACAAGGATATTGTTCGTAAGCAGAAGCGTCGATTAAACTATTATTCCAATGTTCTAGTCGTATCAGATAAGGCAAATCCTCAGAATGAGGGACAAGTGTTTCTTTATCGGTATGGCGCAAAGATCTTCGAAAAGATGCAGAATGCAATGCAACCTCAATTTGAAGATGAAGATCCAATGAATCCTTTCGATTTCTGGGAGGGTGCTAACTTCAAGTTGAAGATTCGTCGATATGAAGGTTATCAGAACTACGACCTATCAGAGTTTGATAAGAGTTCTGCTGTATCTGACGATGATGCAAGGATTGAAGAGATTTGGAACTCTCAACATCCACTATCTAAGTTTCTTGATGTATCTGAGTTCAAGTCATATGAAGAACAAAAGACTCGACTCAATCGTGTTCTTGGTCTTGATGGTGGTCCTGAACTAAGTGAAGTTGCTCCAGCACCTCAACCTCGTGTTGCGGCAGCTAAGGAAGAAGATAGTGTTCCTTGGAGTAATGATGATGAAGAAGATGACGATAGTCTATCATTCTTCAAGAAATTGGCAGAGGAGGATTGATAAAATATCAGAGGGGACTTCGGTCCCCTCTTTTTTTTATGCAGCAGAAAACCGAGACGCGACAGATCTTGTTGGCGATTGTGTATATTGAGAAATACCACCAGAAATAGTAGTTTGACGATTACTATTATTGATAATAGTCTGTGATTGATCTACACTAGTTGGTGAAGAGGAACTAGGTGACGCTATAACTATAGGAGCTTGTGGTTTCGTTGCGTTATTCATTGAAACCATCTCCGCTTCTAAACTATTCATTCTAGGAGATCCAGCTTGAAATGTTGGTGCCATCATTACTGTTTCTCCTGGCATCCGGGATTGGAGTAACATCGACTTATAGACATTTGGTAGTACATTTTTACCGCCCACGCTGGTTTCGTTCAATGTATCATTTCCGGTACCACCGATGGGAGATGCATCGTTTCCTCTAGTTAGTTTTTCTCTTCGTTTTGATAATTCTTCAATTTCCTGTTCTCTTTTATCTATTAGTTCACCGCGCGGTTGCTTCTTGTTCTCTTTTTGTCTATTTTTCGCTTCCTCAACCCAGTTTTGTTTTTCTAAAATTTGATTATCTATTTCTTCAAGTTCTTTTGCTGGTGCTGCTTTTACTTCTTCAAGGTTCTGTTTTGCTTTATCAGCCCGTTGTGTTGATCTAAATATACCTGCCGCCTCGACTGAGCTTATACGATCTTTCTTTTCAGCCTTACGTTTTTTATTAAGATCGTAAAGTTTCTTATCATCAACCATACCATTTTCGTTCATTACGGAAGCAATTTCTTCTTCAGTAGTTCCATATTTTTCTAATCTTTTATTTTTTGATGCTTCTGTTTTTTCAACTTTTTCTGTTGCTTCTTGTTCTTTCATTCCCTGTGTATCTGAATATTTTTCTATAAACGATTTTACACCATCTGGGAGCGCCCAAGAAGGAAGGCCGGTTAATAGATTGGCAACACCACTAAACAATCCATCTATAATAGCATCCCATATCTTTGACATACCATCTTTAAAACCTTGTATTTCTGCATCATCAAGAGAAAATATACCGACTACTGCTCCTACTAGTCCACCTATAGCCGCTCCTATAGCAGTACCTATAACTGGAAATACACTACCTAATGCAGCACCATACGCTGCAAACTCAAGTGCTTGACCTCCAACTTTTGCTAATGCCGGTGTCGCTTCTTGAAGACCCGTCATAGACTTTCCCATTGCAGTATTAGCTTCTTCACTAAAATCTTTTTTCGTAAACCAATCTGCTATACCGTTAACTGCCGTTTTTGCCATCATCCCAGCGGCAACAGCAATACCAGCAATACCTAAAGCCTTAGGTGTAAGACCTTTCCCTAACGCTTCTGGAAGAAGTTTTTGGGCACCTTCAAGACCTGTTTTTATAAGACTGCCCGATGAACTATATAAACCTGTAATAAGTTTTATAGTGGTTCCTGGCATTAGCGTAGCAAACAATCCTGCTGCACCAGCTATCTCACCAGCGTTTTCTCCAAACCATCCATCAAATGATGTACCTAACCATCCTTCTAATTTTTCTTTTAACCAGTTTCCTGCAAATTTAAATAGAGAGAATATTATACCTCCTCTAACACCAAGGATACCAGTAACAACAAGATCAGAAAAATTTAATTGACTAAGATAATTTCCAATACCTCCCATTATAGAAGGTCCGTATTCTTCTACTTTTTCTTTAATAGATTGAACAATTTTATCAAATTTTTCTGGAGCAAAAAATGCTGCTAGAAGCGCCCCACCAAGAAGAGTACTTAAAACACCACCAAGAGATATACCCTTTCCTACTTCTATAGCTTTATCTTTTACGCCCGTCGCCGCGCTTTTTAAAGTAGTACCAAATTTAGACTCTCTTTTTTCTTCAGCGGCCGTCGCTCTTTCGCTAGCACGATTAATTTCCTCAGTAGTCTTTTGTTTTTTATCTAAGTTTAAATTTTCAGTGTTTACCTTCAAAACAGATGCGAATAATTTTCTAAGACCTCTGATATTCTCATCTATGCTTTGAACAGCATACATGGTGCTTTCTTGAAATGATAACGCCACCATATCAGAAGTAGCTGCACCAGATGGATTAGGGTTAGGAAGCATTTTGTCTGTTCTTCTCTTCTTGTTCTCTCAGATGTTCTAGCAACATCTGAATGTATATTTCTCTCTCAAACGGTATCATATCATCTAATTCAGTCAAAGAATATTTATGATATTGCATCAACGAAAAGTTAAGTCTATAATAACTAGCTAGACTCGTATGACAGAGACTTATCCAAAAAAATCTTCAAAGCCAGATACATCTGTTTCAACCTCTTCATCACATTTTTCACATTTATACTTTGCTCTTAAACGACTGCCAGGCATAGTTTGAAAGAATCTTGTAATTTTATCAAATTGCTCTTTAGAAAGACTTTCTAAAAATTCTAAAACATCTTTTTGTGTAAAATCGTTGTAAACCGTTTCTTGATCGTAAACATATTCTATACTAGTAGAAAAAATATCAAGAACATTTGTAGGATCAATATCCATAAAGTCAGTCAAAGAATTTATAGTAGGATACTTCATCTTCACACCAATATTATCGTTTAATAAAAATGTATCAGTATGATCTTCATTTGTATTATAAACAATATTATCTAACTTGACTTCTACATCGTTCATGTGGCCACAATTTTCCACATCATGTTTTAGTTTAAACTGTGCCGTTTCTCCTACACTTTTAGATCTTATATGAAGAAACATATGTTCAAAATCAAAATAAGCTAAACTATAAGGATCAATATCCTCCGGCTCAATAACACAATTTTTTAACATTTGACAGATAGCGTCTATCATGTCTTTTCTCTCACCACTTTCAGCAGCTATGAGAAGCAACTTTTCCTCTTTTACAAGAAAAGGTCTAAATTTAACATCAACTCCATTTGACGGTAGTTTAGTCGTAAAGTGTGGGGCTACTATTGATGGTAAAGCCATTTTATTCTCTCCAAATCAGTCATTGTTATTAAGTAAATAAATTAGCAGTACTTGTTGATCCTGCCGCGTTTTGTTCATAATATCTATAAGTGAACGTTACATTAATTCTAGGTATAGCATCAGAAGCCCAAGATAAACTTACTGGAGCGACTTGTATAGGATATGCTTCTATCAATTTTGTATTATATACTTTGGCACCAGTTCTTCGTAGATTGTGAATATCTATCGTTCCAATATAATCATCATAATAACCAGAACGAAATCTCGAACCATCTGATACGGTACGATTAATTCGATGTGTTCCTACAACCTTATCTAACCATCTATCAAAATACTCTTTAACACGATAATCGTCTGATTCTATGAAAGTTATAGTAGTCTCTAGATAAAGTGCTGCATACGCTACTTTTCTTTGAGGTCCAATATAAACCTGTTCTGTTGTAGCAATACTTCTTCCGGGCAATTGTACAGAGTCTGCTCTATATGTTAAATCTGGATCACCAATTCCAGTTGGACCACTTATTATAATTTCGTAGTCGCTTTCTCTCGCTGGAGGAACATTATTAAAGATAGAAGTAAATCTATTTAAATCTATAGGCATTATATCATCCTTCTTGAGTCTGCCCAGACTTTAGTCTTCGACGCTTTCGCAAATCTTTCCAGTGGTAGGAATAGGGCAATATCCCATTCACTAGACGATATTTCAATAAATCTAGATCTAACATGATTTGATAGATATCTTTTGAAAGTTGGTTTAAATGGAGCAAAACGAGAAGCCGCTTTTAATATCTGATAACCAATCTTCAATTTAGTCTTTTCATCGTATCTTCTGTCCGTAGACAGTTCGTATAATTTATCCATTAACTTTGCTCTAAGAGTTAGTGGTAAATAATGCATGTTGATACCATAGAAACCACCTGGAGCTCTTTCTACTGGAAAGATCAAAGGATATCTATCATAATATGGTAACGTATCTTTTGTTTTAGGATCATAATTGAAAAGATACATCTTTCCTAATATGGTCCTATTTTTATATTTCGCTCTCTCACCCCTAACAACAGCTTCCGGCGTAACCCTAGTCGTTCTCGCCGCGTTGCGAAACCAATCTCTAGACGTTTGTGTCCTAGCTGGTAATTGTCCAGACCTCACTCCCTGAGCCAGAATTTCGTCAAAAGTTTTTGATGCCATGTTCGTTTTTCTGTTGACAAAAAATAAGATACGTTATATACTATTTATATGATGAAAACAGGAGATAAGAACATGATTGCTAAGTTTCGTTCCATTCCTTCGCTTGACCGTTGGGTTTCCATGAACTGTGCAGACCACGAGATCGTCATTCGGAAGCATCCTGATGGCGGTTTTATCGCTAAGGTAAGTGGTGCTAAGTTCTCAAACTTCCCTCGGTCGTGGGATGAGTTGATTCGTGAACTGGAAGCAAATTTCGCTTGGCGTGTAGATTTTGGTAAAAAAAGTTGTTGACAAAAATTAATTCTTTTGTTATAATATAAACATGATGAACGAAGGAGTGAATGACATGACTGCTTACACCTACGACGAAAACATCTTCTCCGATTTCCACAAGGACGCCTATGGTTTCCGCCCACGTGGTCATGAGTTCTACACCGCCACTCCTGCCCGCAAGCAGGAGATTTGGGATTCCGTTGGCCGTGCTTTCGATATTCGGCAAGAAGAGGAGGCGGAGGAAGAGGCTCGCGCTCTTCGTGAGTTCGAGGCTGAGATTGCCTCAGTTATCGAAGCAGGTGCGGGTGACCGTACCACTGCTCTTCGGTGGATGACTGAAGAGGATACCTTCTATGGTCGCCAGGATGTAGAACATTGGGTATTCAATCAGGGTATCCTATTCACCGAGGAGGGGCGTGCGCTTGTCGAAGAGTTGATGTTTATCGTCACGATTTCCGATTGGAGGGAGTAACTATGACTACTTTTGATTTTGGCAACGGACTAGTTCCTGCTCACCAGCATTCTAATGGTGGTGGATGGGTTGCTGATACCGCTACTGTTTCTGAGGACGCCTATGTTGGACCTGACGCTTGGGTGTATGGTAACGCTGTGGTGACTGATAGCGCTAAGGTGTCTGATAACGCTAGGGTGTATGGTGACGCTCGGGTGTCTAGTAACGCT
>Ga0181585_10006122_pt1 | contig 10347 bp, 8 predicted proteins | sample 071ome_29_FD_132469 | JGI IMG/M metagenome (GOLD analysis project Ga0181585, IMG submission 132469) | Coastal salt marsh microbial communities from the Groves Creek Marsh, Skidaway Island, Georgia - 071407BT metaG (megahit assembly) | ecosystem: Environmental > Aquatic > Marine > Intertidal zone... | reverse complement strand
GCCGTAGGCAACGGCGAGCAGGGCTCCACCGATGCCCAGGAGCTCCTCGACGCCTTCGATGCCGTGCTGCTCACCACCGGCGCTACCCGGCCTCGGGACCTTCCCATCGAGGGGCGGGCGCTCGAGGGCGTGCACTTTGCCATGGACTTCCTCACGGCCAATACGAAGAGCCTGCTGGACTCTAAGCACGACGACGGCGCCTATATCTCTGCCAAAGATAAGCACGTGATCGTCATTGGGGGAGGCGACACGGGAACGGACTGCATCGGTACGTCCCTGCGCCATGGCTGCGCCTCCCTAGTGAACTTCGAGATCATGCCCCAGCCTCCGGAAGGGCGCGCCGACGGCAACCCCTGGCCCGAATGGCCGCGGATTTTCCGGGTCGATTACGGCCATGAGGAAGCGGCGAAGCGCTTTGGCGACGATCCCCGGGTGTATGCCATTTCCGGCAAGCGGTTCATCGACAACGGTAACGGCCACGTATCCGCTCTCGAAACGATCGAGGTGCAGTGGGTTAACGGTCGCCCCGAGGAAATCCCGGGAACGGAGAAAATCTGGCCCGCGGATCTCGTCTTGCTATCCATGGGCTTTCTTGGGCCCGAGGCCTCGGTGGGGGAAACGCTGGGCGTTGAGTTTGACGCTCGCTCGAACTTCGCTGCGGACTTTGGCCAGTACCGCACGGCCCAGGAGAAGGTGTTCGCGGCGGGTGATTGCCGTCGTGGCCAAAGCCTCGTGGTTCGCGCGATCAATGAAGGGCGGGAGTCGGCTCGGGAAATCGACCGCTTCCTCATGGGAGAGACCACCCTCCCCTAAGGTCCCTCGGTACGCGCCGCCCCCTAGGGCGGCGCGAGCTCAGGAAGCACGGACCGCACTCGCCGAATCCATGCCTCCCCTAGACCCTGAGCTTTGAGCTGCGCCGCAGCTGCCCGCGCTTCCGCTCCAGAAGCAAAATCTCCATACAGAACGACCACATCCCCCCGATCGCGCTGGCGCCAGCTAAAGGCGTCGGGCACCTTCTGGCGATCAATCCAACCTTGAGCACGGGCACCGGTACTTAGGACGTGGAGCTGTAGCACATAGTGGGCGGGGTCCCGGCTCTCTAGCGGCGGGAACGGCAGTGGCTCAGGCTCAGGCTCAGGCTCAGGCTCAGGCTCAGGCTCAGGCTCAGGCTCGGGCTCGGGCTCGGGCTCGGGCTCAGGCTCGGGCTCGGGCTCGGGCTCAGGCTCAGGCTCAGGTTCCGGCACAGCGAGTGCCAGGGGCCGAGGTGCGGGTTCAGAATCCGGCTTCGGGTCGGGAATCCACAAGGTCAGCGTGAAGGCCAGCAGCGCAGCCACCCCCATGAGCGCGAGGAGCGGCCGCCAAGGGTGGCGCTGCGCTAGCAGGATGCTTCGGGCCACGTCGTTAATGACCCCCGGCGTACCACCGGAAAGCAAATGGATGCGGGCCAGATCTGCCGAGCCGAGCGCTCTGCGGGCCTTGCCGCCAACCGACGCCGCTTCCCAACGCTGGGAGACATAGGCCGCGGTGCCGGGCTCATGGAGAGGCGATAGGGTCATGAGTTCCACGGATAGATCGAGCGCGTATTCCCGGAGGCTCGCGTCGAAGTGTTCCTCGAAGGCCGGAGGACCGGCGAGGACCAGGCCAACGGTTGCTCCGAGCAGAGGGGTAAGATGCTCAAGCAACGCTCCAAGGGCCTTTGCTTCGAGGCGGTCCGCATCATCGACCGCCAGCAAGAGGCGCTCACCGATATCCAGACGCGCGGCGAGCTCATCTTCCAGCTCGCGCCAAAGCACCGCAGTGGGTCGTTCAAGATCGAGATCGAGGCCAAGGGACCGAGCCAGCTGGGCGAGCACTAGGGGTTCTGTTTTAGCGCTGGCCGCGCTGAGGGCCAGAGCACGCCATCCGTCCGGCAGGCGCTGCAGGGCCCCGGCCAGGAGGGCTGTCTTGCCCATGCCCTGGAGACCTAGGAGCAAAACCGCCGGCGCACCATAGGCGTCCGGGGCGCCTAGCTGAGCCAGGATTTGGCTCCGGGCCTCGTCTAGGTATCCCTCTCCTTCGGGCCAGAGGCCTGGCTCGGCGAAGGGGTCGCGCGTCAGCCCCGCGGCACGCAGGGCCCTGGGGGAAGCCCCTAGGTCGGGCTCTGGCATAGCGCCGGCCCTCGCTCCAAGGTTTCCCGAAGGGCGACGAGGGGCACGTCATCCCGGACCACGCCCGTGCCAAGGGCCCTGAGGAGCACCAAGCGCAGGCGACCATCGATCACCTTTTTGTCGAGCGCCATGAGGTCTAGGTAGGCCTCCGGAGCCATGCCCTCGGGCCCCATAACCGGCAAGCCTGCCGCGGCCACCAGGGCTTTGACGCGCGCCGCGTCGGCCCAAGGTAGGAGGCCCAAGCGGGCGGACAGATCTGCGGCCAAGACCATGCCGGCCCCGACCGCCTCCCCATGGAGCCAGGGACCGTAGCCCGTGTGCGTCTCCATGGCATGGCCAAAGGTATGGCCTAGATTCAGCAGCGCCCGGGCACCACCCTCCCGCTCGTCCGCCGCGACCACTTCAGCCTTCGCCTGGCAGGACCGAGCGATGGCTTCCCCGAGAGCATCCCCTTCTCGTGCCAAAAGCACACCCATGTTCGCCTCGAGCCAAGCGAAGAAGTCGGCGTCATGCATGGCGCCGTACTTAATCACCTCAGCAAGGCCCGCCTGGAGCTCTCGCTCCGGGAGGGTTTTGAGACAGGCCGTATCAATCAGCACGCCCTCAGGCTGATGGAAGGCGCCAATCATGTTCTTACCCCGAGGATGATTGACCGCCGTCTTGCCGCCAATGGAGGAATCCACCTGCGCCAGCAGCGTGGTCGGCACCTGGATGAAGGCGACTCCTCGTTGATAGACGGCTGCTGCAAAGCCGGTGAGATCCCCCACCACCCCACCGCCAATGGCAATGAGCGTGGTGGCTCGGGAATGGCGTTCAGCGAGGAGCGTATCGAGCAGGGCCGTCAGCGTTTCAAAGCTCTTGAATCGCTCCCCATCGCCCATGGTGAAGTGGCTGACCCGGGCGTCTGGAGGCAAGAGCGCCTGGATGCGGGGGAAATAGCGAGGGGCAAGGGTCTCGTTACTGACCAGGCACACCTCTCGGCCCCGCAACCAGGACCGAAGTAGGGTGGGGTCATCCAAGAGGCCTTCACCGATGACAATTTTGTAGCTGCGCGCCCCCAGATCCACGGAGACCCGACGAGAGGGGACGCTCATCATTCAGCCGCTTTTCTGTTCAAGCGCCCGTGCGATTTCCTGAGCCAGGGCCTTCGCCGAGCGACGATCCGCCGTAAAAGTGAAGTCGGCGACCTCCTGATACAACGGGCCCCGATCTTCCTGTAGCGCTGCCAGCACGTCCCCAGGCTCTCCATCCCGGAGGAGCGGGCGGGTGCGGTCTCGGCTCGTTCGCTCAATTTGTTGCTCCAAGGGGGCATTTAAGGAAATCACCGTGCCCCGACTCACCAGGCGCTTCCGATTTTCCTCAAGCAGCACAGCGCCGCCGCCCGTGGCGACTAGCACCCCGGAGCGCGCCGTTAGCTCGTCGATCATGGCCGCTTCCCGCTTTCGGAATCCGGTTTCGCCTTCTACGTCAAAAATCCAGCCGATGTCTGCACCGGTGCGATCTTCGATTTCCTTGTCGGAATCGAGAAATTCCAACCCGAGTTCATCGGCCAAGAGCTTTCCAACGGTCGTCTTGCCGGCCCCCATGGGACCCACAATAAAAACGTTTCGTGGCTTTTCCATAGGCTAACTTCATTCCCCCCAAGGTGCGGCAGCCCGCCCGTGGCGGCCGCGACCAAATTACTCAAAGCACACCCCCCCGGGTGTGCCTCCAGTGTAGCGAGGGCTAAGCGCGCTGTCCTGCCCTAGCGTGCACCGGATTCATCACCCCCCTCCCCATCCACGATGCGCGGCGTGATGAAAATCAAAAGCTCCTGCTTCCGGTCGGCGCTCTGCCGCCGCTGGAACAAGCGGCCCAGGAGGGGCACGTCCCCGAGCAGGGGCGTCTGGTCTTCCGTGCGCTGCCGGGTGGTTTGGAAGATGCCCCCCAGCACCAGGGTTTCGCCGTTATTCACCAGCACCTGGGTCTCGATCTGGTTGGTATTAATGCTCGGAATCCCGTTGAACACCTCCCCGACCGTATCCTGATTGACCTGGAGCGCCATGATAATCCGGTCGTCCGGGGTGATTTGCGGAGTGACGCTCAAGGACAGGGCCGCCTCCTTGAACTGCACCGCCGTCGCGCCGCTGGACGCAGCTTGCTGGTAGGGAATCTCGACCCCCGAGGCAACGGTCGCCTTCTGCTTATCCGCCGTCAGCACCTTGGGCCGGGCCACCACCTCCGCCTCCCCTTCCGAGGCCAGCGCTGCCAGCTCAAGATCCAGCAAATCATTATTTCCCGACAGCCCCAGGGTGAAGGCCGTGGAGGGACTGTTTAAGGGCAGACTCACGGCAGCCCCCGCGCCATCCGCCGAGCCATCAATCCGAAGGACCTTGCCGTCCCGCTCTCGGGCAAAGGACCCGCCCCAGCGGATCCCCAGTTCGTTCGCGAAGTTCGTATTGGCGGTGACGATGCGTGCCTCAATGAGCACCTGGCGCACGGGGATATCAAGCTGATCCAGCAGGGTTTTGAGGCGCGCCAAGCGCGGGGCCGTATCGGACACGATGATGGCATTGGTTCGCTCATCCACCAGCACCGAGCCCCGCTCGGAAACGAGACTCGCTCCATCCCCGGCCCCGGCGCCGGCCTGAAAGAGCGCCACGAGATCGGCGGCCCGGGCGTAGCGAACCTGCAGGAAGGCGGTTTCCAGGGGCGCCAGGCCTTCCTGCCGCGTGCGAGCCGCCATGGCCGCCTGCTCCTGCGCCGCGAGTGCCTCCGCTGGCGCCACCAGCAGCACATTTCCCTCCAAGCGTTTACCGAGCCCCTGGGTGCGAAGCACCAAATCCAGCGCCTGATCCCAGGGCACATCGCGAAGATTGAGCGTGAGCGAGCCCCCCACAGCGTTGCTTGCCAAGAGATTCAGACCGGCGAAGTCCGCCAAAAGCTGGAGCACGGCCCGCACTTCCACATCCTGAAAGTTCAGAGACAGCCGCTGCCCGGCATAGCGCGGAGGCGCGCTTTCGCCCCGGCCCCGGAGGCTCAGAGTGAGAGACCGGCCATCCTTGCTAAGCGCATAGGCGATGGCCTCCCGAGTGCGGATGGAGAGCACCGTTGCGTCGCTGGCCTCCTCGAGACGATAGGCCCCCAGGGGCGTCCCCGGGGGGACCTCGGAGCGGCCTAGAAAGCCCTGAGGAACCCGCACGCCAGGAAAACGGAGCTGAAGCCCCTCAGCGTTCTCCGTAACCGCAGGCACGGCCACGGGCTTGGAAAGCAGGATCCGCAGCTCCCCCACCCCCTCGGGGGTTGCGGAGAAATTAACCGCTTCGACCTGAGCCCCCTCCCCGGCGGAGGCTTGCGGAGGGCTTCCCGGGCTTTGCAGCGTCAACGAAACGGTCTGGCCAGCCCGGGCGGTCCTAAGCTCCGCCGCTGAGCCCACGGTGAGCACGAAGCGAGATCGGGACCCATCTTCGGCGCCAATGAGGGCGCGAAGCAGTCCCGCAGGGGCGGGCGTCGACAGGGCCGGACCCAAGGTCGTGTCCGCGAAATCGACAACGAAGCGCGGGGGGTCTGCGAGTTCAAAGATCCGGGGCTCGGGCGCCGCTTCGGAAAAGCGAAAATTCAGGCTCACGGCGCTGGGGGAGGCCGCCTCCACCGCTACGGACTCGAGCACGCCCGCAAAGCCCAGGTTCGGAAGCAGCAACCACAGGAGAGCGGCCCATGCCTGACCTACCTTGCTGCCCATCATGCGTCGTCTCCTGCTTTGAGCCCGAGGCTCGCTTCTCGATATTGCCACCCCCCCAACCCATCGGGGATCAGTTCCCGGAGCCGCAATGCGCGGGGCCCCACCTCAACCACCTGCCCATGGTCAGGTCCCAAATAGGCCCCAAGGGGTACGCGGTGAACCCGCCCCGCCCCATCCCGCACCAACGCATCGCGCCCAGCCCCGCTTTCCCATTGCCCCAGGTAACGAAGTTCCGAAAGGGGAAAGCGTTCCAGATAGGTCCGGGGACGGGAGGCATCGGGGGCCGAGGGGGGCCTTTCCTGCCCCCCCAGGGGGACGGTGCCGCGCGCGGGAACGAAGGGAGAGCGAAGCCTGAAAGCGCTATAGGCAAAGGGCTCGTAGGGCGCAGGCTCCGGTACCGGCACGAGCTTCGGCGCCGGCATCGCCGCCACCCGAGCAAGGAATGCGTCCACATCCTCCGCCGGCTGCGAGGCGCCACAGCCGGACAAGATCAAGGCGAGCCCCATGACTGCCGTCGCACGCATCATGGCTCCGCCTCCCCGCGGTAACGGTAGGTGCGCGCCTCTAGCTGGAGCTGAAGCACATCGTTCGAGCCCCCGGGGCGAAGGCTAAAATCGTGAAGCGTCACGATGCGCGAGAGCCCGGAGATTCCGCTGATGAAGCGGGCGAGATCGTGATACCCCCCCTCAAGACGGATCTCGAGGGGCAGCACGTCGTAATAGGGCTCCTGGCGTGCGGGCTTTAGATCAATGGCGCGAAAGCGCAGGCCGCTGTCCGTTCCCGCGCGACTGATGTCCTCAAGAAGCGCCGGAACCTCCGTTTCCGAAGGGAGCTGGCGTAGAAGACGGTCAAAGCGCTCCGCGATGTCCACCTGCTGTGCTCGAAGCTGGGGGACCGCCGCCGCGTAGGGCGCCTGCGTCTCAATGGCCTCGCGTAGCTCAAGCGCCTTCCGTTCAAGCTGAGCAAGGGATTCCCGCGCCGGGGCTAGGAAAAGGACATAGCCCGCGAAGAGCGTTAGGGCGAAAAGGAACACGCCCAGCGCCCAGCGGGCGGGGGCAGGCCATAGGCCCAGCTCGGAAAGATCGAGCTCAGCGACGTCGATCTCATTGAGGGCCTGAAGCTGCTCTCGAAGCCCCATCGCTAGCGCGCCTCCGCCGGCATGGAGGACAGCCCAGGCTGCGCCGGGCGCGGCCAGGGATGGGGCGGTAGCACATGGGCGAGGGTCAGCTCGAAGCGCACCGCCCGGGCGCCGAAGCCCGGGGCCTCCACCAGCCCTTTGAGTACCGGCGCATCGAACCAGGGCGAGGCTTTCAGGCCGCGCATGAGTGCCGAAACGGCCTCGTTGTGCTCAGCGATCCCGGTGAGGGCAAGCTGGCCTTCTTCATAATTGAGGTTCTGAAAATGCGCCCCGGGCACCTGGAGCCGCGTTAAGGCATCAAGCATCAGCGCCGTTTTAGGACGGTCGCGCTGAAGCCCCTCGATCACCGCCAGCCGATCGAGCAGGGCCTTTCGCTCCTCCCGAAGGGTCGCAAGGGTCCGCACTGCCTCCTGAATGCGCACCTGCTCGGCCTCGAGGCGCGCATTCCGCGCAGCTTGCGCGTCCAACTGAACCCCAAGGCCGACTCGCCCCGCGAGCACGCACAGCAGGGCCCCAAGGAAGGTCGCCAGGAGAGCTTTGAGGAAACGCTGCTTCTGCGCCTCTCGGGCCGCCTCGCGCCAGGGCAAAAGGTTGATGCGATTCATGGTGCGCATCCCCGCAGAGCCAGCCCACAGGCCACCATGAGCGCTGGCGCCTGAGCCGCCAGCAGGCTGGCGTCGGCGCACGGCCCAAGGGCCATGCCCAGGAAGGGGTCGGTAAGCCAACAGGGGCGCGCCAACCGCCCTTCCAACGCCGCCATGAGCCCAGGCAGCGCAGCGCCTGCACCGGCTACGGCCACGTCCTCAAGCACCAGCGTTGGATGCGCGCCGTAGAGGCTTGTGAGCGCGCGTTCCGCCTGCGCCGGAGCCGCTTCAAGGTAGGCGGCCAGGGCCGCCTCGGAGAGCATGACCTCCTCGCCGTAGCCCACCGCATCACTGCGTGCGTAAAGAAGGCGCGCCCCGCGATAGACAAAAAGCTGCAAGGCCCCGGCCCCTAGAAGGAAAAGGGCTGTGACCCGTTCCTCCTTCGCGCGTTGCGGCCGGGCGGCGCCCAGCGCCCGCCCGAGCGCGTAGCCCTCCACGTCCACCACCGCGGGCTCTAAACCGGCGGCTTCGGCCAGGGCGCGCTGCTCGGCCACCACTTCCTTTCGGCAGGCCACGAGCAGCACATCGTCCCGCCCATCGCCCCGAGGCCCGAGGCGCTCGAAATCCAGGGCCACGGCGTCCAGGGAGGTGGAGAGATGGTGCTCTGCCTCGAGGGTGACTCGAAGCTCAAGCGCTTCCTCGGATAGGCCTTCTTCAAAAGGGACAATCGCGCTGAGCACCGCCGTTTGGGGAACGGCGAGGGCGACGCGACGGGCTTTCGCCCCAGAGCTTAGGACACAACGGCGAAGCGCTTCTGCCTGAGCCGCCAGCTGCGCTTCCGGGGCGAGCGTTGCGAGCGGGGGGAGGCGTTCCACCCCTACCGCTGTCACGACGGGCGCCGCCGCCCCGGCCCCGCCCTGAAGCTCGATGAAGCGAAGCTCCGTGCCCGTCAGTTCAACGCCGAGCATGCCGTGCTTTTTGGTGTTCCTGGAGATGGCCAGGCTCCCCTTCCCTTCTTTTTCTCCCGAGTCTACTTGTCCCCATGCGTCTTGGGCGAGCCCACCGTATGATGACGCCTTTGAGAAATCACGCCCACGGCAAGGAACGACGGGGATGGCCCTGACCCGGAGCCTTAAAATGCTGGTGCCCTGGCTCGCCTTCCTTGGGGCCGGCATGATGCTGGGCCTCGCTGGGACCTACCTGTACCTCGACCCCCAGGTGCCCCGGGCGGAGACTTATCGCACCCTTCGCCTGCAAACCCCCCTACGGATCTTCAGCGCTGATGGCGCCTTCATGGGTGAATTTGGCGAGCGCCGACGCATTCCCCTGCCCCGGGAGGCTTTCCCGGAGCTCTTCGTGAAGGCGGTCCTCGACACGGAGGACAAGCGATTTTATCGCCACCATGGCATCGACTGGATCACCCTGGGCAAAGCCGTGCTGCTCCTGGCTGCCAACCCCGGGGAAATCGGCCCCGGGGGCAGCACGGTGACCATGCAGCTGGCGCGGAATATCTCTTTCACCCTTGAGCAAACCTTCATCCGTAAGTTCAAGGAAATGCTCCTGGCGCTGAAGTTGGAGCAGACCCTGTCCAAGGATGAAATCCTTGCCCTCTATCTCAACGTCATCCCCTTCGGAAAGCGCGCCTACGGTGCCGAGGCCGCGGCCCTGACCTACTACGGAAAGCCCCTGAAGGACCTCACCTTGGCCCAATGGGCCATGCTGGCAGGCATTCCCCAGGCCCCGAGCATCGGCAACCCCATCAACGGTCCGGAGCGGGCGCTGCGCCGCCGCAATGTGGTGCTGGCCAACATGCTGCGCCAGGGCAGCATTGATCGCGCCACCTTTGAAGCGGCGAGGGCCGAGCCCATCACTGCAGCCATCCACGACCGGGTCATCGAACTCGACGCGCCCTGGGCTGCGGAAATGGCCCGCCGGGAAATCCTCGCGCAATACGGCCGGGCGGCTTATGAAGACGGGCTCGAGGTGATCACTACGCTCCACCGTGATCGGCAGGAGGCGGCCCAGGCGGCGCTGCGAAGCGGCCTTCGGGCCTATGATGAACGGCATGGCTACCGCGGGCCGGAGCGCATGCTCACGCCGTCGGAGAACGGAGAGGACGAAGCAACCCTTGAGCGCTGGCAGGCGACCGTTGCTGAGCGCCCCATTTACGGAAACCTCCACCCCGCCATCGTCCTTACCGTGGCGGAGGATCATTTCGAGGCCCTACTTGGGACCGGGGAACGGGTACGGGTGGCCCTGGCCGATCTGCGCTGGGCGCGCCCCTACCTTTCAGAAAATGCCCGGGGGCGCCGGCCAGATCAGCCAGCGGACGTGGTCGCAGAAGGTCATATTCTGCGCCTGGCTCAGGAAAACGGCGCCTGGAAGCTCGCCCAGCTACCCCGAGTCCAGGGGGCCCTGGTGGCCCTGGACCCGGACAACGGCGCCCTACGCGCCCTGGCCGGCGGCTTTGATTTCTCTGCGAATCAGTTCAACCATGCGACCCAGGCCGCGCGGCAACCGGGCTCAAACTTCAAACCCTTCCTCTACGCTGCCGCGCTCGATGCCGGGCGCACCCCCGCCAGCATCTACCTTGATGCGCCCCTGGTCTTCAGGGACGCGAACCTGGAAGGGCTCTACCGGCCGCGGAACGACAGCGGGGAGTTCAGCGGCCCCCTTCGCCTTCGTGAGGCCCTAACCCGCTCCGTCAACCTCGTCTCCATGCGCCTCTTGCTCGACATCGGGGTCGATCACACGCTG
>Ga0181585_10006118_pt1 | contig 10350 bp, 7 predicted proteins | sample 071ome_29_FD_132469 | JGI IMG/M metagenome (GOLD analysis project Ga0181585, IMG submission 132469) | Coastal salt marsh microbial communities from the Groves Creek Marsh, Skidaway Island, Georgia - 071407BT metaG (megahit assembly) | ecosystem: Environmental > Aquatic > Marine > Intertidal zone... | reverse complement strand
TGGGCGGCTAGGTTATAAATTTCATCTGGTTGGATCTGTTGAATGATTCGAATTAAGCTAGAGCTATCAGTTAGGTCGCCATGGTGCAGAAAAAAGCGGACATTTTGTTCATGTCTATCGCGATAAAGATGGTCAATACGGTCTGTATTGAATAAGCTAGTGCGTCTTTTAATACCATGGACTTCGTAGTCCTTATTAAGTAGAAATTCTGCTAAATAAGCCCCATCTTGACCAGTGACGCCTGTGATCAGTGCTACTTTAGACTCTTTGCCCATCATGTATTCCTTTCAAGCATATATGTTTTTAACAAAATCTTGGTAAGTTTTGGCTATGCCTTCTTCTAAATCGGTTTTAGCTTGCCAGCCTAAGGTATTAAGAAGAGAGCTGTCCAGTAATTTACGTGGCGTGCCATCGGGTTTGCTGGAGTCAAAAGTGATTTCACCCTTGAAGTCAATAATTTTGCTGATGGTTTCTGCAAGTTCTTTTATAGTGATGTCATAACCACAGCCTGCATTGATATGGCTGAGCATTGGGTGTGTGTGTTTATGATAAATATCACTATCCAGATTCATAATATAGATACAAGCACTCGCTGCATCATCCGCATATAGAAATTCACGTCTAGGTGCGCCAGTTCCCCAGACGGCGACACTTGATTTGTTACTAACTTTAGCTTCATGGATGCGTCTGATTAGTCCAGGTATTACATGAGAGTTTTCAGGGTGATAATTGTCACCTGGTCCATAAAGATTTGTTGGCATTATACAGCGATAATCAATACCGTGGCTTTTACCAAATTGACGGTTATAACTCTCACACATTTTTATCCCAGCAATTTTAGCTATAGCATAAGGCTCATTGGTAGATTCTAAGGCGCTGCTGAGTAAGTAATCCTCTTTAAGTGGTTGAGATGCAAGTTTTGGGTAGATACAACTAGATCCGAGGAGTAGGAGTTTTTTTACACCGTTACGAAATGCTGCATCGATTACATTCGCTTCTATTAACAAGTTTTGATAAATAAAATCTGCAGGATAAGTGTTGTTTGCATGAATACCTCCGACTTTTGCAGCTGCCAGATAGACTTGATCTGGCTGTTCAGTTGCGAAGAAATTTCTTACGTCAGACTGCTCCGTGAGATCGAGAGCTTTATGAGTACGCGTAATAAGATTAACTTGTTTCTGTTGCTGCAAAATACGCATGATGGCAGAGCCCACCATGCCGTGATGGCCGGCAACATAAACCTTTGGTTTTTGGTTCATCAATTTTCCCAGATATGATGCTTTCGGTATTCAGCTAAATATCTATTGTTGAAGTTGAGCTTCATTTTATTAAATTATCATTTGTTACTTGCGGTAAAAAATATTTTATTGGGTGTAAAAAATTCCTAGTATTAACTTATGTCTTAAGCGTTATACTATTTAGTGTGAATATTAGTGCCTAATCGTGTTGTATAAAGACATGTTAATTTAAAAAATATTAACAATGGCTATATTAAATTGTGATTGTCGAATGCTACCATTTAGCTTGTCTATTTTGCAATTTTGTATATTTTTAGCTGAAATTAATAGCAATAAATAATTAATCTTGAGATCTGTCCTAATTTCAAGGAAGGGTAGCTCGTTGTTATCGAAATATGGAAGCCTTTTTCAATTATCAAGAGGTAGATTGCTTGGATGTTTTAGGTTGAACTAAAAGATGGGTTTAAATAAATACATAGATCAGGGTTGCAAATAGATGTTCAATGTTTCCATGGATTTAGGCGGCTTACCCAAAGAAAAGTAGCAAATAGTGTCTAAACTTTAATATTCTATATTCGTTATGAATACTCACATATTTAAATATAAAAATATTTTATTATCATGGCATGTTGAGTAATCTTTTACTGTGAAAATACTGGTCTAATTATTTTAAAGGTAATGTGTGAAACTCTATTGATAACTTTATGTTTCGAATCTAATGTATAGTTTATATGGCTAGTGTTAAATATAGACTGTATAATTACTGATATAGCAATTCAATAAGTATTAGCAATGATTACTATTTTTATATTTTGGGTTTAATGTTATTTTTCATGAATACTTTAGTAGAAAATCAGTCTCAATGAGCAATACTTACAAAAGACTAATAACCAATAAAAAGCTGCTTGTCATATTGCATGATTTAGTAGTTGTAGTTTTAGCCTGGCAGCTTGCATGGTGGGCTCGCTTTAATTTTGAAATTCCATTTTTTAATTGGCAACTGAACCTTGTTCTGATTCCGGTGCTTATTTTGGTTCAGGCTGGGTTTTTTTGGTATTTCCGTCTATATCGAGGCTTGTGGAGATTTGCTAGCTTGCGCGATCTGTGGAACATATTTCGAGCAGCCATTGTTGGTGGAATTATAACTACTATAATATTTTTTGTTGCGTTCAGACTCGAAGGAGTGCCTCGTTCGGTTTTAATACTTTACCCTGTATTTCTTATTTTTTTACTAGGTGGGCCGAGATTGGGGTACCGACTTTGGAAAGATCGTAATACATCTATTTTATCTACTGTCGAACAGAAAAGAGTTCTTATTATCGGTGCAGGCAACGCTGGAGATATGTTGGTTCGAGACATGCACCGCAGCAGTAGCGATATTCCGGTAGCTATTCTAGATGATGATAATAAACTAGCAGGTGCTGAAATCCGTGGAGTTAAGATATGCGGATCAGTAGATCAAGTTGAGGAAATTGTAGAACAATTTAGTGTTGATTGGATTGCAATTGCAATTCCTTCTGCAAGTAGGGCGGAGACGCAAACTATTGTTGAAATTTGTGAGCGAGCAAATTTACCAATAAAGATTTTGCCCAATATTCGTGAGATGAAATCTGATAATGAAGTTATTTCTGGGTTACGTGAAGTTTCAATTGAAGATTTATTGGGTAGAGAACCCGTTGAGCTAGACTGGGAAAGCATACAAGATAGCATTCGAAATAAGTGTGTAATGGTAACTGGAGGCGGTGGTTCAATTGGTTCGGTTTTGGCTGAGCAGATTGTAAATTTAGCACCATCAACGTTAGTGGTAATTGATCACAGTGAATTTAATTTATATAACGTTGAGCAACTTCTTGCTTCAAAAAAATCACAAGTGAAGATTAATTGCTTACTGGGTGATGTATGCGATGCTGCGCATATGAGTAGCTTGTTTGAATTGTATAAGCCTCAATTAGTATTTCATGCAGCTGCATATAAACATGTTCCTATCCTTCAGCATCAACCACGTGAAGCATTGAAGAATAATATATTAGGAACTAAAACTGTTCTTGATGCAGCTTGCGTATCACAAGTTGAAAAATTTGTACTAATCTCTACTGATAAAGCCGTTAATCCATCAAATATATTGGGTGTGAGTAAGCGAATAGCTGAGTTATACACTGAGTCGATGAATTATAACTGTATAACTCAATGCATGACTGTGCGTTTTGGTAATGTGCTTGACTCTGCAGGTAGTGTTGTTCCGCTATTTCGAAAACAAATTAAAGATGGCGGTCCACTGACAGTGACTCATCCGGAAATCACAAGATACTTCATGACCATTTCTGAGGCTTCACAATTAATACTACAGGCAGCAACTATTGGAAATGGTGGAGAAATATTTGTCTTAGATATGGGTGAACCTGTGAAGATACAATATTTGGCTGAGCAAATGATATTGTTATCTGGGAAGAAATTGAATGACGATATAAAAATAGTTTACTCTGGTTTGAGGCCAGGTGAGAAATTGTATGAAGAATTGTTCTATGAAACAGAGAAGCGGAGTAAGACGACCCATCAAAAAATATTTCTGGCAAAACATTCTTTATTAAATGCTGATCAATGTGTAGATAAGATTAATTCACTGTTGGCTGAAAAGTTGGATTGCCTTGATAGTGAGTTAATTACACATATGCATGAGTTTCTAGATTTGCAAACAGTAAGCCAACATGACTTTAGTGAAGATAATATTATTCGCTTAAAGTAGCAGCATGTATAAGTTCTAAGTTCATTTGCTATTCACTCTTTACGGTTCAGCCTTTGATAGAAAGGACTTGTTTCGCTCTGATGCTAATGCTAATCCTAACATTGCTTGGTAAGCATATGCGTCAAAAAAATTGTGGGTAAAGAGTAAAGTTGGTGCAATGCAAACAATAAAGAAAATTACGCTAAATGGAAAATATAGTAAAAAGCCTGCAATGCTAATTATTAGCAAACCTATAAGACCGAAATTTGCAAGTGTTTCAATAATTTCATTATGTGTTGAATTTCCTGTAATACTAGCTACATATTTATAGCTATTTCCCCATATAGGGGCTTCAGTAAATGAGATCCAGCCTGATTTTAGCAAAGATAATCTTATTCCAGAGCTCAGGTCGTTTTCAAATCTTCTTAAAAAATCAGATAGAAATTCTCTCAATTCCGGTAAGCTAGCTAATGCAATGAGTAAAAATATTGTCAGTACAACAGCTATGAGTATGAATTTTTTTGTGTAGTCCTTAATAAATATATAGACAAGAAAAGGGATAAAAGCTAGGAGTGCTGAACGAGATTGAGATAGAGAAATTATGCATATTGCAAGTATGATTGCAATTAGTTGGTAGGCACCTATATGCGTTAGCTTAGTCACAGAAAATGTAAATAATAGTGCAATAACTGCGGTTGTATTTGGATTTAAATAACCGCCAGGACGAAAATTCAATATATTAATGTCACTGTGAAACTGAGCTACCTGAGTGGATAGTAAAATTAGCAATGCCGTAATTGAGAAAATTACAAGAACTAGGCTGGAGCTATAATTTCTAATAAATTTGGTTTCTTTGTTGGATAGTATTTGTATGCTTGCACTGTATACGGCAACGAATATGCCTAATGAAATAAAGTGGGTAAAAAATGCTTTTGTTTCAACTTCATGTGTCGTTGAGAATAGCAGTCTTAGGGTAAAAAAGCAGTTAAATAAGATGAAGCCTAATAGGACTCTAGTGTCTATGAAAATTGTTTTTTGGCAATAGGCGTAAACACATAATAATAAGATGACACTTGAACAGCTAACAAGGATTTCGTCTTTTGGCATAGGGTCGGCTTCATATAGTCCTGTGCCTATGATGAGTATTACTAGCCCTAGTGTGGAAATGAGTGAGAATGCTTGGCGGTTGTAAGTAAGATTGGAGTGCATAGGTTTAGATATGTATTATAGATTAATAGATACTATTGATAACTATGTCTTGCTTGTGTCAAATTTAATTATTCGCTGTCGTAATTTTACAATCATTTAATTTAAGTATATTGTCAGAAATTTCCATCAGTGCGGGTCGATGAGATATGGAAATGATAGTAATCTCTCGACTTAATTCTTTAAAAATTTCACTCAATAATTTTTCAGTTTCATAGTCTAGTGCGCTAGTAGCCTCATCAAGTATTAACAGTTTAGGAGAGTGTACTAGTGCGCGAGCAATTAATATGCGTTGTCTTTGTCCGCCAGAAAGATGTGCTCCATTTTCTCCTACTTCAGTTTCGATTCCTTCTGGTAGTTCGTCGATAAATCTCCCGCAATGTGATTGTATTAATGCATGTTTGATATCGTTATTAGTATATTTGTCGTTTCCTAGAGTAATATTATTTCTGATAGTCGTATTTAATAAGTTGTTTTCTTGAGTGACATAACCAATTTGTTTCCTCCAATATTGCATATCAATATCTGCTAGAGATATTCCATCAATTAAAATCTCGCCACTTTGTGTTTGGTGTAAGCCACAAACTATATCAGCAATTGTTGTTTTTCCTGAGCCAGATGTTCCAATAATTGTGTTGAGTTTTTTTGCATAAAATGTTGCTGAAGCATGGTCGAGAATGATTTTATTGTCATATTTGAAGCAAACATTTTTTAGAGTTATATCGCCTTGTAGCTTATGTTTAATTGTTCCACTTCGAATTTCTTTATTCTGTATAGCAGCATTTATATATTGCATAACCATTTCGTATCCGCCAATGTTGCCAACATAAGTTCTAAATTGCTTTTGTGATTTGCCAAACAGTTTCATGGTTCTTAAATATAAGATAACAAGAACAATGGAATACTCGATGGGAATATTTAGGTGCTTGAATGAAAAATACATAGTAAGAATCACAGTGCTCATTAGAATTATTTCTTGTGACATGTCGAGTATTTGTGATGCGACTGTGTCTTTTTTATTAACCGACTTAATTTGTTTCGTGTAATTACTTAATATGGCATGTGAATGCTTTTCCCTTGCCATAGCTTTTAAGGGTTTAATGCTTCTATAAGAATCTGTGAGTTGTGCGATTATTTTTCTACTAAGTATAGTATCTTCGTGCCCTAACTTTTTACTTATTGAAATTAATTTGCTGAATATGATTGCAAGGAAAATGCTAGTGATTATAGCGACAGAGGCAATTTCCCATGAAATAATAAATGCGACAGACAAGTAGGCTATCATTTGGACTAAATTAGATAGGATGGTAACCATAGTTTCATAGCCATCGCCTGCATATTTAGTTTCGTTTAGTAGTGATGCTGTGAAATTTCCGCTAGATTGTTCAGTGAAGAAACGCCATTCTGTTTGAGACATTAAGGTCATAAGTTTGATGCGCAAGTCTTTAATGACTTTTGCCTTGGTGAAGCCGGCGTATATATTAGAAGCAGCAAGAATAATACTCTGTAGTGTGATTCCTATTAACAGAAAGATTATTAAATTTTCTGTGGTAGGAGATATACCACCATGTGAAAGTAAGTCATTTATGAACTGTGTTTTCCCAGAGTCCCTGCCTAGTAATGTAAAAAGTAGTGCAGGTAAAGCGAGAAGAGTAATCGCAGTGATAATGCTGGCTATGGTTATCCCAATAAATACAATTGTAGATCTAAGTGGATAAGCTTTGAAGAAGTAGATTAATAAATCCATTTGGATTAATACCTATTATGGTCAGAATGATACATTTTTGGTGTATATGGTTATTTATATATTTAGATAAGTTTTCAGGTAAAAGAATTTACAAGGCTCACATATTGCTTAGTCGACCTATTGAGATATCCATTTAGCGTACAATCCACTATATAATAGGCACATGTCTCAAAAAGTATACATAAAAACCCAAGGCTGCCAGATGAATGAATATGATTCAGATAAAATGGCAGATGTGTTGGGCGCGGTCAAGGAAATGCAGCTCACGCAGAATCCCGAAGAGGCAGATGTGTTGCTGTTAAATACTTGTTCTATTCGTGAAAAAGCTCAGGAGAAGGTATTTTCGCAATTAGGGCAGTGGAATAAGCTAAAAGAGAAAAACCCTAACCTTGTAATTGGAGTGGGTGGTTGTGTAGCAAGTCAAGAAGGCGAAGCGCTTAAAAAACGTGCCCCACAAGTGGATGTGGTATTTGGTCCTCAGACGTTACATCGATTACCAGATCTGATTGATCAGGTGCGAGAACAGGGCAAATCAGTAGTTGATATTTCTTTCCCTGCTATTGAAAAATTCGATAATCTTCCGCCGCCAAAAGTTGAAGGTCCATGTGCATTTGTTTCCATTATGGAGGGGTGCAGTAAATATTGTTCGTATTGTGTGGTGCCTTACACGCGAGGCGAAGAAATAAGTCGTCCCTTAAATGATGTGTTAGTGGAAATCATGCAATTGGCTGATAAGGGTGTAAAAGAAGTGACTTTGCTTGGCCAAAACGTCAATGGTTACTATGGGAAAATGGATGATGGAGAGATATGTAACTTCACATTGCTGTTACATTATGTCGCCACAATAGAAGGCATAGAACGGATTCGCTATACCACTTCTCATCCGCTAGAGTTTAGTGATTCGTTAATTGAAGCTTATGCAGAAATTCCAAAACTCGTGAATCATTTACATTTACCAGTTCAAAGTGGTTCAGATCGTATTTTAGCTGCTATGAAGAGAGGCTATACGGCGCTAGAATACAAATCAAAGATTCGTAAATTAAGACAATATCGACCTGATATTAGTATGTCATCAGATTTTATTATCGGCTTCCCGGGTGAGACTGATCAAGAATTCGAGCAGACAATGAAGTTAATTGAAGATATTGGTTTTGATCACTCATTTAGTTTTATATTTAGTGCACGTCCTGGAACACCTGCTGCTTCCTTAGAAGATGAAACACCAATGCAGACCAAAAAAGCACGTTTACAACGACTGCAATCACGAATACTAGAAATGGCTAATGAAATTTCTTCGAATATGGTTGGTACACGTCAATCAATTCTGATCAACTCTCTATCTAAAAAAAGTAATCAGGAAATATCTGGTCGTACCGAAAATAATCGTGTCGTCAATGTAGAAGGTCCCGAAAATTTAATCGGTCAGTTAGTGGATGTGGAGATCACAGAAGCTTTACCTAATTCATTGCGAGGCCGACTTGTCTGATAATAGAGTATCTTCAATAAGGAATATCTACATTTGAGTGCCCAGCTCGCCAAAGTCAGTCTTACATTGCAACCTAATGATAATGCGCGCTTAGCAAATCTATGCGGGCCGTTCGATGAACATATCCATCAAATAGAAGAGCGACTTGCAGTTGAAATTAACCATCGAGGCAATGCATTTACTGTTGAAGGTGAACAACAATCGGCGGATGCTGCTTCAGCAGTTTTAAAGAAATTATATGCAACAACCACATCTGAAGAATTGTCAAAAGAAACTATTCATCTCCACCTTCAGGATTCTACAGTAACTAGTATGGCCGAAAATTCTCACAATGAATCAGAAAGTCAGCCATTAGAGATTTCTCTTCACACTCGTCGTGGGATTATTAAACCTCGAGGACCAAATCAGTCTGCATATATCAGTGATGTGCTTAATAACGATTTAACGTTTGGGATAGGTCCAGCGGGGACAGGTAAAACATACTTGGCTGTTGCATGTGCTGTTGCTGCGCTAGACTCCGAAAAAGTGCAACGGCTTGTGTTGGTAAGACCTGCAGTAGAAGCTGGGGAGAGGTTGGGCTTTTTACCAGGTGATTTAACGCAAAAAATCGACCCTTATTTGCGTCCTATGTATGATGCGCTTTACGAAATGATGGGTTTTGAGCGGGTGAATAAACTAATTGAGCGGACTGTTATCGAAGTTGCGCCATTAGCGTATATGCGTGGCCGAACATTAAATGATTCATTTGTGATTTTAGATGAGGCGCAAAATACAACCAAAGATCAGATGAAGATGTTTTTAACGCGTATCGGTTTTGGATCTAAAGCAGTTGTTACTGGTGATATCACGCAAATAGATTTGCCTAATCGTGGCCAATCTGGGTTACGACATGTGATGCATGTACTCAAAAATGTTAAACGCATAAAATTTAATTACTTTAATTCACGTGATGTCGTTAGACATCCAATTGTTCAGCATATTATTGACGCATATGATCGTCATGATGAACAGGAAAAATCTGACAAGAAATGATCACTGTTGAGCTGCAGAATGCAGCGTCTGATTATACCGTTCCTGATGAATCATTATTTCAATCTTGGGCGAGCGCGATAGAAACCTCCCAGTACGATCAAATTGTTGCTTTGCGCATAGTTGATGAAAAAGAAATCTCAGAATTAAATGCTTTGTACCGAAAAAAACAAGGGGCAACGAACGTGCTTTCATTTCCAGCAGAATTGCACAAGGATGTAGATATACCATTTATAGGTGATGTGGTAATTTGCGCAGCAGTAGTTATAAAAGAAGCACAACAGCAGAGTAAATCTGAACAAAGTCACTGGGCGCATATGATGGTACATGGTATCCTGCATCTGCAAGGGTACGATCATGAGGATGATAACGATGCCGAGCAAATGGAATCAAAAGAGATTCAAATCATGTCAAAATTAGGGTTTGATAATCCATACATTTAATATCTAAATATACATAGATGGGCACCATGCCTGACCCCGCATCTCAAAAAAAACAAACAAATAAAAACTGGCTTGATCGACTTGGGCAAGTTTTTTCCAGCGAGCCCAAAGATCGTGAGGAGCTCATAACAATTTTGCGCGAAGCGCAAGATAGAAATCTTTTTGACACAAGTGCACTGGCAATGATCGAAGGCGTATTTCAGGTGTCTGAACTACAAGTGCGTGACATCATGATACCTCGATCGCACATGGTAGTTGTCGAAGAAGAAAACTCAGTTCAAGAAATGCTGCCCACCATTATTGAATCAGCACACTCACGATTTCCTGTGATAGGTGACAGTCGTGATGAAGTGGTCGGTGTGTTATTAGCAAAAGATTTACTACGTATTTTGTCAGATGAAGAACAACATGACTTCAATATTAGAGATATTCTTCGTCCTGCTTTTATCGTGCCTGAAAGTAAGCGTTTGAATATACTG
>Ga0181585_10006116_pt1 | contig 10350 bp, 14 predicted proteins | sample 071ome_29_FD_132469 | JGI IMG/M metagenome (GOLD analysis project Ga0181585, IMG submission 132469) | Coastal salt marsh microbial communities from the Groves Creek Marsh, Skidaway Island, Georgia - 071407BT metaG (megahit assembly) | ecosystem: Environmental > Aquatic > Marine > Intertidal... | reverse complement strand
GTCTCCTTTTATTCCCTGTATACCCTGAGGGCCTGTGGGTCCCTGAGGGCCAGTGGGTCCCTGAATACCGGTGTCTCCTTTTATTCCCTGTATACCCTGAGGACCAGTGGGTCCCTGAGGGCCAGTGGGTCCCTGAATACCGGTTTCTCCTTTTATTCCCTGAGGACCAGTGGGTCCCTGAGGCCCTGTGGGTCCCTGTGGACCTATATCTCCTTTTATTCCCTGTATACCCTGAGGACCAGTGGGTCCCTGAGGCCCTGTGGGTCCCTGAGGCCCTGTGGGTCCCTGTGGACCTATATCTCCTTTTATTCCCTGAGGGCCAGTGGGTCCCTGTGGACCTATATCTCCCTTAGAAGCTTCATTAGAAGGGCAACAGCATTTTTGTCTACTAGAATTAATATAATGATTATAACCTAATGAACCTCCATAACCTAAATAAGACATTATATATATATTATTAATAATTTTATTTTAGCTTATATTATAAGCTTATGGGTTTAATGGCCTAAACTTTATAACTAAACGTGTATTATTAATAGTATGCGTTGATGATGATTGTGAATTGATATTTAAACGTAACTTATATGTATTATTAAAACTAATAATTTCATTATTTATTGTAGATGATACTCTGTATGAAATAGGACCAAAAGCTACATTATGTAATCCAGTTGTTTTTCCAGTTGAACGTGTATCTATTTCAAAACCAGTATTACTACCAGGTTCAATATTAACGCCTGATAAATCAAATGTATATACTGGACCATTTGATCCACCAGAATTTATACTACTGGAAATGTAAAATTCAACTATACCTTCTGTAAAATTATTTGATAAATCTGAAAAAGTTATCAATGTATTACTTGTTAGTGGATTTTCGTTTACAAAGTTGAAATTTCTATCTCCTATTGATGTTGTTAAATTAGAAGATATATCTATATTATATTTTAAAGCACTTGAAGGATTTGTAAAGATATAATTATCATAAATAAAAAGTCCATGCAAAATATTACCAGAACCTGTTTCTCCTTTTGGTCCTATTGGACCCGTATCTCCTTTAATTCCTTGAAATCCCTGATCTCCTTTTGTTCCTCTATCACCTTTTTCAGGACAACAACAGTTTCCTCCTCTAGACATTTTATATGAATTGTATCCTAAACTGCCTGAATATCCAAACTTATTAGCCATCTTATATTATATAATCATATTATTCTATTTTATGCATTTGAAAATCATTAATCTTTTCTGTATTTTCATTTTTTAAGAAGTCTCTACAATCTAATAAAAAATCACTATATTTTCTCTTTTTACAACATCGTGATTTTTCAGCATGATCCTTGTATAATTTATATGATAACATTATTGATAAAACATTTCCCATTAATGTATAAAGTATTTATAAAAAATTTTATATTTTAATTTATTTTTACTATAATTATTTTAACCACATTAAAGATTAAATGATGGAATATTTGGTTGAATTAAATGTTGTTCTAATGGAGTATTAAATGGTACTGTTGGTACACTTACAGGAGATATTGGATCTTCTGCATGTCTGAGAATATCAAATAAGTTAGACCTTCTACTAATTGTTGGTGGTGTAACAAATGTATTTATTGTAGATGGTGTGCTGATTTCACGCTCAAGCTGTGTAAAATAACTATTTTGAGTACCTTGTGTTACAGCTCTAGTCATTGCTGCCGAACAAGACCTTAAAGCATTTGCTGATGTTACTGGATCTGAACCCATTTGCATACAAAAGTTTTTTTGAAAACCAAATTGCTGTCCGCATTCATCTGCTGAAATATTTGCTGCTAGAAACATACAAACAGCACCATAATTATTTTCATGTGTTTTAATAGCTTCTTTTAAAGCATCTGCATCTTCAATACTTTTGTTATCATAACCATCCGTAAAAGTAGCAAATACAACATTAATTAAATGTGAATTTTCATAATATAATTCTTTTTGTTTAGGAGTTAGATTTTTTTTTATATTATCGATACGTTTCTGCTGTCTTGAAATACAAGCAATTGCTGTATCATAAAATTTTGTAAGTCCCCGAGGTAACATACATTTTTCTGCATTTTTAATATCATCATCTGTTATATTTTTACCATCATCATTAAAATGTATTTCTTCCTTATCATCAAATGATGTAAATTCAATATGATAACCAATTGTATTATTCATATTTTTTGCATTTTCTCTATGTTCTCTCATGAAATTCTTTCCTCCTTCCATTGGGGATTGTCCCATAGTTTTCATTGAACCTGAACGATCTCCACACCAACAAACATCTGTATAAAGTGCAGGTGCAGGTGGTCTGTTAATATTTTGTTCTGTACGCTTAACATGTGAAATACAACTCAGAGAAGACATTTATGCTAGTAATTATAGTGGTTTTATATTTACTATAACTTATTATATTAATTCAATTTTATTATAAGTGAAAATAATATTAAAATTGAATATAAATTATTTACTATAAAATTAGTAAATGAATATTTTAACAAATAGCAAAATTCAAGGTTTTAAAATGTGTGATGATATTTCAAAACCATATAATATAAAATTTAATAATGATGGTATATCAGAAACTTTTACAATTACATATTCATCGTTCTTTAATTTATTTAAGAAACCAAAAAAAGTAAAAGCGCGATTTAGAAAAAAAAATGGTATTATTGTTGTTGATTATAAATTTATAGATAAAAATAAATGGTTTAAAGCACATGAAGCGAATAATCAATTGGGGCATTACCTTATTCTTAAAGATAATACACTATCAATTAAAACTCTCATAGATTTCTGGAATATTAAAAATATTGAAATATAAATATAAGTATAAAATAAAGAATGTTATTATTGAAAATAAAAAAACTTTCACAACATTTAGATAAAAACTGGAATTGCAAAAAAAATGATTACTCTATTTTGATTTCATATGGAGAACAGTCAAGAAGAACTACAGTTATTTGGAATAATGATAATCCAACTTGGAATGAAACTTTTTTATTTAATTATGATAAAAATATTAGTAAATTTATAATTAAACTTATAGATGAAGATGTATATGGTAAGTCAGAAGTTCTAAAAGAAAAGGAGATAGAAGTTTATAATAAATCTATCAAAACATTTGAAAATGACTTTATTGAATATGAAATGGGTAATATTTATTATAATAAAAATAATAAAATAAAAAAATTAAAATCTGAGGTTGAAAAATTAAATATTAAAATAGATAATATTAATTTAATAGTAAATTATTAATATCTATTATATTTAAATGCCTATTATAGAGGGGATTGAAAATATAGAAAATGGTAATTATTTTTTAAAAAGATATTCATTTATCAAAGGTATTAAAACTGAAACTGTTCGTTATAAAATAATTAAAAATAATAAAAATATTATTATTAAAGATGTCGATAATAATGATATATCAGATAAATTAAGAAGAATAGAAATTAAAAAAAATAATGAAGTTTTGATGTGGATAAATCCTTCAAGATTAGGTCTTATGTTTAATATTGAATAAATCATGACTTATCCCATCCTTTCCAGTTATAAATAGTTTTTTCAAGTGGATCAGAGTCAGATTCATAATCAGAATATGATGGACTATAATTATTGTGTATTTCAATTATTATGAATTTTTTATTAGTATAATTTTTCCAACATTTTTGTATTTTCCTTGCAGATAATTCTTTTTTTACATTCATATATTTAAAAGCCCAGCAATCTAAAACATGATTTTTTGTAAATTTCATAAATATATCTTTTGAAATTTCACCTAATTCCCATTTAAGCTTTAACTCCATAATTTTATTAAATTTTTCATTCATAAAACCTTTTTTATAATCATCTGTAATTTTTCCTTGTATTTCATTATTTAATTTTGTTTTTACTCTTTTGATTGCTCCTTCGCGTTTATATTGTGGTATATTATTCCACATCGATATTTTGTTGTAATTAAATAACTTAATTTAATTAATTACAAAATTATTCAATTTTTTACCATATTATTGCATCTTTTTCACCTAAAATTTTATTTACTTCCATAAATGTATTAAAGTTATTAAAAGAAGGATATCCTTTCATTTTTTTACTACAGCCTAATGGTGATGGATGAGAACAAATAAGAATTTTATGATTTTTATCTGGATATATTTCTGGATTAACGTTTGAAAAAATATCTAATGCAAATCCTCCCCATGATACAAAAATAACATTTTTTGTATTTTTTGCTATATAAGCTAATAAAGATATTGTAAATGGTTTCCATAATTTAAGATAACTCCTGGGTTTTTTATGTTTAACTGTTAAAGAACAATTAAGTAGAAGAATTCCCTGATTAGCCCAATTTACAAGTGTTTTATCTGTAATTGGATCGCTTATTTTCTTTAATATATTCCTGAGCGAAGGTGGTGTTTTAATATTATTGTTAACGGCAAATGCTAATCCATTTGCTTGATTTTCACCATGATATGGATCCTGACCTAATATAACTACTTTTGTTTCTTCAATATTAAAATATTTAAAACAATTAAAAATATTATTTGTTGTTGGATATATTGTATTTATACCATATAAATTATCAGATTCTAAAGAGTAAGTATTATCTATTTCTGGATATAAATCCAGTAATTTAATTATAATTTCTCTCCAGTTTTTATCAATATCCATTGCAGCATTTCTTAATTTCATAATTATATTAATAAAAAATATTATTTAATATAATTAATTAAAGTGTAAGATTTTGTTGAATCCATCCTCTAATTTTATTATTTGTAGGAGTTAAAATGTGATTGATACCTTGAATATATTTTTCAATGTCTTTTTCATTTTCACTTTCATTAATAAGTTTTAGTGTACTAAAAACAACTACTAATATCTTCTGATCGTATAATGGTTTAATATTTTCGAATACCTTATCAATTGTTATTGATTCTTGATCTTCAGTATTTGTTTTAAATAAATCTGGTGTATCTAAATCGAGTATATTACCATATAATGATAGTGTGTGAAGTATTGATTTTTTATCTGCTTTTTGATAGGTTTTAATTAAATTTTTAATGCCATTTTTTGCTAATTCAAGAATATAATTAAATATTTCATTATCTGTATTTTTATACCATTTATAAAATCTTCTGATTGCATGGAATAAATAATATAAATCATCTTTAGAATCTCCTTCCCACCATCTTAATAATCCCTGAACTAGTGTAGGTCTATGTAAATATAGTGTATTTTGACTAATGCTTATTTTTGTTCCAATAGGACAATATCCTAGTATAGCTAATGTTATAATAACTTGCAGTGGTTCTAATATCATATCACTTTGTTCTTTAACATTTTTTCCCCTTAATAATTCTAGTGCAACAGGTGCTAATGACGTCATTATAAGATATATTATATATAATCGATATTTTTAATATAAAAAAATTGATTTTAATATTTTGTATTTTAATAATTCTAAACTATCAAAATGGCTTACGAACAAGATAAATACATCGCAACTCCTGAAACAGCTATTAATACTCTAGATAAGTATGGAGTAGCAATTATACCAAATATTTTAGATAGTGATGAATGTGAATCTCTTAAAAGTGAGGTTTGGGATTATTTCGAACATATTACACAAAAATGGGACATTCCTGTTTCTAGAGATAATGATGAAAGTTGGAGGGAGCTTTTCAAATTATTTCCAAAACATGCAATGTTACATCAGCATTTTAGTTGCGGACATTCACAAGCAGTATGGAATGTAAGACAAAATCCTAAGGTAGTAAATGTATTTTCACATATTTGGAAAACAAAGCCAGAAGATTTATTAGCATCTTTTGATGGACTTAGTTTTGCTGTCCCTCCTGAGATTACAAACAGAGGATGGTATAGAAATCATACATGGTATCACAGTGATCAGAGTTTTACTAGGCCAAATTTTGAATGTATTCAGGGGTGGGTAACTGCTTATGATGTTAATGAAAAAGATGCAACACTTGCATTTTATGAGGGTAGTAACAAATATCATGCTGAATTTGGAAGAATTAATAATATTACAAATAAAACAGATTGGTATAAGTTGACTGATGCAGAAGAAAAATTCTTTATTGAAAGGGGATGTGTAGAAAAAAAAATTAAATGTCCTGCAGGTAGTCTTGTATTATGGGATAGTAGAACAATACATTGTGGCACTGAAGCTATGCGAGGTCGCGAAAATCCTAATTTTAGATTAGTAGTATATACTTGTTATCAACCTAGATCGTTTGCTAATGAAAAAAATATTATAAAAAAGAAAAAAGCATTTGATGAACTAAGAATGAGTAGTCATTGGCCTACAAAGATTAAATTATTTCCTAAAAACCCTCGTACTTATGGTAATCCTATGCCTGAAATCACTCCAATTTCATCTCCTGAATTAACAGATTTAGGAAAAAAATTAGCTGGATTTTAAATTATTCTTATAAAACAAAATATAAAAATAATTTATTTAGGAAAATCACAATTTTATTTATTTACTATGTTGTAGTGCCTTTTTTTTTAGATTTTTAAGTTTTTCAAAACCTAAATTGTCTAATGAATCATATAAATCAGATGGTGAGTTTAAAATTTCTTTATTTTCTTTTATTATATTTAAAATTTCTTTTGAATATTTTGTATTTTGTAACATTGCTTTTCTAATATAAACTTTATAACGGCGTATTTCTTCTGATTTTACTGCATTTTTTATTTTATTATTTTTACTTGGTATATCATCATATTTACCTCCATTGTCTAAATATTTTACTGCGTATTTTTTTAATTGTTCTTCGTCCATTATATAATTATTATATATTTATATAATAGTAAATGTCTTATGACTATATTTTTAAAATATTAATAATTGGCTCTCTAGCTACTGGTAAAACAGCAATTACAGAGCGTTTTACAAGAAATAGATTTAATTGCGTGCACAATAGTACGATTGGTGTTGATTTTTCATCGGTATTAACTACTGTAAATAATACTGATAGAATTAAAATTCATCTATGGGATACTGCCGGAAATAAATCATTCGGTCCAATTATAAATTCATATTATCGTGGAGTTGCAGGAACAGTAATAGTATTTGATATTTCAAATAGAAAAAGTTATGACGCTATTAATTATTGGTATAATCAAATAGAAGAGCATTCGGATAATGATAATATGAGTATTTTGCTTATTGGTAATAAAAGTGATATTAGTTCTAATAGAGTTGTTTCATATGAAGAAGCATCACTTCTTGCAAAAACTCTTAATATGATATATTATGAAACTAGCGCTAAAAACAATGAAAATATATATGAATCATTTCATTCATTAATAAAAGATATTTATAATAAAATAAATATAAATGATTTGGGCCCAGGAGTAAGACGTCATTTCTCAAAAGATATTGAAGTTTTAATAAAAAAAGAAAAAAAAAATGTGAGTTCTTGTTGCTGTATTTGTTAGTATTGATATAATCTTTCTAAAATTAATGAAAATGATATTTCGCCTCCATTTAAGTTTATTGGGTGTCCTTTATCATCTAATAATCTTACTTTTAATTTTTCGATAGTTACAGGTCCAAAATATCTTCTACCATTATCCATACCTGCAGCATTAGGTATTATAAGTGGAGCTTGTAAATTTGTAGATAATCGTTGAATTGGGAATCTAAATAAAATATCACTTGATTGTGGTGCATAATATTGATTTATTTTATTTGATCTCTGCGTACCTCTTATTTCATTCATAGTATATTTTTGTGCGGCAGTTAATGTATCTTGTCCTTTTATACCATATTTAAATGCAGGAGTTCCTTTTCTAAAAGGTCTTTTGAAATTTTCAAAGAAAAATTTATTTTCACTTATATTTTTATCTTTATCTTCTTCATTTATTTCATTTGGTAAAGTAGTTATATTTGCCCCTGATGCATCACAAGAAGGATATATTTGTGATAATTCTTTTGCATAAGTAGGCATTTTAAATTTATTTGTTGTTGTAGGCATAGTCATAGTACCCATAACACCACTATTTCTGTTGTGATTAAAATCATCAATTTCTAATATTAAATATTTCGTTCCTAATTCATTCCATACACTCTGACTAAACATACCAAAATAAGTATTTCCACTAATATCATTCAATGATAAATCCGCTACAATATTCAAACGTTTATCAATGTTTTTAAACTCACTAATTTCTTCTCTAAAACCTAAAGACCACCCTAATGTTGAGTTGATTTTTTTTCCAGTATTTTTTTTTAAACATTCATTAAACTTACCCTGTGGATTATCAACTAAAGGAATCGTAGTGTTAAATTCTTCTTCACTTTCTTTAATATTATTAGTTATATTACAGCAATTACTACAACATCCACATCTATCTCTATTATACCATCTAATTTTAATATTAGTAAAATTATCTCCAATAATAGGTGACGAAGGATAAAAGGCAAAATATGTTTTTTGATTACTTTTATTAATAAACATTGTAGGATAAGGAGCACCAAATTTCCATACTTTTTTTAATTCACTATTTATTAATTCTGTAATTCCGCTTATATCATAGTTACCTTCTGGTATTCTTAAACATAAAGGTATATTATCAATAATTAACTCAAATGTAGTGTTTCCATAATTGTTTGAAAAAGCATAGTAACCTGCTAATGGAACTTCTATACTTCCTACGGTCATAGCCATAACATTTGTTATTGGTTGTTGTAATGTAAAAAGAAAATCAGTAGAACTATCATGTTGTTCGTATTTATTAGATACTATACTCCCAAACTCTGAACATTGTGCTGATTCAATTCCAGTTGGTTTTATTTCACGATATTGGCTATCTACATTTACCCAACTTATAAACACATTTTGTAGTGTAGGATTACGATAACCCTGTGCAAAAGGAATTTGTGCGAATGCATTTGGAAGCATTAATCGTTGTTGTAATTGTGGAGCATGTCCGCTCACACCTTCCATAGGTACACTAATATACTCTCCTCTATTAGGCATTACATGTTCACCTATTCTTTCAGGTCCAGTTTTACCGTTGAAATATCTATTTCTTAATACATTAGGACCTGCATCTTCTACTTCTGGATTAAGAAATTCATCCATTTTTTCTTTTGCATCCTTAATGAATTCACTACCTTGCTCGTATAATTCTTCTGCTTCTTCCATTAGTTCCTCTGCTTTTTCCTCAAGTGTTTCCTTATTATCAATTACATCATCTAGTAAATTATCTACTTTACCTAAAATACCTTCTACAAGATTGTAGTTAGAAACTAACTTGTTCATGGCTTTTGAAAAAAATTCTACATATGCAGTTTGTTTAAGCTTTTGATATTTTTCAATAAATCCAGCTGCTATTTTCATAATTGATTCTTTTTTTAAAGGCGATGTAATTCCAAATATATCTAGTAATTCATCTAATCCATAATTATCTATATCAAAATCAGGTTCATCACCGCTCATTATATACTATTTGTATTTTATATCTAATTAAAAATACAAATAAATTAATTAACGTCTCTTACGATTTGTACGTCTATGCTTTTTCTTACCTTTTCTCATTTTTTTTGTTTTTTTTGATTTACGTACCTTTCTAGATTTTTTTCCTTTTTTGGGTTTTCTTTTCTTTTTTTTTGTTTTTCTTTTACCTCCTAATTGCCCTGGTTTCATTATTAACTTGTTTTTTTTAGGATCTCTTTTTTTAGGATCTCCTACATTTTCCTCTTTTGAAAATTTTGGATCGCTTAAATCGACCGGAAGAGCCTCATTCATCTCTCGTTGTAATTCTTCTAGCGTCTCTTCTTTTTCTTCATTATCATCTTCTACACCTAAATATGTATTTCCTCGTGAAAGAGTTTTATTAAATTTTTCTTTAAATTTATTTATTTTATCTTTTGGACTAGCCATATAATATTACCTAATACTTTTTTCTATATGTGCGTTTTCTGGTTTTTCTAAATTTACGAGCCTTCTTACTGTTTCGGTGCCTTTTTTTTAGTGCCTTTTTTTTAGTTTTTTTTGCATTCTTTCTCTTATTACGTTTTTTAGTACCTCCCCTCTTACGTTTTCCTAATGATTTAGAGGATATTGGGAGAGTACAAGCACTACCTAAACCATCCACCCACAAGTCAAATTCGACTTCTGTTTCTTTATTACCACCACGTTTTTGTTTTTTGTTGATTACAGAATAAGGATTATTTTTAGGACATAGTAACATACGATAACCATCATCTCGAGCTTTTTCACGAGCAGCTTCACCAGAAGTTTCTCCTTCTTCTAATGTTTTAGTTTTTGATAAAATACCATACATATCATGAGAAAATGC
>Ga0181585_10006100_pt1 | contig 10369 bp, 6 predicted proteins | sample 071ome_29_FD_132469 | JGI IMG/M metagenome (GOLD analysis project Ga0181585, IMG submission 132469) | Coastal salt marsh microbial communities from the Groves Creek Marsh, Skidaway Island, Georgia - 071407BT metaG (megahit assembly) | ecosystem: Environmental > Aquatic > Marine > Intertidal zone... | reverse complement strand
GCACTGATTTTCTTTTCGTGAATGAGAATGTAGCAATCTTCCAAAGCTGTTTCCATAGTCTCATTGTTGGTGCAGAAATAAGGGCTAAGGTAGCCTTTATCAAATTGCATACCCTCAACCACATCCAAGGTGGTTTCAATGCTTTTTGCTTCTTCTACAGTAATGGTTCCGTCTTTTCCAACCTTGTCCATTGCATCGGCAATGATTTCACCGATTTCATTGTCCCAGTTTGCAGAAACGGTGGCAACCTGACGGACTTCTTCACGGTCCGATACCTTTTTGCTGTCACGAAGTAATTTGGCGACACCGGCTTCCACCGCTTTGTCGATTCCTCGTTTCAGGTAGACTGGATTAGCGCCAGCTGCCACATTTTTCAAGCCCTCGCGATATACCGCATGAGCAAGAACGGTGGCAGTTGTGGTACCATCACCAGCAAGATCAGATGTCTTGGATGCTACCTCACGAACCATTTGAGCACCCATATTTTCATAGGGATCCTCAAGCTCAATTTCTTTGGCAACGGTTACCCCGTCCTTCGTTACTGTAGGAGAACCGAATTTTTTGTCGATTAATACATTACGACCCTTCGGTCCAAGCGTTACGCTGACTGCTTCAGCAAGTGTCGACACGCCCTTAAGTACTTTCTTGCGGGCGGCTTCGTCGAATAGAATTTGTTTAGCCATTTTTACTTCTTAATTTTGGAAGTTAACGTTTTGTGAAAGATTCAACCTACGATTCCAAGAATGTCTTCTTCACGAAGAATCTTGTACTCGACATCATCGACTTTTACATCGGTTCCGCCATATTTGCTGATCAAGACTTTGTCACCCTTCTTTACTTGAAAGGGAACATCATTACCGGCATCGTCTTTTTTCCCTGTTCCCAGGGCAACAACTTCGGCTTCTTGAGGCTTTTCCTTGGCTGAATCAGGGATAATAATCCCGCCCTTTACTTGCTCGTCTTCATCGACTTGCTTGACGAGGACGCGATCTCCCAGTGGAGTTATTTTTGGTTTACTCATATTCCTTAATTTTGGGTTTAGGTTATAATATATTGATTAACAGATGGGAAGAGGGTGCAAACCACCGTCTTCCAAAATGGATGGGTTTGGATTACTAGGAACCTTTTTTCTCTTCCTTATCGTCGTCGACTACCTCAAAGTCCGCATCGACAATGTCTTCTTCATTTGATTTTTCACCACTCTTAGCTTGTGCTTGAGCAGAAGCTGCGGCGGCTGCCGCAGGGTCCGCCCCGGCTTGTGCAGCCTGTTTGGCCAACTCTTCAAAGCCTTTTTCCAATTTTTGTTTGGCTTCTTTTAACGCTGAGGGTGTTGCGCTTTGATCGTCTAAAACCTTTTTGGCATCTCCTACCATGTCACCGATCTTGGACTTGAGATCATCGGGTGCCTTATCCCCAAGGTCGGAAAGTTGCTTCTCGCACTGGTAAACCAAAGAGTCCAACTCATTGCGCACCTGCACAGAATCTTTCTTCTCCTTGTCCTGCTCGGCAAACTTCTCTGCCTCTTTTTTGAGCCTTTCAACCTCCTGCTCATCCATGCTTGATGAACCAGAAATGGTTATCTTTTGATCTTTACCTGTGTCTTTGTCTTTTGCCGTAACATTGAGAATACCATTTGCATCAATATCAAAGGTGACCTCAATTTGAGGGGTGCCACGGGGTGCCGGGCGGATGCCATCGAGCTTGAATGTGCCCAAGGTTTTGTTGTCCTGTGACATGGCACGCTCTCCTTGTAATACCACAATATCGACAGCCGGCTGGTTATCTGCTGCAGTCGAAAAGACCTGGGACTTCTTCGTTGGAATGGTCGTGTTCCTCTCGATCATTGCCGTAGAAACACCGCCAGCAGTTTCAATCCCCAAGGTCAAAGGAGTTACATCCAACAGCAGGACATCATTCACATCTCCCTGAAGTACTGCACCCTGAATCTCTGCACCAATGGCGACGACTTCATCAGGGTTGACTCCTTGGTGAGGATCTTTGCCACCAAGTTCCTTGGCAATTTCAACAACACGTGGGCTACGGGTCATTCCGCCAACGAGCACAAGGTTACCCACCTCACCAATACTCAGGCCCGAATCCTCCAAACAAGATTTAAAAGGATTTTTGGTCCGCTCATACAAATCGTCACAGATCTGTTCGAGCTTGGATCTCGAAAGAGTCACATTTAAATGCTTGGGACCAGAAGCATCTGCAGTGATGAAAGGAAGGTTAATATCAGTCGATTGAGAGGAAGATAAAGCCATTTTCGCCTTTTCTGCCTCTTCTTTCAATCGTTGCATCGCCATGGGGTCTCCAGAAAGATCGACCCCCTGCTCCTTTTTGAAATCATCCACCAGCCAGTTGATAATTGTATCATCCCAATTATCCCCCCCTAGTTGAGTGTCTCCATTAGTGGCTTTTACTTCAAAAACACCGTCTGCGATTTCCAGCACACTGATATCAAAAGTTCCCCCACCCAAGTCATAAACTGCGATGGTTTCTTCTCCCTTTTTATCTAATCCATATGCAAGGGAGGCTGCAGTAGGCTCATTGATGATCCGTAAAACTTCAAGGCCAGCAATGGCTCCGGCATCTTTGGTTGCACGTCTCTGGTCGTCATTAAAATAGGCCGGTACTGTGATCACTGCCTGAGTCACAGGTTCGCCCAAGTAAGCTTCAGCATCGGCCTTCAACTTAGCCAAAACCATCGAAGAAATTTGTTCTGGCATGAAGCTCTCGGTCTTTCCATCAACTTCACATTCGATAACAGCAGCACCATTCTTGCCCTCCACTAGTTTAAAAGGAAGGTTGCTCACCTCACTTTTAATCTCGTCATACTTTCTTCCAATAAGACGCTTCGCAGAGAAGATCGTATTTTGCGGGTTGGTAACCGCTTGGCGTTTGGCAGCCTGCCCAACAATCCTTTCTCCGCTCTTTGAAAATGCCACGACAGAAGGTGTTGTCCGATTTCCCTCGGAATTAGGAATTACCTTGGGCTCGCCTGCTTCCATTACGGCCATGCATGAATTACTTGTGCCTAAATCTATACCTAATATTTTGCTCACGAATGAATAGTCTGCACATATTGTGCCTGTTGCTAAAATAAATTTATCTTATTAAAAAACAAAGACTTACGTAAATGTATCTCTTGAGCAAAAATCCTGAAAATTGATTTTCGAGACAGGATGGCACATACCTGATGGCACAAACTGTCTCGCCGTGTCACAAACCAAATTAAGGATCTAAAGTTGGTTCGCTTGGAGTATCGTCAAGGTTGTCTAAAATTTCCATAACCCGATTGCCCCGCTCTATCCCGATATCTCGGACAAACTGCAATTTAGGAGAATATTTTAAAATCACATGCTTGCTGACAACTCCCCTGATTTCTCCAGCATGTTTTCGGAAAAATTGTAAGGCTTGACGAGCACTCATTTCATCTCCGACCACTGAATATGCAACCGTCGCATTTCTAAGGTCGGCCGCTACATCCACAGATGTGATTGTCCAACGGACAGTTTCAGCACCGTAGCGTGTGCTTAAATAATTGCCAATCTCACGCTTGACCAACTCATTTACTCTAGCCAAGCGAAGGCTCATGGTGTGAAGCTCGTTGGTTGGTTACAGAGTGGGACGGATTTTATCGATCTCAAAGGTCTCAATGACATCCCCTTCCTCATATTTATCAAAGGAATCTAATCTCATACCACACTCAAAACCGGCTTTCACATCGGTCACATCATCCTTGAACCGGCGAAGGGTATCAATTTTGCCCTCAGCAATAACTTCACCACCACGCACTAAGCGAGCTCCTTTGTTGCGAGTAATCGTTCCTTCCATAACCATACAACCCGCAACTGTTCTCCCTTTGCTCACACGGAAGACCTGCCTGACCTCAGCACGGCCCGTTTTATTCTCAACCATTTCTGGCTCAAGCAGTTCGGACATGTTCTCTTTCACCAAATCTATAATTTGGTAAATAATACTATTTTGAAAAACCTGCACGCCCAGGTGTTTAGCCTCACCCATAACCCCATTCTCTAGCTTTACATTAAAGCCTAAGATATCGGCATTGGAGGTGTGGGCCATTTTTACATCATTTTTAGTGATTTGACCGACATCAGAATGAATAATCTCCAAGGCAACTTTATCACTCTCAATAAGTTCAAGGGAGTCTTTCAACGCCTCGACCGACCCGCGAACATCTCCTTTGATGATGACACGGTAACTGGTAGATTTGCTTTTGTTTATGGCTGCAAACAATGCATCAACTGCAGCTGTATTATCCGAGTCCGAATCTTCAGTTTCCTCACTCTTAGGAGCAGGTTCTTCAGGGATGGATAGAAGTTTCTTTTCCATCACTGCAAAATCCTCTGCTTCGCGACGGGCAACACGCTCATTTTTAACCACCTTACAAATTGCACCACAATCTGGAACTTCGGACCAACCGAGGACATTGACAGGAGTGGAAGGTGGAGCGGATTTAACCTGATTCCCCTGATCGTCTATCATTGCCTTCACTTTGCAATAAACGGACCCACAATGGAAAGAATCTCCCACCTTAAGGGTTCCTTTTTGAACAATAAGAGTAGCGGTTGGCCCACGGCCCACTTCCATGCGGGCCTCAATCACAATGGCTTCAGGAATTGCAGTTGGGTTGGCCTTTAATTCCATTACCTCAGCCTGCAGCAGGACCATATCTAAAAGCTCATCAATGTTATCCCCCTTGAGTGCAGAAATGGGCACGGTTACAACATCTCCTCCCCAATCTTCTGCAGGAATTGATCTTTCCTGCATCTGAGTTTTGACCTTGTCTATGTCTGCCCCTTTTGTGTCTGTTTTATTGATCGCAACCATAAGGGATGACTGGGATCTTTGAGCAAATTTAAGAGCTTCTTCGGTTTGAGGCATAAAACCATCATCCGCAGCAACAACCAATATGCTGACGTCAGTGAGGTTGGCTCCTCTTTCCCTAATTTTGGAAAATGCGGCGTGACCGGGCGTATCGAGAAAGGAAATCTTTTGCCCATTGTGGGTAATTTGGTACGCCCCCACATGCTGGGTAATACCGCCTGCTTCACCACTTACCACATTGGCCTTTCGAATGGTATCCAAAAGAGTGGTTTTACCATGATCCACATGGCCTAATATACAAACGATGGGCGGACGGGGCTTGAGGAATTTTTCGTCGTTTTCATCCACCTGTACCTTCTCTTTTTTAGCCTTAGGTTCAGCTTTTTCTCCCCGGTGGCGGATTTCTAATTCAAACCCTCTCGACTTGGCCAACTTACTGGCTACATCTTCCTCAATCGTCTGGTTCATAGAGGCAAATATGCCCATCTCCATGAGTTCAGAAATTAATTGAAATGGTTTTAGCCCAATCAACCCGGCAAAATCACGAACCACAATAGGAGGTTTAACAATGACGAGGTTTCCTTCAACAATGCCCACTGAATCATCATCGGAAGCGGCAGTGGGTGCAGGTTCGGTTGGCTGGCTCGCTTTGACCGGCAAAGGAGGCGGTGCTCCGGCAGTTTTATTTGGAGGTGGGGGAAGGCTCGGTGCTGCACCAGCAGTGGTAGGTGTGGCTTCTTTTGCCTCAACCACTGGATCTTCCTGAGCAGAAGTCGACTTTTCCTCAGCTGCAGCAGCATCTTTCTCCGCCTGCTCTGCTTTTTCTTTTGCTTCTTTTTCCCTGTCTAAGTCCTGTTTTGTTTTTACAAAAGGAACTTCGGATGGTTTGGAAGAAGCCTGTGGCTGATCATCTTTTTTGGTTTCGGGTGCGACAGATTCAGATAAAGATTTGTTGAGCTCATCTATTAAAGACTGAGCGGTGATGTTATCGATCGTGGAGGAGGCACTCTTCACATCGTACCCACGCTCAACCAAGATTTCCAAGACCTCCTTACTCGTTTTTTGGGTCTCTTTGGCGATCGCGTGAATTCGTACACTCATAAATTTTAAAAAGGGATTTTTTAGAAACGTCTGTAATTAGGATGCAGTCTCGGCAGAATTAGATTCAGCGGAGACTTTGGTTAAAATATTCTGGGCGGTTGCATCATCGAAACCTAAGCCCACCAAATCCGTGTGAGTTACCCCCTCAAATGCTTCAGGGCTGACCAAACCAAAAGCTACCAACCGGTCCGCAACTTCAAATTCAATTCCCACAGAGGTAAGCCCTTCAGCTGCTTTGGCTTTTCGTTCGTCAAAACCGACTTCCTTGACCTCAACCTTACCAATATCAAGCTTCCAACCAAGCAACCTCGAAGTTAAACGGGCATTGATTCCTTTGCGACCGATTGCGACGGAAAGATCATCTTCCTTAACTTCAAAATACATTCTGCGTTTGTCCCTGTCTAAGGTAACATTCTGAGGAACGGCGGGCTTGAGGGCTTCAACCAGTTGTTCAACCGGATCTTCAAACCAACGAACGATGTCCACTTTCTCTCCGTTCATTTCCCGGACTATGCTTTTGACACGACCACCACGGGCACCCACACAGGCGCCTACAGGGTCTACCTTAGGGTCTGTGCTTTTCACGCATACTTTGGTGCGGTATCCAGGCTCACGAGCCATTGCGGCAAGAGAAACCGTGCCGTCTGCTATTTCAGAAACTTCCATATCGAAGAGTTTGCGGACAAAATTAAGGCTAGAACGGCTCAATACCAGTTCTGGTCCACGACCTTGCTGTTCAAGCTTTACCAGCAAGCAACGAATCCGCTCTCCAGGAACCCAGTCTTCACCAGGTGCTTGCTCACGCCAGGGGAGCAAAGCCTCCGCTTTACCGACTTCGACGATAAGATCGCCACGCTCTTTGCGGCGAACTGTACCGGTTACCAAGTTACCCACTTGATCCCGAAATTCGTCGTAAATATGCTCTTTTTCAAATTGACGCAGTCTTTGCTTGATTGCCTGCTCCGCAGTTTTTGCCGCTATTCTTCCAAGGTACGCGGGATCCATCTCTCTTTCTACAGTATCACCAATTTGGGGATTATCTGCATAGAGTCTGGCCTTATCGATATGAATTTCCTTGGCAGTGTCTGAAACAGATTCCACAACTGTAAGAAGGGTCCACGCCTGAAGGGAACCATTTTTGGGATTAATCTCCACCCTGACCTCACTGGGCTCAGAGTTGGCCCCTCCACGTTCTGCGGCTGCCTTTACAGCATTTTCGATCGTAGCGATCATGTCAGGGCGGCTGATCCCCTTCTCTTTTTCCATGTATTCTAGGACTGCGAGTATTTCGCTGCTCATAGGTTGGATATTTTAATGGTTAATTGATGTAAAAAAAAAGACGAGCAAGATGCCCGTCCCTTGTGGACTAGACTGTAATTAAAGAATTTAAAGTACCAGTAAGACAAAATTTGTCAACGAATACATAGATGGCTTGAAATCACTTTTTTTTCCTCTTTGCAGAAAACTTCAGATCGATTAGTAATGTACCCTTTTTTGATGAAAACTATTCGTTTTGCCAATCTACCCGGAGATGGAATCGGGCCCGAAGTAATGTCTGTAGCCTTGGAAGCTCTAACCCAAGCGGGTAAGGTCTTTGGGTTTGAGTGTGTCACATCCCAGCACGATGTGGGTGGGATTGGAATTGATAACCACGGGAAAGCACTTCCTGATTCCACCCTTGATGCATGCCGATCGATGGACGCCATTCTTTTTGGATCTGTCGGGGGTCCGAAGTGGGAAAACTTGCCTCCGAAAGAACAACCGGAAAGGGCTGCGCTGCTCCCACTCCGCAAGGAATTTGAACTTTTTGCAAACCTTAGGCCCGGCAACCTTTTTCCTGAACTCGCGGATCTTTCTCCCCTCCGCAAAGATGTTGCCGGTGCAGGGATTGATGTGCTGTGCGTCCGCGAACTCACCGGGGGCATCTATTTTGGACAACCGAAGGATACCCGGACCCTCGAAGATGGGCAAAAAGAGGCCATTGACACTATGGTCTACCGGACCAGTGAAATCGAAAGGATTGCAGAAGTTGCGGTAAAGGCAGCGGCACTTCGTGAAAAGCGAATCTGCTCAGTCGATAAAGCAAATGTTTTGGAAACCTCAGTTCTTTGGCGTCAGACAGTCTCTGAATACATCGAGAAACTCGATCCATCGATCGAATTGACCCACATGTATGTGGACAATGCGGCTATGCAACTGGTGCGCGATCCAAATCAATTCGATGTTTTGCTTACTGAAAACATGTTTGGTGATATTTTATCGGATGAATTAGCGGTCATTTGCGGGTCACTGGGCATGCTGGCCTCCGCGAGTCTAGGTACTGGAACGAACACTCAGGGATATTCTTATGGGTTGTACGAACCAGCCGGTGGAACGGCGCCTGATATTGCCGGCAAAGGCTTGGCCAACCCTTGTGCCCAAATCCTGAGTTCGGCACTCATGTTGCGGTACAGCTTTGGGCAGGAGGAAGCGGCACTCTCTATCGAAAATGCGGTGAAAGAGACGATTCAGTCTGGTTTACGGACCGGGGATATTGCCATGGGTGGGCCCTCCGTTTCCACGACGGAAATGGGTGCTGCGATTATTTCCAAAATTGTATAAGTTATTGCCTTGATGAAAGCACGAGAAATTAGGCGCTCTTTTTTAGACTTCTTTGCCGAAAAGAATCATCATGTCGTATCCTCTGCTTCTTTGCTTCCCCAATCGCCAAATTTACTCTTTACCAACGCTGGAATGAATCAATTTGTCCCCTATTTTTTAGGGGACCAAAAAGCGCCCTTCCCCAAAGCTACGGATACGCAAAAATGCATCCGAGCAGGGGGAAAACACAACGACCTGGAAGATGTGGGGCTGGATACTTATCATCATACATTTTTTGAGATGTTAGGAAACTGGTCTTTTGGTGACTACTTCAAAAAAGATGCAATCGCCTGGGCATGGGAATTGTTGGTGGACCGATGGAAATTCCCTGCCAATCGTTTGTATGCGACAGTATACAAGCCGGAAGAAGGAGATCCTGCTGATTTTGATGAAGAGGCTCACAAGCTGTGGGAAAATATTTTTCTTTCTGCGGGTCTCGACCCCAAAGTGCATGTGGTTACCGGTGGCAAAAAAGATAATTTTTGGATGATGGGAGAAACGGGTCCCTGTGGCCCATGCTCAGAACTGCACTTGGACCTGACCGCAAAAGGAGATAGCCGTGGCCAGCTGGTCAATCAAGACTCACATCTTTGTATAGAAATATGGAATTTAGTTTTCATTCAGTTTAACGCGGACAAAAAGGGTACCTTTTCTCCCCTTGAATCGAAGCATGTAGATACGGGCATGGGATTTGAGCGGGTTGCTGCGGTGATGCAGTCCACCCAAAATTTCACCGACTTTTCCAAGCCAGCCTCAAACTACGATACCGATCTTTTTTCTCCAATCTTCGAAAAGCTTCAGGATCTCTCCGGTAAGGTATACAAATCGACCCTGCCAGAAGCGGGCAAACCCAAGAATGCTCAGGAGCAAATAGACATTGCTTTTCGTGTAATTGCCGACCACCTGCGTGCCCTCAGTTTCTCGATTGCAGATGGTATCCTCCCTGGTAACAACGATCGAAACTATGTGCTCCGTCGCATCCTGCGCAGAGCGATAAAGTACGGAAGAACTTTAGGTTTTACCCAACCCTTCTTTTCCAAGCTTGCTCCAGTTTTGATTGAACAAATGGGTGATGTGTTCCCTGAACTCATTGCAAGGTCAGAATTAATTGAGAAGACCCTGAAATCGGAAGAGGAATCTTTTAATAAAACTTTGGACCGTGGGATTGAATTGTTTAACCGGGAAACCAAAGAACTGACGCCAGGGGATGTGGTATCTGGTGACTTTGCTTTTAAATTATACGATACCTTTGGGTTCCCCCTCGACCTGACTGATTTGATGGCACGCGAATCGGGATTGACGGTCAATCATGAGGAATTCAAATCCCAGATGGATGCCCAAAAAAACCGAGCCCGCGAAGCCCATAAATCGGTCGAAATATTGGTCAATAAAACTAGTGCAAACACCGAAGCCACAACATTTTGCGGATACGAAACCTCCAACCTAAATAATTTTACAGCCACTTGCACCGACTTGGTCCAATCCGGGGAGAATATCTTTCTTGTGGCTGATCAAACTCCATTTTATGCGGAAATGGGCGGACAAGTTGGCGACACTGGCAAGGTAAGCATCGAAGGTTCAGTGTTGGAGATTGAAAATGTGGTAAAAGATTCCAGTGGAAGGTTTCTCCACCAACTAGAAAAGAGGGACAAGGATTTAGATTGTATAGGTAAATCAGTCCAGTTTGATGTAAACCTCTCAAGAAGACGAACCATTCAGCAGCACCACACTGCCACCCATGTCTTGCACTGGGCACTGAGGGAGGTTTTGGGAGATC
>Ga0181585_10006099_pt1 | contig 10370 bp, 5 predicted proteins | sample 071ome_29_FD_132469 | JGI IMG/M metagenome (GOLD analysis project Ga0181585, IMG submission 132469) | Coastal salt marsh microbial communities from the Groves Creek Marsh, Skidaway Island, Georgia - 071407BT metaG (megahit assembly) | ecosystem: Environmental > Aquatic > Marine > Intertidal zone... | reverse complement strand
TAACGGGTGTACTTGAAGGCAAAGAAAGTATTTTTCTTTGCCTATCTCAAGCTCATTCCACCGAATCAATTTCGTGTTATGGTGGAAGATTTAAGGAATTTAAGGTAACCCCACACCTTGATCGCATAGCGTCTGATGGTGTCTATTTTAAAAATGCATTTACATCACAAAGTTCAGTAAAGTTAACTTTAGCTTCAATACTTACTGGCAAAACTTGGACTGAAACAAAACTGAAAAATGGTTTGAGCAAAAATCTAACTATTCAACAACAATTAAAAGAAGCAGGTTACGAGACAGCTTTTTTTGGGGCCTGGCCCTTTGAAGCATTCCCCAAAGATTTTGATTACTGGGAGATTTTGGCTGATTCCGATCAGAGTTATAATCCAAAAATAATTTCTTCGCAGAACAAAGTTGAAATTGAAGGACATGCCACAGATATCATTACGGATCGTACTCTATCATGGCTTGATAAAAGAAAAGGAAACCTACAACCTGTCTTTGTCATTTTACAATTTCAAGGAGTTCTAAAACCGTGGATGCCGCCCATCCGTTTCCTCGAATTATATAACGACAAACTGCTTCCAGAACCAAAAACAATAAGGGCGGGTTATGCATCTAAAGCCCCGCCTTCAAGATACCAACAGGTTGAAATCAATAGGAATCTTAACTTGACCTCTGATCTTTTTGTAGAATTTGATGAAAAAACACAATCAGATGCGAACGAATTAAGAAAAGGGCTAGGTACAACCTACGAACAACTAAATGCTGAGCAATTTTCTGCATGGCAACTTGGTATTCGACCCCAAAATGAAGCGTTTTCGCGCCTTTCTGGTGATACAGATGATGCATTAAATCTAAAGTACCAACGCTTTGTAAAAAATTACCTACGATGTATTCGTGCAATCGATGAAAATATTGGCAGGTTGTATGACCAGACAAACAGTGAATTAAACTCTAAAGATTGGACTTTTATTTACACAGCATGCAAGGGGAACTTTATTGGTGAGAATGGGTGGTTTGGTGGAAATTGGATGTATGAACCATCGATAAGGATTCCTTTCATCATAAAAAGTGATAGATACCCAAAAAATAAAAAAACAGATGCTACTATATCGAACCAAGACATCTACCCTATTCTTTTGAAGGAGAAAGCCTTTGATTCCGGCCTAGAACCGGATCATGAATTATTATTGAATACAAATAATGAAAAACAAACTGTATATTTTGAACATAGTAACTTTCCAGATATGTTTATGGTAGCAAAACACTACGGTATAAGAACAGATAGATACAAACTTATCCATTATCATCAATTCAATGAATGGGAATTATTTGACTTACTTGAAGATCCATTAGAACAAACTAATATTTTTCATAAAACAGATAAAAAGCCCCTGATAAAAGAACTCACAAAAAAACTTTTATCTGAAAGACTTTTAAGAGGCCTCGGGGCTTTCCCTGTGCCTATGCCTGAAGAATGGCGCAGAATTTACCGGGGCCCTAATGCCCGTAAAAAAGAAAATTCGGTTTTACCTTAATTAAATTATGAAATTTTGTTAAATTTTTATTAAATTTTTTAAAAAGAGTTGTATCCCTTGAAAATATCTTTAATGATTTGTTTAAAGGAATGCATATCCTGAAAGGCATCGTTTGGGAGGACGGTGCCTTTCGCTTTTTTTAAATTTCTTACTAATTCTATAAGAAATTTTTAACATAGGATGACACAAACCTGCTTCCATTTTCCTAAAAAATAGCCTCAAGAATTTTGGGAGGCAACCAATCTTGCAATGACCACTTCATTGCCAATACTCGATACCGATTGGGATTATGTTTTATTGTGGGTTCATAGTCTGTATAGAAAGCTGTTAGCAGATTACCCGGCTTGTCTAGTGAAACCGTTGATGGATATCCAATATCCCTTGCCTTATCGCCAAATTGGTGAATCACCCATGGCGGAGTCCAAGTCTTGGCACCGTCAATGCTAAGCCGTGCACCGATTCCCATTAACCCACGATTACGAATGCCGTAAGTTAATAAAAGACAGGTGTCATAAAGTTGAGTAAGATCGGCAGGATGTTGCATAGGTAGAGTCAATGCGCCTTTTTCCTTCCAACTCTCACCTCGGGAGGAGGTTTCACAAAGCTTAACATGGTGGTCAACATGAGTGCGAACTGCTGCAAGTGTACAATTATTTACATGGCAAAGACTTGCTTCATTCGAATCATTTAAGCCAAACTTCAAAGACTTCGCCCATGTCCTGCCATCATCTTCTGAAGTAACCATCCATGACTCGCTTCGCCTACCTTTTCCCCGAGAACGGTAACTTGCATAAGCAAGCCGCTGATTATCAAGTTGTATCACTCGACCAAAAGGTATCGATGTTTTAATTTCACTGGGTACTCGCGGGCAACTATCGGTGGTCCATGTCTTACCGAGATCCTTGGATCTTGAAAGCCAATGACCAGAAAAACCTGTAAACTTTTCGTCTTTAATAAAGAATCCGCTGTTCATGCAAATCAGGTCACCATTATGGCACTGACCTACTGCAAGATGCATTCGGTTTCCACCTTTGGGTCTCTGGGCAACGATTGATTGCTTTTTCCACTTACTTCCAGTCTGATCACTTATTGAACAAACTAAATCTCCTTCTATCAAGCCATGACTGGGTGCATTAAAATAAGTACAAAGGACTTGGCCATTTTCTAATTTTGTGAGGTTGGGCCAACCGCAACAATTTGTAGCAACTACGGATATTTTTCTCATGGTTAAGAGGTCACTGATAATCTAAACCATAGTTAATAAGAAATATCGGAGTATCTGATCTTATATTTGTTTTTATCAGGGCTTTTTACCCAATGAGTCGCAGAATTTAATAAATAACTCAGCTTGATTAACCAACCTGTCTTTTATACCTGCATCAATAATGCCATCATTAACCGTGGCGACGTTGTGTACAGCAGGCACAAAGACGCGGTTAGGAAAATTGTATGCATTACGGTAGCCAAAAACTTGCTGTAAATGCTCAACAGGACGCAAAGCTCCGTATTGCCCGGAGGCAATCCCCACATAACAAACGGGCCGATTTTCAAAGCTGTCTGGATAGGGTAAAAGATCAATAAATAATTTTAAGGCACCAGGAAAACTGCCGTTATATTCTGGTATAACCATTACTAAACCAGAAGAATTCAAGATATGGTCTGTAAACTCTAAAACTTTTTTTGGCTTACTGAAGTAAGCACTTGGCGAGAAAGTTTCACAGGGCAAATCAGATAGATTCAATACTTTACAATCAATATTTAAGTCTTCGTAAATTTCTCGTATATAATTTGTAAAAACAGAAGATAGACTGCTTTCCCGGTTAGTACCCGTTACAATGGCAATCATGTTGTTGGATTTTCAATAAAGCTCAAAAGCTTGGTATAGTCTCTTGCCACAGGCATATCAGGGTATTCTTGAGAAAGAGTATTAGGTGGATTAAAAAGCATGCAATGATCAGCGGCTTTCAACATACCTAAATCATTGTAACTATCTCCAGCAGCAATCACCTCGAAATTCAATTTTTGCAGGTATTGAACAGTTTTGCGTTTATGATCTCCAAGCCTAAGTTTTATGCCTTCAATTGATTTACCAATAATCTCAAGTTCATGACAAAATAAAGTTGGAAAACCAAGTTTTCGCATAAGAGGTCCTGCAAATTCACGAAAGGTATCTGAAAGAATAATCAGTTCATATCTTGTTCTTAAATCCTTTAAAAACTCAAGAGCACCGGGTAAGGGATCAAGTGTCTGAATGACATCTTGAATTTGGTCTAAAGTGAACCCATTGGATTTTAGAATATTCAACCGATATTCCATAAGAACTTCATAATCAGGTTCATCCCGCGTTGTACGGGTTAATTCAGAAACATTGGTTTTCTCGGCGAAAGCGACCCAGATTTCAGGAACCAATACACCTTCCAAGTCTAAACAAACTATTCGCATTTTATCTAAAATAAATCAGGGCAATGAAGTTTCACCCATGAGATATCGATCACATTCTCGGGCCACAGCTCGACCTTCATTAATAGCCCAGACCACTAAAGACTGACCACGGCGAACATCACCCGCCGCAAAGACTCCTTCAATATTAGTAGAAAATTTACCATAATCTGCTTGAATATTAGACCTAGAATCTCGATCCAAGCCCAATTCATCGGCAATGATATCTTCGGGTCCGAGAAAACCCATTGCCAGAAAAGCAACTTGAGCAGGAATCTCTTTTTCTGAGCCTGAAACCTCAACTGGAGTGTAACGCCCACCTTCCAGTTTCCATTCAATTTCGTGAACAAGAATTGATTTTAAATTTCCATTCTCATCGCCAATAAACTTTTTGGTAGCTGTTAAATACTTACGAGGATCAGCACCAAAAATCTCTTTGGCTTCTTCCTGTCCGTAATCCATTTTGTAAACTTTAGGCCATTCAGGCCAAGGATTATTTTCAGCTCTTTCCTCTGGGGGACGAGGCATAATTTCAAGTTGTGTGATGCTTTTGCATCCATGACGAAGTGAAGTTCCAACGCAATCGGTACCAGTGTCACCTCCACCAATTACAACGGCATCCTTATCTTTTGCTGCAGTTTCAAATGCCGTGACATCTTTAAGTTCAAGAAGACCATGGGTATTTTTGGTTAAAAATTCCATAGCGAAGTGGACACCGTTTAAATCTCTTCCCTCTACGGGCAGGTCGCGAGGTTTTGTTGCACCGCAGCATAGAATAACCGCATCAAAATCTTCAACAAGCTTTTTAGCAGGTAAATCTTTACCTATTTCGGTGGAAACAACGAATTCAACCCCTTCCTCTGTGAGCAAGTCTACTCGCCTTTGGACAATTTGCTTATCGAGTTTCATGTTAGGAATCCCGTAAAGTAAAAGTCCGCCTACCCGATCTGCTCTTTCATAGACAGTCACTGTATGACCTGCTTTATTGAGCTGATCAGCTGCAGCTAACCCAGCAGGCCCAGATCCAACTACGGCAACACGCTTACCAGATCTTGACTGAGGTGGATTGGGTTTTACCCATCCCTCGTCAAACCCTTTATCAATGATAGAACATTCTATGCTCTTAATGGCGACCGGAGGTTCAATTACACCTAATACACATGAACCTTCGCATGGAGCTGGGCAAACACGTCCCGTAAATTCAGGGAAATTATTTGTTTTATGCAGCCTTTGAAGAGCCTCTTGCCATTTATTTTGGTAAACTAAATCATTCCATTCAGGTATGAGGTTATTAATCGGACAGCCACTTGCCATATTACTTATTGTCATACCGGTGTGACAATAAGGTGTGCCACAATCCATGCAGCGTGCCCCCTGTTTACGAACTTTTTCCTCCTCGAAATCCTCATGGATTTCATTCCAGTCTTTCACTCTGTCTGTAGGCAAACGATCGGCTATTGGTTTACGCTCATACTCTAAAAATCCTGTAGGTTTTCCCATAATATTATCCTTATAAAGTTATAATTAATGACCAGCGGCAACATTTTCCTGAAAAGCGGCTTGGATGGCTTCATCTCCTTCCAAGCCTCTCTCCTCAGCTTTTTTAAGTGCTGTAAGAACTCTTTCATAGTCTTCAGGTAAAATCTTTAAAATTTTGCTGCTGTAACTGCTCCAATTGTCTAATATTTTATTCCCTAAAGCTGAATTTGTATATTTAACATGATTGGAAATTAAATTCTTAACCTCTTGTATTTCAACATCATCACACTCAACAAGAGGATATACTTTTACCATCTCTGTGTTTAGTCGCTTGTTTACAAAATCACCAAACTCGTCGATAATGTACGCAACTCCTCCTGACATTCCAGCACCAAAGTTTCGACCTGTTTGACCCAGGCACAGAACCTTTCCTCCTGTCATGTACTCACACGCATGGTCACCTACTCCCTCAACAACAGCTGTAACACCAGAATTACGAACACAAAACCTTTCCCCAGCTACGCCAGCGATATAAGCTTCGCCAGCGGTGGCACCGTAAAAACAAACATTTCCGGTTATGATATTTTCATGAGCCGCAAAAGATGCATTTCGGGGAGGATGTACAATGATTTTGGCACCGGAAAGTCCCTTACCACAATAATCATTTGTATCACCTTCAACAGTAAATGTCATCCCTTTGGGACAAAAAGCTCCTAGACTTTGGCCGGCTGAACCCTTTAAATTCACGCAGATGGAATCCTCAGGCAGACCATCAGGACCATTCACTCGCGACAATTCAGCACCTGTTATGGTGCCGACAACACGATCTGTGTTAACAACCGGCAGATCAATAGTGACAGGCTTTCCGCCTTTAATCGTAGCTTGTGATGCTTCTAAAATAGATTTCATATCCAATGAATGTTCTAAAAGATGATCTTGTTTCATCTGGCAATAAGTACCCACTTCCGGGCCAACATTAGGACGAAATAAAATTTTAGAATAATCTAAACCTTTTGCCTTCCAATGATCGACTGCTTTGCGTAATTCAAGTTTGTCAACGCGACCCACCATCTCGTTAATAGTACGAAAACCAAGCTTAGCCATGGTCTCTCTCATTTCCTCCGCAATGAAGTTCATGAAATTAACAACAGCGTCTGCACCACCAGCAAATTTATCGCGCAAACGGGGGTCTTGTGTAGCGATTCCTACGGGACAGGTATTTTTGTGGCAAACACGCATCATTAAACAACCAAGAGTAACAAGGGGTGCTGTTGCAAAACCAAATTCTTCTGCACCAAGTAAACAGGCAATGACTACATCTCGACCCGTTTTAAGTTGACCATCAGTTTCCAAAACAACCCGACTGCGTAAATCGTTTAAAAGAAGGGTTTGATTGGTTTCAGCAACTCCAAGCTCCCATGGGGCACCTGCATGTTGGATAGAAGAACGGGGAGAAGCTCCCGTTCCTCCGTCATAACCCGACACAAGAATTACATCCGCTTTTGCCTTGGCTACTCCTGCAGCAACAGTACCTACCCCAACTTCAGACACTAACTTGACATTTACACGGGCGTGTACATTTGAGTTTTTAAGATCATGGATGAGTTCGGCCAGATCTTCAATTGAGTAAATATCGTGATGAGGAGGGGGCGATATCAAGCCAACTCCAGGGGTCGTTCCTCTGGTTTTCGCAATTGGGGGCAGTACTTTGTGACCAGGCAGTTCCCCTCCCTCTCCTGGTTTCGCCCCTTGTACAATTTTGATTTGAATTTCATCTGAGTTAACAAGGTAGTAACTTGTTACACCAAATCTACCACTCGCAACCTGCTTGATTGCTGATCTTCTTGAACTTCCATCTGCATCGGGAGTGAACCTATCTAAGTCCTCACCACCTTCGCCTGTGTTAGATTTGCCGCCAAGACGGTTCATGGCAATAGCTAAGCTTTCATGGGCTTCCTTAGAAATAGAGCCGTAAGACATAGCACCTGTTTTAAACCTTTTTACAATCTCACTTGTAGGTTCAACTTCATCAATCGGAATAGCTTCCTTTTCATCAAATTTAAAATCCATTAGTCCCCTTAGGGTGTAAAGATCACGAGATTGATCATTAACCGCGTTTGAATATTCCCTAAAAACTTCGAAATCGCCAAGTCGGGTAGCTTTCTGAAGTTTATGAATAGTTGTAGGATTAAATAGATGCTTTTCACCAGTCGCCCTCCACTGATATACCCCTCCAGGGTCGAGCGGAAGTGACCGTTCATCGGGCCTAGGAGCAAAAGCGAAACTATGCCTGTGCCTGGATTCAGATGCAATGGCATCCATTCCAATTCCTTCCACACGAGTTGCGGTTTTAGTAAAATATTTATCAATAATTAACTGATTTAATCCAATAGACTCAAAAATTTGAGCTCCACGATATGATGCAACAGTAGATATTCCCATTTTGGACATGGTTTTAATCACACCATTAAGGTTTGCCTTTAAGAAATTCTTACAAGCCACTTTGGGATCTTCACTTATGTCTCCCGTTGAAATCATATGACGAACGGTTTCCAATGCCAGGTATGGATTGATCAAATCAGCACCATAACCAATAAGGAGGGCAAAATGTTGAACTTCCCTAGGCTCACCTGACTCTATGACCAGAGAAACTTTGGTTCGTGTTCCGTTGCGGATCAAGTGATGATGTAAACCAGAACAGGCTAAGAGTGCGGGAATTGCAGCATGGTCTGAATCCACACCTCGGTCTGAAAGTATTAGCACATTAACACCTTCTATGATGGCATCATCTGCTTTCCTGAAAAGAGCTTCCAGTGCAATCTCTAAGTCTTCTCCATGAAGCTTGGAATGATCAGGCTTAAATAGGATTGGCAATGTAGATGCCATAAAGCCCACTGGAAGTTTACCCCGAAGTTGAGCAACCTGTGTATCATCGACTAGAGGGGAGTCATATTTTAAGAGTCGACAGCTTTTAGGACCGGGATTTGTAAGATTTCCTTCCGAACCAACAAAACTTATAGAAGCCGTAACGAGCTCTTCACGTATGGGATCAATTGGTGGGTTTGTAACTTGAGCAAAGAGCTGTTTGAAATAATTGTATAGTGATTGAGACTTATCTGAGAGCACAGCCAAAGGTGAATCGTTACCCATGGAACCTAAAGGTTGCTTTCCAGCTTGAGCACTTGGACCAATCAAAAATCTTAGGTCTTCAAATGTATAACCAAAAGATTTTTGCTTTGTTACAATAGAATTAAAATCATCTTTTCTGTTTGATTCGGGAAGAGGCAATGTACCCGCATCGATTAAAGACTCCCTCAACCAATCGCCGTAAGGTTCTAATTTCGCGATAGATTCCTTAAGCTCAATATCATCCACTATTCGGCCTTGATCCATATCAATCATAAACATCCTCCCTGGCTCTAATCGTCCCTTTTTTACTACATCTGATTGGTTCACGGAGGATAATACACCAACCTCAGATGCAAGTATGACTTTATCATCTTTGGTCACATAATACCTAGATGGACGAAGACCATTTCGGTCAAGCACAGCACCAACTTGGGTGCCATCAGAAAATGCAATGGAAGCTGGACCATCCCATGGTTCCATAACGCAGGCGTGAAATTCATAGAAATCTCTTTTAAATTGAGGCATATCTTGATGCTTTTCCCAAGGCTCTGGTATCATCATCATCATTGCATGGGAAAGGCTTCGACCAGATAAAGTAAGGAACTCTAAGCAGTTATCAAATTTTTGAGAATCTGAACCATCCTCCCTAATAATCGGAAGAAGTTTTTTAACATCATCCCCAAATGCCTCACTAGCCAGCTGCATTTGCCGGGCATATAACCAATTTTCATTTCCTCTAACAGTATTAATCTCACCGTTGTGGCAAAGGTATCTAAAAGGTTGAGCTCTGTGCCAGCTCGGAAAAGTATTAGTGGAAAACCTGGAATGGGTTAAGGCAAGTGCAGATTCCATTAGCGGATTTTTTAAATCAGGGAAATAATCGGAAAGCTGCTGTGTCGTAAGCATTCCCTTATAAGTCATAGTCTTGGAAGAAAATGAACTAACATGAAAACTTACATCCGGGTCGTCTGAACTAAAGCGAAGGCGGTGACTAATAATTCTTCTGACAAGATAAAGTTTCCTTTCAAAAGGTAATCCTTTGTCAATATGATCAGGGCGTTTAACAAAAAGCTGTTCCATCGTTGGTTCTGACTCGGAAGATGCTTTGCCTAAGATTGAACTATTAACAGGCACAGATCTCCAACCCAACAACTCAACCTTTTCTTCTTTCAAAACTTCAGCAATTATATTTTTCTCGTGAGAATAGAGGTCTTGATCTCTGGACAAGAAAATAAATGCTGCACCGTAATCACCTTCAGAAGGTAGGCGTAATGAAATATCATCAGCACAAGCTTGGGTGAGAAACTTATGAGGTAGTTGAATAAATATCCCAGCACCATCACCAGTAATCGGATCACAACCACAACCTCCTCGGTGGTCAAGATTGACGCATATTTCCAAAGCACCTGAAACAATATCATGAGATTTGCGACCTTTAAGATCGACGATTAGACCGATTCCACAGTTCTCATGTTCAAGTGATGGATCGTAAAGTCCTTGTTGTTTAGGTAAGGTTTTCATTAGTGGCATTATAGACATTCAATATTTAAGAAACAAACGAGGAAATAAAACATTTTGTTCTATGACTATATTCGGTCAAGGCTATTAGCTAAAGTTAAGTCACAAGTATCGTCTGTGTTTAAGAGTTATTAAAAAAAATAATTTAGTGAGTTCCAATTTATAATAATAGTGTTCTTTGAAATTAAAGAGGTTTTCTAGACGGTTAAAAAACATCGATGAACTGAGCTTAAAAATTTGGATATGAAATAGTTAGATTTGCATTTA
>Ga0181585_10006097_pt1 | contig 10371 bp, 7 predicted proteins | sample 071ome_29_FD_132469 | JGI IMG/M metagenome (GOLD analysis project Ga0181585, IMG submission 132469) | Coastal salt marsh microbial communities from the Groves Creek Marsh, Skidaway Island, Georgia - 071407BT metaG (megahit assembly) | ecosystem: Environmental > Aquatic > Marine > Intertidal zone... | reverse complement strand
CTTCTTGTGGAGTTCCATGCCCGATGCGGCACTCCTTGATGTGGCTCAAAGCGGTGCATGGACGACGCCCTCAGGTGTGGAAGCGCAAGTCCAGCGCATGTTTGAGGACCCGAAGATCGATCGGTTTTTGGAGAGTTTCCCTTCACAGTGGCTCCAGTTGCATCGTGTGGGCATGTTTGAACCCGATCCAGAGCTCTATCCCCGATACGGGCCGTGGCTGGAAGAGAGTATGATCCATGAGACCCAGGCTTATTTTGCCGAAATGTTTCGCGGCAACCATCCCATCGCTGAACTGGTAGACTCGGACTGGACCCTACTCAATCCGCGTCTGGCAGAGCATTATCAACTGCCCGTGGCCCATCCGACCGATTGGGCCCGAGTCGACTTGCCCCCTCATGCGTCTCGGGGAGGCATTCTGACCCATGCATCGATCCTTTCCTTGACTTCGGATGGCACTCGTCACCGACCGGTTCATCGCGGGGTCTGGCTTTCAGAGGTCATTCTTGCGACCCAACCTTCCCCGCCGCCTCCCAATGTCGATCCTCTCGAGCCGGTTGGCGATGGCCAGCCCAAGATCACGATTCGAGATCAGATCAAGGCTCACGCTACCGATGCCAACTGCCGATCCTGCCATGCCAAGTTGGATCCACTTGGGTTGGCCTTCGAGCACTTCGATGCCATTGGTCGCTGGCGTGAGGTGGAATCGGTCCGCGGTGGCACCGGGGATCTCCCCAAGGTCGATGCCAGTGGCACCTTGGCTGATGGGCGATCCTTCCGCGACCATCAGGCATTCAAGAAGCTTTTGGGGGAAGATCCGAGAACCCTGGCTGTGGCCTTCATGGAGCAGGTGGCAACCTATGCCCTTCGACGCATGATCACGGTGGATGACATGGAAAGCATTGAGGCGATAGTTGATGCCCACGGCGAACATGCCTATCCCTTGCGGGATTTGATTCAGGAATTCATCCTCTCGGATTTGTTTGCCCGCCGTTGATGGGGGGTCACAGCAGCCTCGGGCTTTGTCCCGGTACGGCTATGAGGGGTTTGGGGGCTTTGCCCCATGCGTAGCGTTCGGGCGTGAGGTCTTCCTCTGATTCCATGGCCTGATCCCAGGTAATTTCCTGACCCGTGTAGGTGGCCATACGACCCATGATAGCCATGAGCGTGCTCTTGGCCATGTATTCTCCATTATTGATGGGCTGATTCAAACGGATGGCAGCGAACATTTCGTCGTGTTCGGTTTGGTAGACGTTGTTGTCCTCTCCTTCATAGGTCCATCGCTCTCCTTGCTCAGGCTCCAGATAAATGCCACGTTTGCGCTCATTGATATTGGCTCGTCCACGGCTGCCAATGATTTGAGCGCTCATGTCATTCCTGCAACCCGGCATCTGGCGTGTGTTGGAAACCAGTCGCGTGCCATCGGCGTATTGGTAGATCACGCTGTGGTGATCGAAAATATTCCCATACTTGGGATCTTTTCGTACCTCACGCCCCCCCATGCCGATGGCCCTTTCGGGGTAGCCACCCTTGGCCCAGGCGCAAACATCCAGGTAATGGACATGCTGCTCGACGTTGAAATCGCCAGAAAGCCAGGTGTAATAATACCAGTTGCGCATTTGATAGTGCATATCTGTCCAGTCTGGTTGACGCTCCTTGTACCAAATGCCTCCGCGGTAGTCGTTGGCATAAAGGGTGTGCAAATTCCCGATGGCACCTTCATGCAAGCGACGCATGATTTCCCTGAATCCATACCCATAACGAAGGCAAAGACCACTGACCACGCTCAGTTTTTTTTCTTTGGCCAATCGGCATGAAGCCAACACAGACCTTACTCCAGGAGCATCCACCGCAACTGGTTTTTCAGCGAACACATGCTTGCCTGCCTCGATGGCTGCCCTCAGATGTGTGGGTCTAAAGTGAGGTGGTGTCGTGAGGATCACGCAGTCGACCTCTGAAGCGATCACCTGCTCGAAAGCGTCCCAGCCGACAAAGCGATGCTCTTGAGCCACCTTTACCCTGTCGGCTACATCAGATGCCTGTCTCAAGGTGTTGTGGCTGATTTCCAGTCGATCGGCAAACAGGTCTCCCATGGCAACTAACGCCACATCTGGATCCGCCTTGAGGGCTTGAGCTGCGGCCCCTGTCCCACGCCCCCCACAGCCAATGAGCCCGATACGAAGGGTGGGTTGTTTTTGAGATTGCAGAGCCAAGGGGAGCAGGGCGGCGGCGGTCGTACCAGTCTTTAGAAAAGATCTTCGGTTGGTGGTGGTATTGGTTTTCATGGACGCGGCTTGGTGGTGGGTTGGCAGGATGGTGAATGGCCCGTCCGGTAAGTCAAGGCAACAGCTCAAATCCGCGTGACAATGTTCGAAGACAGGATAGATTCTTTTTCATGCCCCCAAGCCTTTCCCGCCGTTGTTTTCTAGGTCAAACGCTTATGGGGTGTTCCTTGCCTTGGAAGCATATCATGGGCGCTGAACCGGCCAGAACCCGCTTTCAATTGGCCTGCATGACCTTGCCTTATAGCTCTTTTCCATTGCGCAGGGCTCTTGAGGGGATCAGGCAAGCTGGATACCGATATGTGGCCTGGGGCACCCAGCACCGTGAAACCGAAGCAGGACCTCCGGTTCCGGTCATGGCCATCGACGCACCTGTTCAGCGAGCACGAGATTTGGCCAGGGAGTGCCGGGACATGGGCCTGGATCCCCTGATGATGTTCAGCACGGTCTATCCTGAGCATCCCGAGGGATTGGAACGTCTTTCCCATCGGCTCAAGCAGGCTGCTGCCGCTGGCATCCCTCAGGTGCTTACTTTTGGTCATACAGAAGGAGGGAACCAAAAGCTCTGGTTGCAGCGATTCAAAGCCCTTGGGCCCATAGCTCGTGATCTGGGCGTCACCCTGGTAGTCAAGCAGCATGGAGGTGAGACTGGTACGGGGCAGGCTTGTGCCCAAATCATACGGGAGGTGAACGATCCCGGTATCCGTGTGAATTATGATGCCGGTAATGTTATGGACTACCTCAAGGTGGACCCACTGCCTGATATCCTCAAGTGTGCCGATGTGGTCCATAGTTTCTGTATGAAAGATCACCGCGATTGGCCGATAGATCAGGACTGTGGTCCTGGGTGGGGCGAAATCGATCATTACCGTCTCCTGCATCCCGTTGCCTGGACAGGGCGCCTGATGCCTTTGTGCTGTGAGAATATCTTCAGGCCACTTTTACCCAGGCCCTCCGATCCCGCAGCGATCGATCGCTTGGCAGCGACAGTACGAGCTTACCTTGAGACAGTGATAGCCGGATTACACACACTGCCTACACCATGACTGGGCCCATGGCATGCAATGGTTGCTTACCAGGGGAGCTTATTTGAATGTATTCTGGATCATCCAAGTTCGGTGGAACCTGTGGCACACCCTGGATCTTCAAGGATTTTAGCGCGCCTGGACCTTCCAGAAGGCTTGTGAACCGTTTGTATCGAGTATCCATTCAAGGGTGCTACCATTGCCTGTTCGCTGTTCGGTGACCGTCCAATCTCGCATGTTGATGGAGGTCAGTAATTCATAGGTCCGTCCAGTTTCGCTTTCAAAGCTCAAGGTGATCCTGCCTGATTGCCTGGTCACACTCAGGCTGACCGGTTCGGCTTGTATACCGTTGATTTGGATGATGTCCCAACCGATATCCTTTAGGACCATGGCATCCAGTTGGGTGATTTGGCCGCGCACACCATCTGTAGCACTGGCGAACATCAGGGGAGTATATTTTCGATTGCCCAACAGATCGAAGGACTTGACCGAATAGGACCAGTGGCTGAGATCGCCAATCAGGGGTATGTCACCAGTGCCGCCTGCCAAGTGATAGGCCTGGACGGCATGGGGTCCTTGAAAAGCATTGCCCGACACCTGCTGTTCCCAGGTTTCCGAAGTCCCTATGCCCAAGACATGGCCGAGTTCGTGCAAGCAGGTAGCATAAAAGTCAATTTTGTCTGCGGGTACTTTCAACCGGTGATTCCAATGGAAATCCTGATACTCCGAATTGAAACTAATCACACCACCCCAAGGGGCAAAATCCTGCTTGAGGTCGAGTTCTCGAGTGCTGCCAGGACGGGTGATGCCGCTCTCGCCCCGAGAAATGTTGGCAATGATTGGGCTTCGGTTTCTTCCTGATGGCGCCCAGGCGTAACCTCCTGGGCCTCCTTTTGCCAGGGTTTGGGCATCCATGGGCTGAGAGGCCACGTAGACTCTCAGGGTGTTGCCAGGGATCGAAGGATTGCGATCCAAGCGCTCGACTTCACCTGTCTCAGGATGGATCCCATAAAGGTCGTAATAACCTCGGCCACCTATCGGGTTGATGGCCCCAATCTCGTCTGTGATCAGGTTGCCCCATACCTTTGCCGCTGCCTCCAGAGCGGCTCGTTTGATGGGGCCCAACCCCCCGGAGAAGAACCCTGAACTGTCCAGTGAATAGTCAAATTCAAAAGTCAGGCCCTGCGCTGCCAACGGGGCAAGCCAGGTGAATATGGTAAGCACCAGCCACTGCAGGCTTTGCAGGGGTGAGATCAATTTGAGGATATGCTGGCGACGCATGAGCTTATTAAGGAACCAGCAAGCAGTAGAGCAAGTAGCTTGCCAACCCGCCGCCGATTGCCATCATCAGGCCGCCACGCCGTCGACGCTTGAGGAAAAAGATCAGACCCAAGCCAGTCAGGGAGACCAGGCACATGAGGATCGCCGAGGCATCAATGATGAGAGACCAAGCCGGTCCACTATCTCTTCCTTTATGGAGATCATTGATGATCGCAATCACGCCAAGTTGAGATTGCTCCAGCTCATAAGCTCCACTCGAAACATCGATGAAAATCGATGCCCCATAGCCGGGGCCCTTAAAACCAACCAGGCATTCATAGGCGTCACCACTGAGATCACTCAAGGCACCCTTGACACCGTGTTTTTGTCGGAAAAAATCCTCCAGTTTATTTGTCGCCATCTGGTGACGGACCCCGTTCTCATCCAGTTTTCCTAGCCACTCGGTTGGTACAACCCCGGTCTCGATGTCCGCCGCAAGGGCTTCATTGTGGAACCAATCCGCATGATTGAGTGTCAGCCCCGTCACAGCGAAGAAAAGCAGGATCGCGAAACTAACCATGGACAGGTAAATGTGCAGCCACCGTGCCAGGGCATGCAGCGCTTTGACATTGAGAAGTCCTTTGAGGTAAGTCACAAGAAAGACTACTTTCTGATCAGAGTGTTCGAGCCGAATTGGGACTTAGTGTCACCGTGGCTGATCGAACTTCCTTGCTACCATTGAGATTGATTTGGAAGGGTTTTCCATCGAGCTTGAATGCCTCCTTGAGAACCTGGTAACCACCGTGTTCGCGAACCGCTTCGATGTGGACATGGTAATCACCTGATGGCACAAGTTGGCCCTTGGCATCTTTCCCGTCCCACTGAAGGCGGTAGGTTCCCGGTGGTTTGGTGGCTGAAGCAAGGGTGCGCGTGTTGATCCTGGCATCACCAGAACGTGCAAGGCGATACCACGAGCGGAGATCGCGAAGCCATTTTTCTTTCTGGATCCAGAGTGCCAGGGTGCGTACGGGTTCTCCTTCTGCGTCGGTAATCCAAACTGCCAAGTAGGGACGACGATAGCGCCTCCCTCTTTCTCCGATGACTTCGAAGGAAACACTGAATTCCATTCCTTCAGTCCATTGGGCATCCTGGTTAGTCAAATGTAAAGGGCTAGGCTGAGAATCAGTTGATGTGAAGGTCAGGCTTGGTGCTTGCCGCATCAAATCCCATCCTCGGCTGATATGCTTGTGACCTTTTTCGTCAACAATGAGGCACTCAACCCCATCATGCTGATCAGCCCATGCCAGGGCTTCAGAAGGGTGCAGGATACAAAAGAGGGTTGCCAGGGCGTCAGCATCTCTGGCTCGAGGCGCCACGACATTGGCGCATGTCAGGTGTGAGACGGGGTAACCGGTGAGTGGATCAATGATGTGAGCGTATCGGATACCCTTAATGGTGTATCCTCGGTGGTATCCCCCACTGCTCGCCAGGCTTTGCCCACCTTGCAATGTGATCGTTTCGATCAAGTCATTATCGCTGGCGCTCCTTGGGTTGGCGATATCTACCCGCGCTTGCATGGATCCCAGTGCGACCATGTCACCACCTATGTTGAGCAGGACACCATGGACTTGTGGGACTTGATCGAGAATCGCGTGCGCCGCCTGCTCGATGATATATCCCTTTGCTATGGCATCAAAATTGAGAGGTTCATTGCCTCCCAGGCGTGTGGCCCTGCGTTGGATAGCATCCAGGGTCCAGGGGGAAGCTTTGAGCGTGTTGCGGACCTGGGTTAGGCTCTCGCTGGCGGGAAGTTGCTGCAGACTTTCAGCCTCCTGCCAGAGTTCTGTTAGGCGGCTGATCCCGGGATGCAAGCGGCCCTCGGATTGTTCCATCCAATCCTGGTATGTGACCAGGAAGGCCATGCACTCGGGGCTGAGTTCAATGGCCTGATTGGGAAGTCGCATCCATTGCGATATTTCACTATTCGATTGGTAGGTGCTCAGTCGGTCACTCCAGGAGTCGATGGCCTCCAAACAAATCTTTTCGGCTTGCTCAATCCCAAGCAGATTTGGCCCCTCAACCTGCAGTTCTAGTGAGGTGCCCATGACCTGCTCAAGATGTGTTTCAAATCTTGCGCCTTCCACACTCAAAGAGATACTCAAAGCCGTTGCGATGGCCCAAATGTCCTGAGAAATGCCCAGAATTCGAAACCTGTCGACCCCCATTTTACTGATTTTCTCAGACTTCATATCCTTGGAGACGCTCCAAGTTCTCAAAGGTTACAAGTTTTTCTGCGAAAGAGGGTTTAGGTGATTGAGCTCTCTGTTTTCCAGGCAAGCCTAGTCATCAGTAGGGGTGATGTGGTGAGCAGACCTGATGCTAAGAGATTGACGACCATCCTCAAGGGAGATTGGTAGGATTCAATCTGAATGGGATCGTGCCATCCAGGCGTTGAGTGCAACGGAACAGCAATGAAGGAATGATCAATGCATCTCAAAGGGTTCCTAGTAGCTCATGAATGACTCCCTCAGGTTATTCAGGGTCATCCAAGTAGGCCCTTTGTAAGCGAAGAGGGCACATAGGGTGTTGAGAAATCATGATGGTCTCTGCCGTCAAACAGATCGCCAAAAGCGTCGCCATCAGGAACTCATTCTTGACTCTGCCATCCCCAATCTAGGCTCGACGCAGAGAACTTTAATCCTTCCAAAAGCCGAATAGGCTCAGAGATCCCATGATCATGATTAAGATTCCGGTGACCACCAGGAATGGATTGGTATATTGACCCCACAACAACCTTACCCTGCTTCGAATCAATCTGAAGAAAAAGAACTTTAAATCTGTCAACCCACCAAGCATTTGGAGAGCTCCAACAACAAGAAGTATCAAACCGATCACCTGACTGTTCACTCCTTTAATCTAATTAATCATATTTCAGGCGTCCACCATTGCCAGGTTCTACCCATCCTTGGGCGCCTCCTTATCTCAAACAGATCAGCGTCAATCTCAGGTGTTTCTTAATGCTCTTGAGTTTGGGAGAGATTAAGTCGCATCCAACTCTCCAGTTTTAAATCACTGCCAAAAACTATGGATGCCATGTCAAGGGTCCTTAAGAGGTCGGAGAGAGGGCGATTACTACCGATGCCTTGGAGGATGTGGTGGCATTTCAAACTCTTTGTTAAGCCTAAAGTGGGAAGGGATGCAGGGGATTTACAAAGAGAACATCGAAAGAAAATGAAGCCATGAGGCAAACCAAAGCAGAGGGTGTCTATCTGGTGTCATTCGACCGTTGACAAGCTTGGTCTGGTTCACGAACATGCTTTCCATCCCAATGGTTCAACGCTACTTACAACTCTGGGGGTTCTGGGTGCTCGCCATCACTGCAAGCGCCCAATCTTCCCTGTCTCAATGGGTTGATCGATATTGTCTGGACTGTCATGACAGCCAGTCATCTAAGGGCGAACTGGACCTGGAATCCATGCTTGCCTCAGAGTTTGGGCAGCACGTCGATCAGTGGGAGCAGGTGGTCGGCAAGCTTCAGGCTAGGCAGATGCCCCCTTTGGGAAAGCCTCGCCCGGATGAAACTGGCTATCGTTCCATCTTAGAAGGCTTGATTCACCAACTCGACACGCAAGCGCTTCGGGATCCTCAGCCAGGCCGTACAGAAACTTTTCGGCGCCTAACGCGGACTGAATACCGTCATGCTATTGAGGATTTATTGGGCCTTGAAGTGGATACCGTCAAGTGGTTGCCTCGGGATGAGTCCAGTCATGGGTTTGATAATGTGACGGTTGGTAATCTTTCTCCCACCCTGCTCAACCGCTACATCTCCGCCGCTCAGCGCATCAGCCGCCTGGCCATTGGAGCGCGAAGCATCAAACCGGGCGGGCAAACCTACCGTGTGCCTGCGGACCTGACCCAGGAGACCCAAGTGGAAGGTTTGCCTGCTGGAACCCGTGGAGGGATGTTGGTGAGGCATCAATTCACTCACGACGCAGACTACGAGTTGCGGGTGAGATTGGCTCGGGATCGCAACGAGGAGATTGAAGGGCTCAATGGCACCTATGCGCTGGACATGCTGATAGATGGTCATTTGGTCAAACGCTTCACGGTGGCCCCTCCCAAGGTGCGCATGGACTACGAAAGTGTCGACCGAGATTTGGTCGTTCGTATCCCCGTTGAGGCAGGGTTGCACGAAGTTGGGGTCACTTTTGTCGATCATTCTGATGCCTTGCTGGAACGCAAGCGACGCCCCTATGCGGTGGCCTTCAACATGCACCGTCACCCACGGCTTAGTCCTGCCATCTACCAACTCAGTATCAATGGGCCTTTTGGCATTGAAGGAGCAGGGGAGACTCCGAGCCGAAGGCAGTTGCTGGGTGCTTCTCAGGATCCCTCAGCAAGTGACCCCGAGGCGGCGAGGGAGTTACTGGCATCTTTCATGCGCCGAGCCTATCGCCGCCCGGTTGGCGAAGACGATCTCCTTCAGCCGATGCAATTTTATGAGCAAGCCGCCGCGACCCTCGGTCATGAGGCAGGGGTGGAGGCCGCTTTGAGTGCGGTATTGATCAGCCCCTCCTTCCTCTTCAAAGTCGAGCAGGATCCCATAGACTTACCTCCTGGTACCGTTTACCCGCTTTCGGACATCGAATTGGCTTCTCGCCTCTCTTTCATGCTCTGGAGCAGTGTGCCTGATGAACCCTTGTTGGTATCAGCCGAAGAGGGGCGCTTGCGCCAGCCTGATGAATTAGCCAAGCAGGTCAAACGGATGTTGGCAGATCCCAGGTCAGCGCGTCTGGTCACCAACTTCGCCGATCAATGGCTCTACCTGCGAAATCTGGAAAGCCTTACCCCAGATTCTCGTCTTTTCCCTGATTTCGATGAAAACCTTCGACAGGCCATGCGGCGTGAAACCGAACTCTTGTTTGATTCAGTATTGCGAGAGAATCGCAAGGTTCAGGATTTGATTCGAAGTGATTATGGCTACCTGAACGAGCGACTGGCCAAGCACTATGGTATTGAAGGGATCCACGGGAGTCATTTTAGGAAAGTGATGCTGACTCCGGCCATGCATCGCGGCGGGTTGTTGCGGCAGGGAAGCATCCTTGCGGTCACTTCCTATGCCACGCGTACTTCGCCAGTGATACGGGGTCATTGGATTCTGGATAATTTGCTCGGGGTCGCCACGCCCCCTCCACCTCCGGATATACCTGCTCTGGAGCAGTCTGTGGTGGATGCCTCCTTGCCAGTGCGAGATCGCCTTCTCGAGCACCGTGCCAACCCGGCCTGCGCCAGCTGTCATGATGTCATGGATCCAATCGGTTTCTCTCTTGAACACTACGATGCGGTGGGGCGTTGGCGTGATCGAGAAGGTAGCCAGCCCGTGGACGCCTCAGGTGGTTTTCCTGACGGGAGTCAATTTACTGGAGTGGAGGGGCTTGAGGAGGTGCTCGTGAATCGCCCTGAATTGTTTGTCGGGACACTCATCTCAAAACTGCTCACCTTCGCTTTGGGCAGGGGGATGGAGCCGAGTGATGCACCTGCCATTCGGGGAATCCTGCGTGAGGCAGAAAAAGATGACTTTCGATTCCATGCCGTCATATTAGCAACCGTCCAAAGCGGCCCCTTTTTATATAGAAAAACCCGACCATGATCATCACCAAAAAAGCCCTGCCCAGACGCACATTCCTCAGAGCCGTCGGTGCCTCCATGGCACTTCCGATGCTTGATGCCATGATTCCTGCTGCCACGGCTGCCTCCAAGACACCTCTTGGGCAAGCCAAACGTCTGGGTTTTATCTTCATGCCTAT
>Ga0181585_10006095_pt1 | contig 10373 bp, 8 predicted proteins | sample 071ome_29_FD_132469 | JGI IMG/M metagenome (GOLD analysis project Ga0181585, IMG submission 132469) | Coastal salt marsh microbial communities from the Groves Creek Marsh, Skidaway Island, Georgia - 071407BT metaG (megahit assembly) | ecosystem: Environmental > Aquatic > Marine > Intertidal zone... | reverse complement strand
GCTGTTACTCATAGTATTGTCAACTTTAAAGCCGTTTAACTGTGTTCTTACACCATTTGTACTAACATAAGCAATTGAAGTTTCAATTAACTTACTACTCATACTAAATGATGTTGTTATAGTATTGCCTGGAACAACATATGGTTGTGCGGCTCTAATAGCATCATAACCAATACGTCCTGACATGTATTTTTCTGTATTGTTAACAAAACTACTGCGTTGTGTTTCGTTAGTACTACCTGGTGTCAATGAAGTTCTCACATCATCCTCAACTTTTGTCCAGCGTTTACCATCAAATCTAAATAGTCTGTTTGGTAGGTAATCTAATCTTAAGAAATATGCTCCTGGTTGTGGTGTACTTGGGAAACTCAATCCTGTTTGTACAGCAAAACCATTTGGAGGAAGAGCATCACCTGTCAAGTATCCTGATACTTTAAGACTTGGTGATGTAATTGTATCACTAGCATCTGGAGACCCATCATTGTCACTAGCATCTGGAGATCCATCACTGTCACTGGCATCTACATTATTAATGTGTCCAGGATACCCTGTGTCTAATTCAGGTTGTACCCAAATACTGGTAGTGTCATAGCCTGATTCAGGAACATCATTTTCTGCTTGTTCAATGACTTTTTCGTTAATATCTTGATATTTGTCAAATGTACTAAGCAGTTCACCTAGTGTACTGTTAGTGTTTTCGCCTGCTTTGATGTTATCAAGTATATCTTTGTATTCTTGTGAGTCAACCAATGGTTGTACTTTAATACGCCATAAGTGCCCATACCAAGTTGGAGCAAATCCTTCTGCGGCTCTGGTAGCATCTTGAACTACATAGTAACGTTTAAGTGCGGCTGGTACAATATCATCAGGATCTAACGGATAAAAGTCTTTAAGATGTGGTAACTCAATAACATCACCTACCATAACTTTACGACCCAATGTTTCTACCATGTCATTCATGTGTAAAACAATAAACAGAGTATCACTGGTTAAGAATAAACCAAACTGTGTTAGATCAAAATCGTTGTCATTGATACGATATATACCACGCATTTGATAAACACTGTCATCATACTTGCGATCTCTATTTTCCAAGAACAATAAGTCTTGAATGTTCTTTTCACTTTGGTTTAGATACTTAGGTTGTGTAGCATCTGTTGATGTGCCTTGATCAATAGGACCAAGATATTTGTGAACATTAATGTCTGTACCGCCAATGGTAAACATTTCTGACATTCTACGGTCAAAAAATTTGTAGTCATTTCCGTGATTTGGGCGCCAAAGGCTTAATCGTGGCATTAGTGTTATCCGTTATATTATCATAGTATTTATCGTTATTGACACTCTAGGTAATTGAATGTTATAATTAGTATTATGCAAATAGAAACTAGTTTAGACTGGCAAACAGTATATCCCAAACTTATTAAGTTAGCAGAAGGTACTGGAGAACATCAGAAAGATATGAAAAAGATTGTGAAAAATCTTGAAACAATGGTAACTGAACTAAGTATTGAAGAAGTAGAATGCAGACGTAAACAACAACAGACAAAGAAACATAAAGAAATAGTAACTAGAATCAACGAAGAAATAGTTAATTATGAACAAATGATTACATTTGGTACATTATTAAATGGTTGACAGTATTGTATACGTCAACTATAATATGTTAAATGACTATTGAATTATTAGGAAATAAAATGGCAATTAAAGTATCCAAGAAAAAAGGCGGAGTAAAAATCGTCACAGACAGAACTGGTAAACAGTACGAACCTAAATGGGAAGAAGCAGACTCTTGGTCTGGCGAGTATTTTAATGCCTATAAGCATTCTGCGTTAAATTATTATAGAATGGAATCTAAGAGTGCTGACAGTAAAAAATGGGTTATTGCCTGGGTAAATCACAGTGACCAATGGAAAGAGCATAGTAAACTAATTAGTAAAAATTCTGATAGTCAATTTTCATTAACATTAGGTGCTATTTGTAGAATGCTAAGTTTAGGCATGCCAGCAGAACACAAAGCACATAAAGAGTATTGGGAAAGTTTACCTGGTACATCTGGTGAAGCAAAAAATCCTTTAGATTTTATTAATAGAAAATTAGAAGAATTGTTACTAGCATCTGAAGATGTATTTGAAGAAATTAAAAAAGATAAAAAAGAAAAAACACAGCAACCAACTATTCAAGATCGCATGAATGAAATTGCCAACAAACATATTTTACATTTTGAATTGTTTGAAGATCGTTTAATAGATGGCGAAACAGTAAACGACCCTAAAGCATTTGATTATCTTAAAACAGAGAATTGTCCTCAAGCACTAATTAAAAAAATTAGAGCATTCTTTGAACCGCATAGGCAAGAACTAATAGAAGCCAAAGCAGGACAAGATGAGCAACTAAAAGAAGCATATAGTCACTACAAAGCGGCGGATTATAAACGATTTGAAGCGTTTTATAGCAAATTATTTGCTGATTTAGATAGTTACGAACAAGTTAAGAAAGCAACTAAAAAAGCCAGAGTACGTAAAGCACCTTCAAAAGAAAAACTAGTTGCTAAGATGAAGTATCTCAAAGAAGACAGTAAATCTAAACTAGTCAGTGTTAATCCAGTAGACATTTTAACAGCAGAGCAGTTATGGGTGTACAATGTTAAAACACGTAAACTAGGTCGCTATGTTGCTGACCCGCATCAAACAATGTTAAGTGTTAAAGGTACAAGTATCATAGGATACGATGAAACTCAAAGTGTACAAAAAACTCTACGTAAACCAGAACAGCAGTTAAAAGACTTTTTAGGTTCTAACAAAGTACAACTGCGTAAGTTTTTAGAAAATATCAAAACAACAGATACTAAACTTACTGGACGTATCAACGCAGATACTATATTATTGAAAGTTTTATAGTTCAATTAGCATAAATACTAGAAACAAAGGTATTTAACTAATGGCTACAATTAAACCAAATCTATCAGCAACACTATCTGTAACAACAGACAGCCTATATGACCAACCCACGGGTACTGGCCCAGGTCCTATAGCATTTGATGATAGTGGACTACCTACAGAAATTACTAAGAAAAACGAAATTATTGAATATATTCGTTTAAGACTAGGTGATCAAATTGTTGATGTTGAAGCAGACAAAGAACACTTTGACATGGGTATCAAACAAGCATTTCAGCGTTATAGACAACGCAGTTCAAATGCTGTTGAAGAAAGTTATGCCTTTTTAGACATTTATCCAGAAACTCAAGAATACATACTTCCTACAGAAATCATTGATATTAGAAAAGTATTTAGACGTGGCATTGGTTCAGTAACAGGTACAACTGCTAGTCAGTTTGAACCATTTGCTTCAGGCTACTTAAACACCTATATGCTAGTAGCAGGACGTGTTGGCGGACTTGTAAACTACGAATTGTTTACAGGTTATCAAGAACTTGCTATGCGTATGTTTGGTGGACACATGAATTTTACATGGAACAAGGTTAGTAAAAAACTAACACTAGTTCGTAAGCAACCATGGCAAGGTGAAAACTCAAGCGAAACAGAATCTGTATTGCTATGGACATATAATTATAAACCAAACGTAATGTTATTAAATGACCCTCAGGTATATCCATGGATACAAGACTATGCCTATGCTTTAGTCATGATATCAATTGGTCAAGCACGTGAAAAATTTGCTAGTATTGCTGGTCCACAAGGCGGCACAGCACTCAATGGTACAGCACTAAAAACAGAAGGCTTTACTCTATTAGATAAATTAGATCAAGAAATTTCAACATACATGGATGGTGGTGCACCTTTAACCTGGACTATTGGTTAATCAACTGTTGACTTTCTCGCTGTTTTTCTAATATAATATAATTTGTTCAACGGGAGTTTCAATGTCAAAAATTATAGGTATCTGCGGTTTCATGGGCAGTGGTAAAGACACCATTGCTGATTATCTAGTTAACGTTCACGGATTTAAAAGAGAAAGTTTTGCCAACAGTCTTAAAGATGCTGTTGCGACCACATTCAATTGGGATCGTGAAATGTTAGAAGGACGATCAAAGCAGAGCCGTTTGTGGCGAGAACAAGTAGATGCGTGGTGGGCTAAACGCTTAGATATGCCTAATCTTACTCCTAGGTGGGTCCTACAATACTTTGGTACAGAAGTAGTCCGTAACGGATTCCATGATGACATGTGGATTGCGAGTTTAGAAAACAGGCTAGCACAATCAACAGACGACATAGTAATTACAGACTGTCGTTTCCCTAATGAACTAAAAGCAATACGTGCCGCTGGTGGACAATGCGTCAGAGTTAAACGTGGTCCTGAACCAGAGTGGTATGATGCGGCTGTACAATACAATAAAGGACCTAAGCGTAACATGACTTGGGCTCTAAGTAGAGGACAACTAGAGAATAAAGGTATACATCCAAGTGAATATAGTTGGGTAGGACAAGAGTTTGATTGTATATTTGAAAATGATGATACTCTAGATAGTTTATATACTAAAGTTGAAACATTCTTTGGCTTTACTGATCAGGAACAAGATCTCCTTGTATCCAACCAAGATTCTGTTTTGAAACCTCAATTTGACAATTAGTACATATAGTTTTTAAATTACTGATACTGTTGTTTTTAAGATTTCCATCTACATAATAAACAGATAACTGTTCCTTATATCTAGCCTTAAATCCACACTTTTCACATACTTCTTTTTTTCTGTATCCAACCCTGAGCCAAGCAGGTTTAAAAGGGCGTTTGTGTTGCCCTTTCCTTATACAACTATCACAATAACTGCGGTATCTACGCTGGCCTTTTACGATATAATTCACCGCGGCAGGCCTGTGTTTACACGCTTTACATAAGGGACGGTGTGACATTATCTTTTAGTAAATGTTAAAAGGCCTAATTTAGAAAATATAATAGCATACCAATATCCTAAATCAAATTCCCACCAATGATTAGCATAATTTAGTTTACCACCATCATCATGATGATTAGCATGTAACTCTTCTCCGGCTAATAATATACCAATTGGAAAAAGATTTACTGATTTATCAGTTGTTACAAGAGGAGAACTAGTTCGATATCCAATAACATGCAAAGACGAAGCAGTTAGAGTTATTATTTGTATATTAAAAAATCTCCAAATTCCTCCTATTATAAAACCAGGAAGGCCAAATAATAATGTAGATATAATCCATATAATAACCAAACCAACTTTTGGATATTTTAAATACAAATTATTTTCAATCCAATCATTATAATCTTTGGTATCTTTTGCATATTTTAATATATCTATAGGGCTAGTATATAACTGTGTACCAGGACCAATTTTGCTAAAATCCATAAGTTGTCTTAATGTAAAAATATGTGGACTCACTGGATCATACTCTCGATAATTAGTCCAAGAGTCGCTAATTTTATGATGCTTTCTATGTTGCGCCACCATTTCTGAGCACCAATTTTTATAATAAAAACCATATGTAATCCATATTAAAAATCTTAAAATATGTTCTAGTACTGGGTGTAAATCATAGTGCCGATGCATTTTAGATCTATGTATTAATATAGCAAACGATGCCCATAAAATATGGAAAATAAGTATATAAAAAAGTAAAGTATTCAGCATAAAAGTATTTATATAGAGTATTTAAATACAATACCTTTCAAAGGGCAGTTAACTAGTGCAATTTTAGACATAATTTATAAATAGTTATAACGCATTAAAATTAAGATGATACACAAAAGGAATAAAGACCATGGCTTTAACATCACCAGGAGTAGAAGTAACCGTAATTGACGAGAGTCAATATACGCCTACCGCAGTTGGTACAGTTGCGTATATCCTACTTGCTACTGCACAAGACAAAACAAACCCAAGCGGTAGTACTGCTAGTGGTACTACAATGACTAATGCTGAAAAATTAGTTACACTTTCAAGTCAACGTGAATTAACAAGTTTATTTGGTACACCAACATTCCAAACTAACGCATCAGGTAATCCAATACATGGTGACGAAAGAAACGAATATGGGTTACACGCGGCTTACAGTGCATTAGGTGTTGCTAACAGAGTTATTGTACAACGTGCAAACGTTGACCTAGCACAGTTAGCAGGATCAAGCATTAGACCAACAGGCGAAGCAACAGATGGCGCACACTGGTTAGACTTATCTAGTACTAACTGGGGTGTATATGAGTGGGAAGAGGAAGAAGGCTTCGTACTTAAGACACCAACTATTATTAACAATTCAGACAATGTTTCAGCAGGTGCACCAAAAACATCAGTAGGTTCAGTTGGTAACTATGCAGTTGTAACAACAAGTACAAGTAATCCTATCTACTACAAAAAATATGACAATACATGGGTATTAGTAGGTAGTGAAGATTGGCAATCATCACAAGTAGCACTTAGAGGCACTGCTTCTAATCCTGCAACACTTGCTATTGGACAAGTGATGCGTATTAACACAACAAACGTTGTAATGACAGGTACTACAGTAACACAAGCGGCCGCAGATGTTAATGCCGCAAGTATTCAAGGTGTTACAGCAACAGCAAGTGCCGCTGGTCAGTTAGAAATTAGAATTGATGCTACATCAGCAATTTCTGGTAACACAGCAGTACCAACAGGTACAGCAATTATTCAAACACCACTAAGTGGAACAGACTGTGCTGAGATTTTAGGCTTATTAGCATCAGGTGAAGTAAGCAAAACAATCAACGCACCAGCAGTACACTATGGTGGCTATACTAATCCGCCTGCTTGGAAGTCAACAGACACAACACCAAGACCAGATGGCAGTGTATGGTTAAAAACAACTACAAAAGGCAATGGTGCTAATCACGGTATTAAAAAATACAGTTCAGCAACAGGTACATGGAACTTATTAACTGCTCCATTGTATGCTAGTGACTCAGCCGCAATTGGTGCATTAGATCCAACAGGTGGCGGTACACAAATTGCACAAGGTACTGTGTATGTTAAGTATGACGTTACACAAGACGGTGACGACTTACCACAATTAACATTTAAACCATATGTTAAAAACGTTGTAGGCGCATTAAAAATTACAGGTACGGTACCTAGTTCACCATTAACATTTGTAGTAAATGATACATTCACTATGACAGTAAGTGTTCCTGGTTCAGCAGATACATCAGCAACAATAACACTAACAGGCACAACTTCAGCAGATTTTGTTGAAGCAGTTCAAACAGCAAGTCTGCAAAATATTGCGGCCGCTATTGAATCAAGTGGTGCTATTAGTATTACACACTTAGCAGGCGGTACAATCCAGTTTGACGCTGGTACAGGTACTCCATTAACAACTGCTGGTTTAACAACAGCAACTAATGTACAATCACTCATTACAAACGTAAGATGGTTAGCAAGTCCATTTGGTGCATTAACTTATGTTCCAGATACAACTGCACCGTTTAGCGATCCAGCAAAAGGCCAATTATGGTACTACAATGATGCAACAGAAGTTGATATCATGGTACATGATGGTTCAGGTTGGAAAGGTTACAAAAACGTAACTAACGATGCACGTGGTATGAACTTATCAACAACTGATCCAAACGGTCCTATTATTTCAGCAAGTGAACCTGTTCAACAGTCAGATGGCACAGCACTTGTACAAGGTGACTTATGGATTGATTCAGGTGAGTTGTTAAACTATCCAAAAATTTATCGCTACACAACAGCATTTGGCGGTGCAAGTTCAAGTTGGGTATTGATTGACAATACAGACCAACTTAGTTCAGATGGTATTCTGTTTGCAGATGCACGTTGGGCAACTAACGGTACAACAGATCCAGTAACTGACGCTTTCCCAGCAATTACTGATTTAGATGACAGCGATTACTTAGATTCAGATGCTCCAGACTATCAACTATATCCAAGAGGTATGTTGTTATGGAACACACGTCGTTCAGGTTATAACGTAAAACGTTTTGAACCTACATGGCACGCTGATGCTACTAACCCTCCAACACAACTTGGTGCTTGGGTTTCACAAAGTGGCTTAGATGCAGACGGTGTACCATATATGGGTCCAAGAGCACAACGTAACACAGTTGTTGAAGCACTTAAATCTGCTGTTGCATCAAGTACAGATTTGCGTGAAGAACAAGTTGAATTTAACTTAATGGCATGTCCTGGTTATCCAGAATTAATGCAAAACATGATTACTTTAAATAATGATCGTAAAAATACAGCGTTCATTATTGGTGATTCACCAGTACAGCAATCATCAAGTTCAACTTCATTAACAGCATGGGCTCAAAACACAGCACTTGCACAAGACAACAGTTTAGATGGACTTGTAAGTTTCAGTGAATACCTAGGTGTTTACTATCCAGCAGGTTTATCAACAAGTTTAGCAGGTGACACAGTTGTAGTTCCAAGTTCACATATGATGTTAAGAACTTACATTAGAAGTGACAACGTATCGTTCCCATGGTTTGCACCAGCAGGTGTAAGACGTGGTGTTATTGATAACGCTACTGCAATTGGTTGGGTTGATGAAAACGATGCTTCAACATTTAAGAGTATTGGTGTAACTAACTCATTACGTGATATCTTGTATGAGAACAAGGTTAACCCAATTACAGTTTTACCAGGCTCAGGTATTGTTGCTTATGGTCAAAAAACTAGAGCGGCAACAACATCAGCAATGGATCGTGTTAACGTGGCACGTCTAGTATGTTACTTGAGATTGGTACTTGATAAAGTTGCAAGACCATTTATATTTGAACCAAATGATACAATTACTCGTAACCAAGTAAAACAAGCATTTGAACAAGTATTAAATGACATTCTTGCTAAACGTGGTATCACTGACTATCTAGTTGTTTGTGACGAAACAAACAACACTTCAGATCGTATTGCTAGAAACGAACTTTATGTAGATATTGCTATTGAACCAACAAGAGCAATTGAGTTTGTTTATATTCCAGTACGTTTGAAAAACCCAGGTGATATAGCGGCAGGTAATTAATAAAGTACGTATATAATTGGGAGAAGAAATTCTCCCAATGGCGTACCAAAAATAGGTAAATACTATAAAGTATAAAGGATTAATAAAATGGCTGTTTCATCATTAAACAAATTTACGGTACCGTTAAGTACAAACCAAAGTGCTAGTTCACAAGGTTTGTTAATGCCAAAATTAAAGTTTCGCTTTCGTGTTACTTTAGAAAACTTTGGTATTAGTCAACCAACAACGGAAATGACCAAGCAAGTTATGGACTTTACTCGTCCACAGGTTGCTTTTAACCAAATTGAAATACCTATTTACAACAGTCGTGTTTACCTAGCAGGTCGTCCAGAATGGCAAGCATCAACAATCCAGTTCCGTGATGACGCAGGTGGTCAAGTTGCTAAACTTGTTGGTGAACAAGTTCAGAAACAGTTTGACTTCATGGAGCAAAGTGGTGCGGCGGCAGGTATTGATTATAAATTCATTACACGTTGCGAAATCTTAGATGGTGGTAACGGTGCTAACGAAGCAACAGTATTAGAAACTTGGGAAATGTACGGTTGCTACTTACAAGACATTAACTACAATAACGTTGATTATAGTACTAATGATCCTGTAACAATCACAGCACAAATTAGATATGACAACGCTGTACAAACACCAATTGGTACTGGTATAGGTACATCAGTAGGTGAAGCATTAGTTAGATCAGTAGCAGGTGTAGGTGCTATCACTGGCTAATTAACAACAGTAATTTAAAAAAGCCTGGCTTAAACCCCAGGCTTTTTTTATGGATAAATACTTAAAACGGATATTTAATTATATGGCAGGCTTATTTTCTAACTTTTTTCAACAAGCATTAACAGGTCCTAACCTACGTGACTATCGCCATGGCCAACGTACCTTTGTTGACAGTTTATATAGATTAAGTCCAAAGTATACACATTTATTTCATGTGTACTTTGATCTAAATCCTAGTGTGGCTTCAGTAACACAGAATGAGCAAATTGAAATAGGTATGATGGCCAAAACAGCAGACTTACCTAAATTCAGTATTACACAAAAAACATATAATGCCTACAATAGAAAAAACATAGCACAAGATAAAATTAACTATGATCCTGTAAGATTTACCTTACACGACGATTCAGCAGATGTTGTTAGAAACTTTTGGTATGACTACTATTCATACTACTATAGAGATGCAGACTATTCAGAAGAAATGTATAGAATGCAACACAAATATAGTCTAAGACAACAAAAGGGATGGGGTTTTTCTCCTAAGGCTGATAGTCCTTATCTGACAGCAATTAGAATTTATAGTTTACATCAGAAACAATTTAGTGCGTATAACTTGATTAATCCTATCATCACTGATTTTGCTCATGG
>Ga0181585_10006094_pt1 | contig 10374 bp, 9 predicted proteins | sample 071ome_29_FD_132469 | JGI IMG/M metagenome (GOLD analysis project Ga0181585, IMG submission 132469) | Coastal salt marsh microbial communities from the Groves Creek Marsh, Skidaway Island, Georgia - 071407BT metaG (megahit assembly) | ecosystem: Environmental > Aquatic > Marine > Intertidal zone... | reverse complement strand
GTGATAATAAATCCACTAAAAAAAATCATATCAAATAATAAAACTAGAATCAAGCATAAAAATAATGATAAGCAAAGAGATGGGGCAAAAGGAAATAGCTTTTTATTAAATAAACTGCGCCACAATAAGCCATTAATTACGCCAAATATTCCAGCAAATAAAAAGAATAACGCAAAATTATCAAAACCAAGAATTATCGAAATAATTGCTATAAATTTAACATCTCCAAAGCCCAATCCATCTTTGTTTCTAATATATTTAAAGCCAACCATTAAAGAAAAACTAATGGCAAAACCGAGTATAAAAGAAATTAGGCTGTAATTAATATCATATGAAAAATAAAACATCCAAAATATTGCATATATTAGCAAAGATATTTGTAACCTATCGGGGATAATATAGTGCTCAAAATCAATCACTGAAATTGTGATTAACAAAACTGTTAAAACTGAAAGGATAAAAGTTAATTGATAATCCTTTGTTATAAAATAAGGCAACATTACTAAAACGCATGTAGTTATCTCGATTAAAGGATATCTGATTGATATTTTATTTTTGCAAAATCTGCAGGCACCTTTGTTAAAGAGCCATGAAAATACTGGGATTAAATCTATTGCTTTTAAATTATTTTTACATTTAGGGCATTGAGATGGTTTTAAAAATATATCTTCTTTTCTTGGTATTCTATAGCTAAGAGCAGAAATTAGGCTGCCAAGAGAAAGGGCGTAAACTGTAATGATATATAACATAATCTAAATAGCTTGCATATTATTCCAAATTATATATTACGAATCTAAAGTCAAGTCCAATCTATTAACATATTAAAGGTGCTAATTTGTATAATATTTATGGATTTAGTCTAGTTGAGCAGGGGGTTATTATATCATTGCTTGCAATAATTGTCATATCTCTAAATCAATATAATTTTTACTCCAAATCAATTCACAATATAAAGGAAACAAAGAGAAGGATCTCTATAATCAAGCAATCCTTAGAATTTTTTTATTTAAACCATGGTAATGAAGAAAATTTGGAGTTTATTTGCCCAGAAAATGAAAGAGGAAAAATAAGCTGCAATAATGAGCGTATTTTATATAAAAGCCAAATTTTATCTAAAGGTTACGTGCCCTATAAAAAATTAAATATAGCAAAATATTATTCATATGATGCTTGGGGTAATAAATTTATTTATTCGATTGATATAGATGCTCTAAGACAAAAAAAGCTTGATTCAGCTTTTGTAATTCTATCTGTAAATAATAGCTCAAATCAAAAAAATATTAAAATTATAGAGATTATTACCACCTCTCTCTTTCTCAGTTCTATATATAAAGATGAATTAATATCGAAAAATTTTTGTAAATTATGGCAGTTAAATAATCTAAATAAACCAAGTTGCAGCATATTAAATAATAAGATTAAAAAATTATGCCTTTAAATAAAGAAGGATTCACTCTTTTGGAGCTTATTATAATAATAATTATATCTCCAATATTGCTGCAGATAATAGCATCTATCTATCACATGTTATTTATTTCTATAGATAGCTCTAATAGATTGGAACCGCTAATTGAATTGGAGATAGAAATAATAAGAATCTTTAAAAGAGATAAAAAATTGCCATATCCTAAAGATATAGCTGATAATAAAAAAGAACCATGTCAAACATATAGCGGATATATAAAAGAGGGGGTTAATTATAAGATAGCGGGTCAGCCATTTTGCAAAGAAATAAAAAATAATCAGAAAATTATCGAGATAAGTAATAACCAACATGAAATATTTATAACAAAAGATCAGTTATTAACACGATCAGGCTTAAAGGAGAGTTACATGAAATGCGAATGTAATTTAGAAGGGTTAAATAAAAACATAGCTAATTATGCAAATAGAATATGTAAATTATAAATGTGGTTTTTCCTTAATAGAAATATCTTTCTTAATATCTGTAATTGCAATTATTTTAACTTTGGGGCTGGAAACTGTAGAGAATAATTTATACGATCGAGATATAGAGGAGACGGTTCAAAAATTAAATAAAATAAAAATCAATGTAAAAGCCTCTCTAAATGAGAAAAAAATTAGCAATATAATCAAGAGAAAATATTTTGAGAATCAAGATATAATAATAGCATCAATTAACAATGAAGAGATTAACCTTACTGAATCCGATGTAAGTGATGCTTGGGGTAATAAAATATTAATAGCATATAGTAAAAAGCAGTTTCAAGAATATAACCTAAATTTATTATGCAATCTGGATTTTAGAAATATTAATTTTTTAAAGAAAAATAATGAATATTTTTTAAAAGATTTTGCGGATAATAAATGTGATTCAGGGCTTGCAAAAATTAAGCATAATCTTGATGTAAAGCTGAATAATTTAGAGGAAGAAAATTTAATTAAATTTAATTCATCCAGTTATCTCGATATAATTCTAAATAATAGCAGCTCATTTAGCTTATATCTAAACCTAAAGTTAGATCTTGATGAAAAGCAGGTAATCTTAAAGATATTTAGCGGTAATGAGGTAAAAGAATTGTTAATATATGAAAATAACAATATTTGTTACTATATTTTAAAAGATATTCATGAATATAAATATTGCTTCAAAAATAAGGTAAATATAAAAGAAAATATATCTATATCAATTAGAAAGACGCCATATAGGATGGGCTCTATATATATTAAAAATCGATACTTTAAAGACATAAGCTCAGCTAGCACTTTAGCATATGGGCGTTTAAAAATAGGTGGGTCTTATAAAAATATTGCTAGTTTTACCGGGAGGCTAAATCACTTAATATTAGATAAAAAAGATCATGATAAGAATATTATTAAATATTTAAATAAATTATGGGGAATTAAAAATAAGCTAAGAATATTAAATTTAATAACAGGTGAGATTAATTACAGAGATATATATCTAATAAGTTATGGAAAAAATCAAAATGGGGCTTTTAATTTTAATGATAAACAATTTTTTCCTAAAAAATATATTTCTGAATATGAAGAAGAAAATATTGTAAATTACATAGCTAATAGTAATTTTAACTATATAAGTCACAAAGAGTTAAAAAAATATCCTAATGGTCTTGATAATTATGATGACTTATCAATTTTTTTTAATATAAAAAAATAAAAATTAATATAATGAATAGAAAGAGTTTTTATATTGCAAGCGATCATGCGGGTTATGATTTAAAAGAATCATTAATTGAAATTTTACAAGACAAGTTCCAGATTATTAATCTGGGCTGCGATAGTGTAAAATCGGTGGATTATCCAGATTATGCAAATAAATTGGCAGAAAAATTAAAGTCCGATAATGAATCATTTGGAATTTTAATTTGTGGTACAGGAATAGGCATATCAATTGCAGCAAATCGTCATAAACACATAAGAGCGGCAATTTGTCATGACATTAATGCTGCTAAGATGTCTCGAAAACATAATGATGCAAATGTTGTTGTATTAGGTAGTAGAGTGATAGATTTAAAAGATGCTTTAGAGATAATAAATGTTTTTGCCACTGAAAATTTTGCAGCTGAGCGTCATAAATTAAGAGTAGAAAAACTCTCGTAAAAATTAAAAAAGCTTTACATTTTAATCAAATTCTAGTTAATTTCTTGCGAAATTATGAATTAAATATATGTCCAAAAATAATTTTTTTAGTCAAGATATAGAAAAATCAGATCCAGAAATTTTTGATGCTATCAAATTAGAAGATAGGCGCCAAAAAGATCAAATTGAATTAATAGCTTCTGAAAATATTGCTAGCAAAGCAGTTAGAGATGCTCAAGGGAGCATTTTTACAAATAAATATGCAGAAGGATATCCTGGTAAAAGATATTATGGAGGTTGTGAATATGCAGATATTGTTGAGAACCTAGCAATAGAAAGAGCTAAAAAACTATTTGATGCTCAATATGTTAATGTGCAACCAAACTCAGGCTCTCAAGCAAATCAGGCTGTATTTACTGCTCTAATTAAACCAGGTGACACAATTTTAGGTCAATCACTGGCAGCGGGAGGGCATTTAACACATGGTGCTGCACCAAATCAATCTGGAAAATGGTTTAATGCTATTCAGTACGGAGTTAGTAAATCAGATCATTTATTAGATTATAATGAAATTGAAGAGCTAGCCCTAGAACATAAGCCTAAATTACTAATAGGAGGGTTTTCTGCATATCCAAGGATAGTTGATTGGAAAAGATTAAGAGAAATTGCTGATAAAGTTGGAGCCTATTTCTTAGTTGATATGGCTCATATTGCAGGTTTGGTAGCTGCTAAGCAATATCCATCGCCAGTTCCTTATGCGGATGTAGTAACTACTACTACTCATAAAACATTAAGGGGTCCTAGAGGAGGGATGATTTTGTCAAATAATCTTGATCTTGGTAAAAAGCTAAATTCTGCAATTTTTCCAGGTATTCAAGGTGGTCCATTAGTTCATGTTATTGCAGCTAAGGCAGTTTGCTTTGGTGAGGCATTACAAGATTCATTTAAGGAATATGGAAAAAACATTGTTGAAAATGCCAAAATTTTGGCAAAAACTCTAGAAAATAGAGGTTTAAACATAATATCAAAAGGAACTGATAATCATATAGTTCTTGTGGATTTAACACCTAAGAATCTTACAGGAAAAGAAACTGAAGAAGCCCTTGAAAGGGCAAATCTTACATGTAATAAAAACGCTATTCCATTTGATCCGCAAAAACCATTTGTTACATCTGGTATTAGGCTTGGTACTTCAGCTGGTACAACTAGAGGCTTTGGTGTTGAAGAATTTGCAGAAGTTGGAAATCTAATTGGTGATATTATTGATGCATTGCAGAAAAATGAAAATATTGATGAAATTACAGCACAAACAAAAAATAAAGTAATAGATCTTTGTAGTAAATTTCCTCTCGAATAAATGTATTGTCGAATAAATGTATTGCGCATTCTGTAAACATCAAGAAACAATAGTAAAAGATTCTAGGATATCAGAGGACGGAACCTTCACTAGAAGGAGAAGAGAGTGTCCAAAATGCAATGCTCGATTCACTACATATGAAAGAGTTCATTTAAAGGAAGTTATAATTATCAAAAAATCTGGCGAAAAGGAGTTTTTTAACAGAGAGAAACTTGCTAAATCAATAAAGATGGCCTTAAGAAAAAGAAAAATTATGTCTGACATAATTGAGCAAATGTTAGATGAAATTTATCTTAAGCTTAATAAAATGAACGATTCAGAAATATCATCAAAGAAAATTGGTGAAATCGTAATGCGTAAATTACGAAAATTAGATATGGTTGCTTTTATTAGATTTGCCTCTGTATATAAAAATTTTGAAACAACAAATGATTTTCAAAAATTTTTAGAAAAATATGAGTAACTTTATAAGTCGGCAAGACAAAAAATTTATTCAGCTAGCGATAAATAAAGCTAAAAAACATCTTGGGAAAACTTATCCTAACCCTTCTGTAGGTGCGGCTCTTGTCAAAGGTGACATATTAATTGATTTATCTGCTACTGGTGTTGGCGGCTCACCTCATGCAGAATTTGAGATATTAAGCAGGAATCATGATAAGGATCTTAAAAGCTGTAGTCTTTATGTAACATTGGAGCCATGTTCAGTGGTAGGGAAGAATCCTGCCTGTACTGACATCATAATTAAATCCGGAATAAAAAAAATAATAATAGGCTGCCTGGATGAAAACCCCTTAATGAAAGCTAAGTCAATTAAAATTCTGCAAGAGCATGATATTGATGTAAAGCTATTAAATTGCCAAAAATCAAGAGAGCTGCATAATAATTTTTTTCATTTTATTACCAATAAGAAACCATTTGTAACTGCAAAAATTGCTTGTTCTCTTGATAGTAAAATTGCTACAAATTTATCTGAGAGTAAATGGATAACTAGTAAAGATTCAAGAAATATAGTACATCTTCTAAGATCAAGACATGATGCTATTATTACAGGTGTAAATACAGTAAATATAGATGATCCTGAATTAAATGTTAGAATAGATGGGTTAAAAGAGGAAAAAACAAAGATAATATTAGATAGAGATTTATCTATAAATAAAAATGCTAAAATTATTAAAAAGTCACAAATCTCAAAATTAATTATTTTTACAACAAGTAAATCCAAAAATAAATTACAGTTTTTTGAAGAAAAAAATATAAAAATTATTACTCTAGATACAAAAGATTATGATAATCCTGCCTATATATTAGAAGAGATTGCTAAAATGGGGATTACAAGTTTGTTTTTGGAGTCAGGAACATTGATAAATAAATTTATTACAAAAAATCTTATCGATGAATTACATATATTTCGTTCAAGCAAAATATTAGGAGATAAAGCAATAAACTTTATCAATAGCGAATTTATTAATGGTTTAAAGGAAGCGAATTTTTCTTTAAAAAATCTCAGAAAAATAAATGATTTAGATCATCAAGAAATATATAAAAAAACTCTAATTTAAAAGAGTTATTTCTTGCTATATGAACTTATAACTATTAAATTATAGAAAATAATATTCAGCACCTAAAATATGAGTGAAGACAATCAAAATAATATAGATAATTTAATTCCTATTGCAATTGAAGATGAAATGAAAAAATCATACTTAGATTACGCTATGAGCGTAATTGTAAGTAGAGCTATTCCTGATGTTTGCGATGGTTTAAAGCCAGTACATAGAAGAATTATTTACTCTATGAATGAAACAGGTTGTCACTTTAATAAGCCTTATAAAAAATCAGCAAGAATTGTTGGTGAGGTAATGGGAAAATATCATCCTCATGGAGATGCAGCAATATATGACGCATTAGTACGTATGGCTCAAGATTTTTCAATGGGAGCGATGCTAATTGATGGGCAAGGAAATTTTGGTTCAATGGACGGAGACTCTCCTGCAGCAATGCGTTATACAGAATCAAGAATGTCAAAAATATCAGTTAAATTAATAGATGATATAGATAAGGATACTGTAGATTTTCATGAAAATTATGATGGATCAGAACAAGAGCCTGATGTGTTACCTGCTAAATTTCCAAATATCCTAGTAAATGGTGCGGGTGGTATAGCTGTTGGTATGGCTACAAATATTCCTCCTCACAATTTGGGGGAGGTAATTGATGCAACAATTGCCTATATTGATAATAATGAGATAACTGCTGAAGAATTGCTAGGATATGTTCCAGCGCCCGATTTTCCAACTGGAGGAATTATCTTAGGTAGATCAGGAAGTAAGTCTGCAGCCCTAACTGGAAGAGGTTCGGTTATTATTAGAGCTAAAACTCATTTTGAAGAGTTAAATGCGGGTAAAACAGCAATTATTGCAACAGAAATACCATATCAAGTTAATAAAGCGCGTTTAATTGAAAAAATCGCAGAATTAGTAAGAGATAAAAAAATAGAAGGGATAACTGACTTAAGAGATGAATCAAACAAAAAAGGGATTAGAGTTGTAATTGAGTTAAGAAGAGATGTAATTCCTGAGGTAATATTAAATCAGTTATATAGCTATACTCAATTGCAAACATCATTTGGGGTAAATCTACTTGCTTTAAATAATGGAAAGCCAGAATTAATGAATTTATTACAAGTTATTAGAGCATTTTCAAAATTTAGAGAAAATGTAATAACGAGAAGGTCTATATATCTTTTAAATAAAGCAAGGAGTAAAGCTCATATATTAATTGGATTGACTCTTGCTGTAGATTCCATAGATGAAATAATATCTACAATTAGAAGCTCAAAAGACACCTTAGAAGCAAAAGAAAAATTATTATCTAAAAAATGGCATGCAGAAAAAGCCGCAAATTTAATAGAGCTTATAGGTGATATTAAAAATGAAATAGTTAATGGAGAATGTTATTTTACTGAAGAGCAAGTACAGGCAATATTAGATATGAGGCTTGCTAAATTAACAGGCCTTGAGAGACAAAAGCTTGCTGATGAATTGGTAGAGCTTAAAAAAGAAATTGAATATTATCTAGATATATTAGGTTCAAGAGAAAAAATCTTATCTCTTATCAAAGACGAGCTAAAAGAAATTAAAGAAAATTTTGCAGTAGAAAGAAAAAGCAGAATTGATGAAAATGAATTTGAACATGATATAGAGGATCTAATACCTGAAGAAGACTCGGTTATAACAGTAACTATGGAGGGTTATATTAAAAGAGTACCTCTAAGCTCTTACAGAGCTCAGAAAAGAGGGGGTAAGGGAAGGTCTGGTCTTAAAAAAGAGAAAGAAGAAGATATTTTGGTAGAAATGTTCGTTACATCTACACATGCTCCTGTATTATTTTTCTCCAATATTGGTCAAGTATACAGAATGAAGGCATATAAAATACCATTATCATCACCTAATTCAAAGGGCAGAGCTCTTGTAAACCTATTTCCTCTTGCCAAAGATGAGAAAATAACCACAATCATGCCTCTTCCTAAGGACGAGTCTGAATGGGAGGGTAAAAACCTTGTATTTGCAACAAAATTTGGCGGTGTAAGAAGAAGTGATATGGGTGATTTTAAAAATATTCAATCTAATGGTAAGATTGCTATTAGGCTTGATGGCGGTGATCAATTAATATCTGTATGTTTTGCAGATGATAATGACCATATATTATTAGCAAGTAAATCAGGTAAATCACTAAGATTTCCTTTGGATGCTTTAAGGGTTATTAAAAGTAGAAAATCCTCTGGTGTAAAAGGTATGAAGTTAGCTAAAAAAGATGAGCTTATTTCGCAAACAGTGTTAAAGGCTGCTGATTTTGATGCTGATATTAAAAAAGAGTTTTTTAATATAGCTCTGAATTTAAGGCAAGAAATTGCTGCAACAGAAGATCATTCTTTAATAGCCGATAATATTAATCAAGATATCTTAACAAAAGAAAAATTTGTTGAAATAGCAAAGCAAGAGCAGTTTATATTAAGTATTACAGAAAATGGTTTTGGAAAAAGATCATCATCTATTGATTACAGAGTTACTAATAGAGGTGGAAGTGGTATAATTAATATAGTTACTTCGGAAAGAAATGGTGGTGTTGTTGCATCATTTCCTGCATCTGATGCAGATGAGATAGTAATCATGACTAATAAAGGTAAGTTAATAAGATGCAAAGTATCAGAAATTAGGGTTGCGGGAAGAAATACACAAGGAGTAACTCTACTTAAAACCGAGAAATCTGAACATGTAGTATCTGTCGCTAGAGTTCCTTTATCTGATGATAATGTAGATGAAGAAGATTCTGAGATTCTAGAATCTGATACAGTTATAGAGGTTCATTAAACCTCTATAATGCAACTAAATTAAGTATTTTATTAATTATATCACGTGCGGATAAATTTTCTGATATGGCTTTAAAATTAAGAGTTATTCTGTGGGCTAGAATATTTGGTGCAATCTCCTGAATATGCGATGGTTTAACATAATCATCTCCATATAAATAAGCTAAAGACTTGGCTGCTATTAATAAGGATGATGAAGCTCTTGGTGATGCTCCATGCTTAATTAAGCCATTTAAATCCTTGTTATATTTGCCAATATTTCTTGTAGCCATTACAATATTAACTATGTAATCTTTTAATTTTTTATCAATGTAAATATTTCTAGCTTCACTTCTAATTGCTAATATATCTATAATATCAATTTCAGGGCAGTGTTCAGAGTTATTATTTATAAGGTTATTCTCAAATTGATCTAAAATTTTTGCCTCATTTTCATGATTTGGAAAATCAACATTTGAATATAATAAAAATCTATCTAATTGTGCTTCTGGAAGATTATAGGTTCCTTCTTGTTCAATTGGATTTTTGGTAGCTATTACAAAGAATAAATCTGGTAATTTATAGCAATTATTTCTAACTGTTATCTGGTTTTCACCCATAGCCTCTAATAATGCTGACTGAACCTTAGCTGGAGCTCTATTGATTTCATCAGCTAAAATAACATTAGCAAATAAAGGGCCTTTATTAAATAAAAATTCGTTTTTTTCAGCTAAATATATATCTGTGCCAATAAGATCTGAGGGTAGTAGGTCAGGAGTAAATTGTATTCTTTTAAATTTTGCATTAATAATATGTGCTAGGCTATTTGCGCTTTTAGTTTTACCCAATCCAGGTAATCCTTCTATGATTATATGCCCAGCAGCTATTAATGAAATAAGAAGGTCTCTTACTAAATCATCTTGACCTATAATTTGTGATTTAAGGTAATTATAAATATTACGAATTAAAATTTGATTTTGAGAGGTTTGGTTTTGGTCTTGGTTTTTCATTTTTAAAAAATTTTTATATATTTTATTAATTTAAATGAAATTGACAAATAAATAATTTACTTTCCATAATATATATTATGCGACTGAGGTAATAT
>Ga0181585_10006090_pt1 | contig 10377 bp, 12 predicted proteins | sample 071ome_29_FD_132469 | JGI IMG/M metagenome (GOLD analysis project Ga0181585, IMG submission 132469) | Coastal salt marsh microbial communities from the Groves Creek Marsh, Skidaway Island, Georgia - 071407BT metaG (megahit assembly) | ecosystem: Environmental > Aquatic > Marine > Intertidal... | reverse complement strand
TTACCGGCGAGATCTGCAAGCGGTTTACCCGGGAATCGGGTCGATGCGTAGCGTGCTGGAATAACAACTGTGAAGCTCATGAGCCTTCCTGCAGACGTTCATCCGAAGTCAAAGTCCGAGCTTCAGACTCCAACATAACCGGGATACCATCGCGAATAGGATAGGCAAGCCCGCTCGCCCGACATACCAACTCGCCACGCTCTTTATCCCACTCCAACGGTGCTTTACTCACTGGGCAGACTAGAATATCGAGTAATTTAGGATCCATTTATCTCTCCGGATTGCCAGGTTGGTTTGCCAATTTTGTTTTTCACCAGCGCTGTTAAACTTGCGCGGATACGCTGTTGTGCGGACTCATCAAGTTGCGCGTCGACACGCAGAGCCCAACAGTTCTCATTCGCTGTTGCCCTACATTTTACCGCATCTTTCTCGGTCATTAGCAAGGTTTTAGCCGAGAGACGTGAAAGCAGTGCGACATCAATAGCGGCGTGATCTGCAAGTGCAGTTGGGGCAGCGTCAAAGCCAAGATCTGCCAATGTATCGAAAAACCTCTGCGGGTGCCCAATACCCGCCAGAGCATTAACCTCAGCCGTGCCTAACGCTTCCGGCGTAGCCTCTCTCTGCTCACCTGTTTTGAGGTTACGTAGGCGACCGGGCGCGAGGGTGTAGCGCACAGCATCCGGATAGTCGAAGCGCCCCGCTCCGTTAATAACCACGAGATCAACTTCGGCCAAACGGTCAGCCCGCTCTCGCAGTGGCCCCTCAGGCAGAAGAGCACCATTGCCCAACCCCCGGGTACCGTCCACAACCGCTATCTCAAACTGCCTCGCGAGTCGATAGTGCTGTAGACCGTCATCGCTTAAGATCAGATCCACTGGGTAATGTGCGAGCAGATGCTGGGCGGCACGCACCCGGTCAGGGTCGACCACGACAGGCACTTCTGTGCGCTGCGCGATTAGTGCAGGCTCGTCGCCACATTCGCGCGGATCGCTAACTGCGGTGACCTCAAGTGGGTACTGAGTCGCTTGCCCGCCATATCCACGACTGACAACACCGACGTTTAAGTTAGCCTCACGACAGAGCTCAATAAGGCTCAGCAGAAGCGGTGTTTTGCCACTACCACCTACCGCGATATTTCCCACAATAACGACGGGGCACGCGAGCTCAACGGCATTGGCCTGTAGACGCCTGCGCCTGCGCCTCGACAGAAAACCGAAGATAATCGCTAGAGGACGTAGAACTATTGTCCAGCCGGCGCCAGAGTACCATGCACGCTCAAGCATGTTACTCACTCTCGCGCGTGGTAATACTCAGGCGTTTAAAGCCCAGAGCACCCGCCACATCCATAGCGGTGACCACCGCTTGGTGTGGCGTACGCGCATCAGCGCTAATGGTGAGTGGTTGATCGTAGTTTTCACTCGACACTTTTGTCAGCGCTAGACGCAGGGTTCGTGCCTGCGAGTTGACCAACCCCTCACCGTTTACGCGGTACTCACCTTCAGCGGTTATGACAACCTCTAATGACCGCTGTTGATCAACCTCAGTGCTATTCTCAGCCTGCGGAAGATCGACCTCAAGCTGAGTTTCACGCGTAAAGGTGGTGGAGACCATAAAGAAGATCAGCAACAGAAAGACGACATCAATTAATGGGGTTAGGTTAACGTTGATCTCGTCAACCTGCTGGCGTTGAAATTTCAATGCAAGCTCCTACTTGATATCCACTTCACGTTGACCGTGCATGATATCGACCAGCTTAATAGACTCCTGCTCCATCTCCACAACCAACTCAGAGATACGCCGCTGGAAGTATCGGTGCATCACCACCGCAGGGATAGCAACGGCCAAGCCTGCAGCTGTCGTCAATAACGCCTCCGAGATACCGCCGGCAAGTACGTTTGCGTTACCTGTGCCCTGCACCATTATCTCGGTAAATACTTTGATCATGCCAATTACGGTCCCTAGCAGGCCGAGCAGCGGAGTGATTGCGGCGATGGTTCCCAATGTATTGAGGTAACGCTCCATTTTATGGACAACTCCGGAGGCGGCCATCTCTATCGACTCCTTCATCTGGTCACGACCATGCTTGGCGTTATTCAGACCCGCCACAATAAGAGTACCCAAAGCGCTCTTGTTGCGGATCTGATTTAGGTGGCTAGTTGTGAGCTGTTTCTCTTTGTAGAGCGCCCAGACGTAACCCAGCAAGCCTTTGGGCACAACACGCTCATGGCGCAGCGCGATAATTCGTTCAATACAGATAGCTAAAGCGACTACCGAGCAGATAAGAATTGGCAACATTAGCCAACCGCCGGCTTTAATAAGCTCAAACACTGAGCTCCCCCTAAGTAACCTAAAAACTGAGAATTTTTATGCAGATCTATCGACTCTAGCACAGCCCTCTTGGGGTGTCAGCGCACTAATACCAATACCGCTGCTGACGTTGGAGAAAAGTGCTGGTTGAGCACCCTTTAGCAGTCGCGTGCAGAACTATCTCGCCGTCCTGGGCAGTGTCTAGGCGTGGCACATTTCTGCGCTAAGCGCTGCATAACCTCTGGGTGCGGATGGCCGAAGTGGTTGTTGCGTCCGCGCGAAATCAACACCGTATCAGGCTGCCAAAAATCCAACCAAGCTTCACTGCTCGAGGTGCGGCTACCGTGGTGCGACAACTGCAGCCAGGTGATCGGGCGCGGCTTAAGCTGACGCATCAGTTGGCGTTCCGCCTTGAGCGTTATATCCCCAGCAATCAGGAGCGAACACCCTAGGTAGCTAAGCAATAGCAAGCAAGAGCTGTCATTATCACTCTGTGGGTTTGCTAAAGCTGTGACTGCAAGCTCCACCCCTGAGTCATGGATAACCTGCTGAGCGCTACAAGCCTCTCCCCCGTTAAATTGAGGCTGACCTGAGAGAGTTCTCACAGGCTTATAGAGCCTGCGTAATGCTTCAACACCACCCGCGTGATCGCCATCGCTATGGCTAATAATCAAGCCGTGTAATCTTCGATTGGGCTCACGTTTGAGTGTGGGTATCAGGGTGAGTTGCGCAGCTGAGAAATCGCTACCGAAAGCGGGACCTGTGTCATACACCCAGCGCTGGTTAGGCAGGTCAATAATAGCTGCCTGCCCCTGCCCCACATCTAACAGGCGAACTGTAAACCCCTCCCGATTCTCAGCGGTAAAAAGCAACAAGGGAGATATCAAAACCAGACCAACAAACCTCAAGCGCAGTGGTGTAAGAAGCAACACCACCCCAGCTATCGCGAGCGGGAGCAACCAGATCGGTGCGGGTGTCCAGTCAACGCTCATACCGATATAGGTAAACCACTTCAAACCCTCCCAAAATAGCTCAGTCCATAGCTCGATTAGCGACACAACACTCTCTGACAGCAAAGCTAGAGGTAGAAGTAACGGCAGAGCCATGACACCGAAACTTATCCAGGGGATTGCCCAAAGGTTCGACACCATAGAGAGAAGATTCAACTGCCCCACCGCCACCACGAGTACCGGCAACAGTACAAGGCTTAGAACCAGCTGAACCCTGATAGCCGCCCTCCATCGGTGCGAAAATGTGCGCCAGCGCCCCTGTTGTAACAGTAGCCAAACCAGACCAAATGAGAGCCAGAAGCCAAGGTCGAGTACCGACAATGGATCCATTAGAGTTACGCCAATCAGGGCCAGATTTAACCGGCTACGCAGATCAAAGGTACGCCGCCAGAGCCGCCCCGTTAACAGCACAAACACCAGCACCCAGGCTCGCTGCAACGCCACGCCCCCTCCCCCTATCCAGAGATAACTGCTGGCTAATATGAGCGCTGTTAGCGTGGGGAGGAAATAGAGCTGTTTAGCGACCACCGGTGACAAAGGTATGAGAAGCAGTAGTAATCCTCTCCCCACTAGCACACCTGCGAGTGTCAGCACACCAAGGTGAAGTCCACTAACCACAACCAAATGGATTGTCCCTGTGATTCGCAGCAAATTCCAATGCTCGTTCTCCAGGCTCCACGACTCCCCCAATAATAGTGCTGCCAGTGTGCTGGCGGTCTGATCACTAAAACGGCTGTTCAGGGCATCGAGCAGGCGCTGGCGCACGCCTACCCTCGAGTGGTGTTCATCAATACTGCGCACATAGCCTGTCGCGTCAATCTTGCGCTGCAATGCTCGACGCTTAGCGTCTGGGCTGGCATCATTGAGATAGCGCTGCGGCGTCTGCACCCTAGCGGTAATTTTTACGCTGTCGCCCTGCTGCAAAATGGGCTCAGTTGCATAAAGCGACAGACGCACCCTCCGTAGATGCTCAAAGCCCTCTACCGGCTCATCAAGACTTAATTCGAAGCGCTGACTGCGTTGATTGGCACGAACGATTGAATCGACGCGTCCAGTAAACACCAGATCCACTTTCCCCACATCCACAGAGAGACGATGGTGAAGCTGATATTCACCCCAGAGCAGGGCGTAATTGAAGGCCAACACCAGAAGCAAAAGCTGTCGACCATAGCGTCCAAGCCGAATTAACAGCACCAGGCTAAATATTGTTAGCAGGTAGGTCCAATTGAGCGAAGGCATCCATGCCGCCAATATCAACCCCAAAAGATAACCGATCATCCGTGATCTACCCTTGAGAACTGATTTAAGTCTAGCAGAGAGTCAAAGCTGTTTGGCTTATGCAGCGGGTATTGGCATAATCGAGCTCTCTACTTAGGCTTTCAAAGAGATATGCCTCGCCGAATTTTTAAACGCTATATGCCGGACCCGCGCAAGCTGAAAAAGCACAAGCACCTCAGCTGGCTCGGTGAGCATCTACACAACCCCAACCTCTGGCACCTCAGTCGTCGCTCGGCTGCAAGGGCGTTCATGATCGGTGTTTTCTGTGCGTTTCTACCCATACCGGGACAGATGTTCGTTGCTGCCCTCTTGGCACTTTGGATAGGCGGTAATTTGGCCGTCTCTGTAGGACTCGTTTGGCTGACTAATCCGGTTACCATCCCACCAATTTTCTTCGCGACCTACAAGCTTGGAGCCTTTATTCTAGGCACAGAGCCAATACAGATAAGCTGGAGTCTTGCGGGGATCGAGGCTCAGATCATGCATATATGGTGGCCGCTACTATTGGGCTCCCTCATATGCGGAATCATCTTCGCGGCACTCTCCTATGTTGTGGTCAACCGGCTTTGGATTTGGCAGGTGCAGAAGAGCCGCCAACGCGCGCTAAAACGCCGCCACAAGGCTGATTAAACAGCTTGCAGCCGTCCGTTTTTGAGCAGTAGCGTTCGATCCATACGCCCTGCAAGTTGATGATCATGCGTCACCATCACAAACGCAATTCCCAACTGCTGGTTAAGCTTCTCGAGATACTCCTCAACCTCTTGTGCTGTCTGCGGATCGAGGTTCCCGGTCGGCTCATCCATCAGCACACAGCCGGGCTCATTCGCCAGCGCTCGCGCTATCGCAACACGTTGGCGCTCACCCCCACTGAGTTTTGCCGGGCGATGCGAGGCTCGCTGCTCCAACCCCACCTGCTTAAGTAACTCAAACGACCGCGCACGCGCCTCACTGATAGGCCGGTTGGCAAGTAACATCGGTACCGCCACATTCTCTAGCGCGCTAAATTCAGGCAGCAGATGGTGAAATTGGAAAACAAACCCCAGATGGCGATTGCGTATGTCGGCTCGTTGCGCCTCGTTAAGGCCGTTTAACCCCTCACCACCCACTCTTACCTCACCGCCATCGGGTTTATCTAGCCCCGCAAGCAGATGCAAAAGCGTGCTCTTACCGCTCCCGGAACTCCCGATAATCGCGAGGCGCTCACCGCGAGCAACGCTGAGCTCTAGATCATTGAGGATATCCAAGCGATGCTCTGCATCACTGAAGTGTCGGCTCAGATTAGAGGCTTGAAGAACTAAATTACTCATAGCGCAGTGCCTCCGCTGGCTGGGTTCTTGACGCACGCCAAGCTGGATAGATAGTCGCTGTAAAACTGATAGCCAGGGTTACACTCACAACCGTTAAGAGGTCTGGGATCTGCAGTTCAGATGGCAGGTAGCTGATGAAATAGACGTCGGAGGAGAGAAATTCGATACCAAACTGCTGCTCTACCCAAGCAACCAAATCAGACACGGTTAGCGCCAAGATCACTCCAAGTATTGAGCCCAATAGCGTCCCTAAAAAGCCTATTAAAGAGCCTTGAATCATAAATATTCTCAGGATCATCCCCGGGGTGGCACCGAGCGTTCGAAGAATCGCGATATCGGCGCGTTTATCAGTAACGACCATCACCAGAGTAGAGACAATATTAAACGCTGCGACAAAGACAATCAGGAAGAGCAGCAGACCTATCATGCGTTTCTCTAACTGAATAGCCTGAAACAGGTTGCCATGGGTACGCGTCCAATCTGAGGTGTAGACCGGAACCGGCAAGTCGCGAGCCAGTTCCCGCACTCGGTTCGGTGCAGCAAACAGATCCTCAAACTTGATCCGAAGCCCTTGAGTGCTTCCAGCTGGCATCCGCTTCAGACGTGCTGCATCAGCGAGGTCGATATAGGCAAGATTAGCATCCAGTTCAGCGCCAACTGAGAATATCCCGACGACTGTAAAGCGTTTCATACGAGGTACGACTCCCGCCACGCTTACGGACGCTTCGGGCAACACTAGGTTGACCTTATCACCGATCTGAACCCCCAAGAAGCGTGCAAGCAGTTCTCCCAGTACAATATTGTACTCGCCGGGCTTTAATGCCTCTAACTCCCCTCCCACCATCTGCTCCGCAGCTATAGATACGGTAGCTTCAAACGTTGTATCTATACCATTAACGAGAACCGGTTGTACCCGACCACTGGCACTTAGCATGCCTTGGGCCTGGGTATAGGGAGCCACACCTTCGACGTCTTCGGCACTTAAGAGTTGTTCACGCAACGGCTGCCAGTTCTCCAGCGGGGCATCATATCCATTGATAACAGCCTGAGGCACCATCCCCAAGATTCGTTGTTTGAGCTCACGATCGAAACCGTTCATCACACTCAGAACAAGGATGAGTGCTGCGACACCGAGCATCAGCCCCAGCATCGAAACCAGGGATATAAACGATATAAACAGATTTCCACGCTGCGATCGCGTATAGCGCCAGCCTACAAAGAGCGAAAAAGGGGAGAACATTTTGTGGTAATTCATCCTATACTGAAGCAATAAACAGACGTTCAAAGCGTGGGGAACCGTTTTGGCTACAAGAGAGCGCCGTAACTACTACCGTATCAATTATCCACTGGCACTGGAATATCATCAGGTGGATATGGAGACAATTTTATCGTCTGACTCTCCTCAGCAGTTTAGTGTTTCCCCATACTTCACCTTGCAACTCCACTTGGCAGAGTTGGAGACGGAGTTTATCCAACTCAACAATAAGGTAAGTGAGACACAACCACAGCTCGCGGCTGGACTTGAGCTACTCAACCGAAAGATCGAGTTGATTGGTAAAACCTTAGTCAGTGGTGATATGAAGGTTGAAGACGCCCATATCGTTGATGCAAACCTGAGCGAATCAGGCATGGCGTTCCTAGCGAATGAAGCCTTCGAACCCAAATCACTGCTGGCACTCAAGCTGGTTTTCCCAAGCGACTCTATCGGTCTACTGGTCTACGCCGAAGTCGTCCGTTGTGAGGCGGTGGGCGAACGCTTCGAGATTGCCGTGAACTATCTAAAAATGCCGGAGCGCTGCCGATCAATTCTGGCCCGCACCATTATCCGCGCACAAATGCGCCAACGTCGAATTGAGCATCTAGACTTGGACGATGATGATCTGCGACACTAGCGCGCATGCAAACAAGTCAGCGTAAATTACAGCACCATATTGGTGTTGCCGTCGGTTTCATAGGTCTGATGGTCTGGTTCTACCTAGGCGATAGACTTGGGTTTATGAACGCCGTAACTGCTCTATTTCCTGAATCCCACGCTGGCGCTGGCCTGATGCTAGGCATAATGCTGGTGATGGCTCCAGGCTTCTTTGTATGGAAGCTCTACAATCGCTGGTTAGAGCGCTATCTAGACGTAAAAGGGCGGTATTACGAAGACGATTTTTACAAAGAGCCCCCCAAAGAGAAACGCTAAACCAGCCCCTCCAGCCGAGCCCTTAACTCTCACCCGCGCAGATTGACTGATAGAGATAAAATAGCTTGGTTGTATCCCCTGCCTTTCCATATAATCGTCTCTTTATACAACACTAGGGAGCACTAGCCTTATGGGCCGAGCGTATCAAAACCGAAAAGACTCCATGGCAAAAACTTCGGATATGAAGGCGAAGTTATATAGCCGTTTCGGACGCGAAATTTATGTAACTGCCAAAGCTGGCGGTAGTGACCCAGCAGGTAATCTGGCCCTGCGCAGCCTTATGGACAAGGCTAAGCGCGAGCAGGTCCCTGCTCACGTAATCGAGAAGGCGATCGCAAAAGCCGCGGGCGGTGGCGGTGAAGATTTCGCACCAGCTCGTTACGAGGGCTACGGCCCCGGTGGTTGTATGGCAATTATCGAGTGTTTGACTGACAACCCTACGCGTACCTTTGGCGATGTTCGACAGGCCTTCGTAAAATCCAAGTCAAAGATTGGTACGCCTGGCACAGTCGCGCACATGTTCGACCACTGCGCCATCTTCGTATTCCCACACGATGACGAAGACGCGGTACTTGAAGCCCTGCTTGAGGCCGATGTCGACGTAACTGACGTTGAGAATGAAGACGGCAAGCTCACCGTTTTTGCACCAAACACTGAGTATTTCAAAGCTAAGACTGCGCTAAACGGTATGGGTATCGAAGAGTTTGAGGTGGACGAGATCCAGTTCATACCTCAGAGCTACACACAAATTAGCGCCGAAGATATGCCCATGTTCGAGAAGTTCATCTCGATATTGGACGATAACGACGACGTTCAGCAGGTCTACCACAACGTCGAGCTGTAACACCGAGCACGCGAGCGAAAGCTATTGCTTCCCTAGAGCCCGCATCGCACGACGCGGGCTCTCTATGCGGGGGGGGCAAGCGGCGAGAGTTGCCCAGGGCCGACACCGAGATTACTTAATGGACATGCACGCTATTGTCGTCTCAGGGTTATCGCATTGGACGGAGAATAGCCCCATCTCTCCCGTTGATCGGTCTGAGTGGACACTGAAAAAGAATCTCTGGGCTGCATCACAGTAACCGCTAAATCGACCCTCTTTGGAAAAGGTGATCTTGATTGTCTCAAGCGCGGCTTTTCTGATTCGCGGATCTTCTATGTTCACCTTGCCAGTTTGCTTTATAAAGGCTTCGAAGTCGTCCGTTAACTTGACACCTGTATCGCCCCAGGCAACCCCGTTATCAATATCAATTGCGTATCGCTCAATAAGATCAACACGGTCGTATTCGTGGGTGGATATAAGCGCAAAAGTCGTTTTGTAGCCCGCTGGTCGTGCTATATCAACAGAACAAAACTGGTCACCAAATGAAGGGTCCATAGCCAGTTGGCGGGAAAGAAAATCTCCCGTAGCGGTCTCTTTTGTAACCCAAACCGAATAGGGTGTGTCTATCTTCTCTGCTGCCAGTTCAGACTTTGATGCACTGGTTTTATCATCTTGCGAGCATCCAGCCAGCAGCACGATAAATGATACAGCTGCAAACACTCGATATTTACGTGGTAAACGCATAAGGTCTTGTTCGTTTCAGAAAGCCAGTTTTTATAGTGTAGCTTCGAGCATAAAGGATAGCCACTGCGGCTACTCAGGCGTTCCACACGCAATCACACAAACCTTGGTCATAAATGAATTTTACGAGCGCTATTGCAGAACGACTGCCCCAAACCTAAAAGCCTAGATGATATAAGCTATATTTAACGTACCCTTGTGAGATTAATTGCACGTAGTGAATGATCTAATTTCCAAACAGAGTGTCTAACTAGGGTTTGCCGTGCATCGGCAGAAACAATAAAGCACCTAGGCTGCGAATCTGTTCGTTATGTTCAGAGCCCGCCTATAGAGCAAATAAACGGTGGGGGCAGCAATGACGGAGCTCGATAAACTTAAGTCCGATCTGAAGCAGAAATCAGATAGGATTCAAGAACTCGAAAATAAGCTTGAATTGACTGAGTCGAAAGCCTCGAAGCTTCACTCAGAATTCGTCTACAGCTTGGCAGCCATGGGGGCTTTCTACTGGACGGACAATCTCCGTACTGGCACTGCTATCTATACCTCTAATGACTTCTTTTATCGAATGGGGTTTGCAGACTCTGAGATACCCCGAACGCTAAATGATTATATAACCTTCATTCATCCCTCAGACCTTCCTACAACAATGGATACATTCACTCGTTACTGTAACGGAGAACTGGAAAGCTACGAAGTTGACTTTAGATTCCGAAGAAAAGATGG
>Ga0181585_10006084_pt1 | contig 10381 bp, 7 predicted proteins | sample 071ome_29_FD_132469 | JGI IMG/M metagenome (GOLD analysis project Ga0181585, IMG submission 132469) | Coastal salt marsh microbial communities from the Groves Creek Marsh, Skidaway Island, Georgia - 071407BT metaG (megahit assembly) | ecosystem: Environmental > Aquatic > Marine > Intertidal zone... | reverse complement strand
CGCGCTACAACTTGGTCGAGCACTTCGTTTCGCAGCGCCTGCCCGTTGGCCTGCAGGTAGGCTTCGACGAGCGCTGGTTCGCTCAGCTCTGTCCCGCTGCGTCCGTCGGATGCTTCCTGGTAGGCGACGAGCACGCCCAGCGTAGCCAGCTCGCGCTGGACTTGGCCATTGCCGCCGACGACGCGGCGCAGCGCGGCCTCCTCGGAGAGCTGTTCGCGCGAAGCGAGCTCTTCCACCTCAACCCATATGCCCAATTCGATTACGATCTGACGTCCGAGTTGGGCTATGCGCTCGGCGTAAAAGCGCTGGCGCTCCTCGACCTGGGCCTGCAGGTCGCACGTGTGCACGATGTTGTAGAGGGCCATTGATTCTTCTAGCCAGGTGCGAATATACCCCTCGGTCATGCCGGCCGACTGGGTGGTGAGCACGTGCAGCGTCGGCAGCGTAGGACGGGGCAGGAAGGCGTCTTCTCGGCGCGCAGTCCACGGGGTTAAATCGCAGGGCACGTCGGCCTCAGCGGCCGCCCTCAGTGCGGCATCGCCCAGCGCCAGGCCCTCTTCGCGCAGCGCGTTTAGGTGCGAGATCGCTTGGTGGTCGCGCTCGAGCAGAACGTGGCGCATTGCTGCGTAGGGTTCGATGTCTTCGCGCTCAACCAGATGATGTATCGTCGCGCTATCGCGTTCGTACAGTCCGGCAAAGAGAGCCGCTATGGCCAGCACCTCGTCTGCGCTGGCTTGCTCCGCGGCGTCGCTCACGCCGTCGCCGGCAATCCACTCGCGGGCTAGGCTGATCCATTCGCCTTCGAGCACGCGCCGTATATTGCGCGCCCAGTGATCGGCCATTTCTTCGCGAAATGATTCTTCCATGCCTGCAATATCGACCACCGTGCGCGTTTGCTCGCGCCCGTCGACGGTTGAAACCTGTTCTTTAATGAAGAGGGGAATGGCTTCAATCCAGTGGTCGGCCTCTTCGAGCCAGCGGTAGTCGGGACTGCTGTAAACCCGGTTGCCCGACAGGCGCACCAGCTTTTTGAGGTTTTCCGACTTGCCCAGATAGGGCTCTTCAAATTCGTTGATCTTTACGAGCAGATGCGAGCCGGTAGGAGAGGGTCGCTGGCTTACGACGACGTAGGCCGCGTTTCGCTTATCCGCAGCCAGCGCCGCGCGCCGCACGTCTTCTACGAGGCGTAGACGCGCCGTCGTCTGCTGGCCAATATGCGCGTCTTCTACGGTGGGAAGCTCCGTGCTGGCCAGCTCGTCTCCGTGATTTTCTACGCGTTCTCTGGCGCGTTGCAGAAAGGCTAGCGTGTCCTGCTGCTGCACTTCGAGCACGGCTTCCTCGAAGCGCTCGCAGGCGCCTTCCAGCTGCGTGAGAGCGATCTCTTCACCTTTTTTGAGCAGCAGGCGCAGCGCCTCAGCCGTCGGCTGCAGCACCTCGCTGCCGCGAGTGGCCTTGTCGAGTGCGTCGGCCAGTTCGGCCATACGCGCGTTGGGGAAGAGCAGAGCGGCGTCGGCAAAGAGGGTGCCCTGATTGTGAAAAGCGCGACTCATACGGCCAAAAACGAGCTCCTGCCGCTGTGCGCGCACTTCGGCGGCAATGCGCCGGATATTGTCGCCTTCGATATCTCTATCATAGGATCGGAGGACTTCATACAGGCGCAGTCGCTTGTCGTCGGGATCGATATCGCTGGCCAGCACTTCGCGGGCGGCTCGGCGGTCATAGGGGAGATCGAGGCGGTCCTGCCCGAGTAGCCAGGTGATGTGTAGATCGCGCCAGGTAACTCCGTCCATATCGTCTGGATGGGGGCTCTGGGCACGCTCGAGAAAGAGGCCAAAGGCATTGCCGCTGTCTATGCTGGGCCGCTCGAGCAGCTGGTGGACGCGCAGGCGCTCGCTGCGCGAGAGCGCGTCGTACAGGGAGAGGACGTCGTGGAGTGCGCGGCGTGGAGGCGTCTGCTCAAGAACGCTGAAGAGATAAAACTGGCCTAGGGCGAGCAGGACTTCAAAGCCGTTGAGTAGTTCCGGCTGCGCAGCGGCGAGGTCGTCCTTTTTCGCATCCCATTCTATGCCCAGTTCCGACGCGACTTCACAGGAGATGCACAGGCCCTCTTCTCCCCAGTCGAGCAGGCGGTCGTGGTTGCGCATAAAGCGGATGCGCCGACCGTCTAGAGCCGTCCAGAGCGACTCGCTGATCGAGCTGGAAAAACGGCGCAGAATCAGGTGGAGTGCGCGTTCGCAGAGCCGCGCCGTCAGCTGGGCTTCTGTACCGGCGTCCTCGTCTAACTGCACGGATGGTGGCACTAGGGGTTCGCTTGAGATGCGATACGTTCCCGAACTGATGCATTCGCCGGCTTCGCGACGGGCGCGCCAGAGGCCTGCGCGCGGATTGTGGTTTGCGACGAGTCGTAGGGGGAAGCCAGAAGCGGACAAAAGATATATCTCCCAGTAGCTGGATATGTGGAGGCCGGCCTGCCCGGCCAACAGCCATACGCTAGGTCGTCTGCTATCAGCCCGTTTGCTGTAAAAAGGCGATGGCCGTGCTCTTGATCTTGGGGGCCATGAGATAACAGACCTTAAAGAATTCTCTGCGATCGATCAACGCCCATAGGCAGGGAGGCACGTTGAGTCTGTCTACGACCCCGTCCAGTGCTTGGCCTATATCGCCGCTAAGCGCTTCTTCGACGGTCCTATCCGACGGCGTTGCGCCCATTTTCTTAATCGCTGCATCGATGCGCTCAAAGAGCACTGGGAGCGGATGGTGCTGCTCTCCGGGATAGGGAAATAGGCAGTTACCGGCTAGGTTGGCCAGGGCCACCAGTTTGAGCAGAGCGGGGGAGTGATCTGTGATCTCGTGATGCTGGCCGATCACTTGGATCACTTCGGGTGACATCTCCCATTTCTGGGCCAGGCGCGAGCCGATGACCTGATGGTCGATATCCTGCATGAGGAAGCGCTCGATTTCAATGGTCGAGTGCGCCCAGAGTTGGTCGCTTTCCCGCGCCTCTTCGGCCTCGGACTCAATGAGCGTGCTCACCAGTTGCAGAGAGTCTTCCAAGCACATGATCATCGTTATTTTGCCAATGTCGTGCAGCAGGCCCGCCGTGAATGTGTCTTCCGTTCCATTTAGGTCTAAGCGGGTCCACAGTTCGGCCTTGCGCAGGGTCGACAGCTGTTCTTCTTCGAGTTGGAACCGTTCCAACTCGCTCTTTTGCTGCGCCGACTGCTGGTCGGGGTTGGCCGGCAGCGCGAAGAGTTTGGTGAAGAAGGCGGTGGCCAACGAATGGCGCCAGTACTGATCGAGCGTAGTTTCGTTGGTGTTTTGCAGGATCTGGCGCATCTGGCAGGCCGTGACAATTTCTCGGATCGTCCGAGCGCTGGCTAGGGCGACGGCTTGCTCAATGGTTTCTACGCGAGAGCGGAAGCCGTAGCGCGCGCTGTTGAGCAGGCGCAGAATGACGGTGCGCGTGGGCACGTCGGGGTCGATGGCTTCTGCCCACTGCTTGGGCGGATCCAGATCGTCTAACTCGGCGACTTTACGCTGCGTTTCGGGCAGGGATGGAAAGGTATTGACCGCGTCTAGGCGCGCGTCGATCATGCGGCCGCGCTCCTCCGGCGTCATGCGCTCGAGATCGATGCCAACGGACATGCCGTCGACGACGTAGTCTCGGACAATGGGGGCAAAGAAATGGCCGGTCGCCTCGGATACCGTCGAGACGACAACGCCGAGTTGATCTAGGTTTTTTTGGATGGCCTGAGCTAATTCGGCATCGATGCTGAGCGGCTTTTTCTGCGGATCTATAACGACGACGATCTTCGCTTTTTTTGAGAGCATGCGCGCGACGGTAATCGAATTGCCGATAAGGTCCGGACCGAGGAGAATCATCTTAACCGTGTTGAGATATCGCCTGAGCGCCAGAGCGACCTGCGTGCTGTCTTTGCACACGGCGTATTGGATCTGATCTTCTTCTGGTAGTAAACCGTTTTCGGTGCGTAGGAGTTGGAGCAGGGCGACTAGGTGCGTCTTTGCCTCAATCTTATCGCCTATGACAATGAGCGGATTGTTGGTATTCCGCGGGGAAGCATCCTCGCTCAAGAGAGCGTTCTCCAGGGGGAGGTGAACGGTCGACCGGTTTTGACTCTACGGCATGGAAGGAGGGAAAATAGCTCGGAAGGAGTAATAAATCAATTGCGGGCTGCGCGGCTGCGATGAAGTCAGAGCAAAAGAGCGGGCGAGAGGCACTTGAGGTGTCTCCCGCCCGCTGTATTAAGCCCGGTGGATGGGGTTTTATACGGCGACTGCTTCCAGCTCCTCTTCGGGCTCAAACTCGCTCTTGTTGCTCTCCTTAAAGGCGCTCATCTCGCCGTATTCGTGCAGCTTGTTGCGCAGGGTGCGCGTGCTAATGCCGAGCAGAGAAGCGGCCTCAGTCCGGTTGCCCTTGCAGGACTCGAGCGTCTTCATAATCAGGCGACGCTCCATCTCGTGCACCGTCATGCCGACGTGGATGCCGCCGTCGCCCCGGTCCTGTGGGCCGGCAGAAAGGCGCTGCGGGTAGTCGCTGATGGCCAGATTGGGTCCGCGCGAAACGACGACGGCCCGCTCGGTGTAGTTTTCCAACTCGCGGATATTGCCGGGCCAGTCATACTGCATGAGCGCTTCGAGCGTGTCCTCGCCCACGCCCTCGATGTCTTTGCCATTCTCCGCATTGTACTTGGCGACAAAGTTGTTCACGAGGGCGGGGATGTCTTCCTTGCGCTCGCGCAGCGGAGGCAGTGCCATTTCAATGACGTTGAGGCGATAGTAGAGGTCTTCGCGGAAGTTACCCGCTTCAACTTCAGCCTGAAGGTCGCGGTTGGTCGTGGCGACAATGCGCACGTCGACTTTAATCGTCTGCGCCGATCCTACGCGCTCAAACTCGCGCTCCTGCAGCACGCGCAGGAGTTTGGCCTGCAGGGCTGGATCGATTTCGCTGATTTCGTCGAGGAGGAGCGTGCCGCCGTCGGCCATTTCAAAACGCCCGCGGGTCTGCTTGATGGCGCCGGTAAAAGCGCCTTTCTCATGTCCGAAAAGCTCGCTTTCCATCAGGTCCTTGGGAAGCGCGGCGCAGTTGAGGCGGATAAAGGGGGCGGCCTTGCGTGCGCTATTGTAGTGCAGGGCGCGCGCTACCAGTTCCTTACCCGTTCCACTTTCTCCGCAGATCAATACGGTGGCGCGGCTGTCCGCTACGGTGCCGATCATATCGAAGACCTGCTCCATATTGTGCGCTTTGCCAATCATACTGCCAAAGCTGTACTTGTCCTGCAGCTCAGAGCGCAGACGCCTGTTTTCGCGCTCGGTCTCCTGAAATCTGAGTGCGCGTTCGACGACTAGCTCAATTTCGGTCGGATCGGCCGAGCCCTTTTGCACGTAGTCGTAGGCGCCCTTCTTCATGGCGGTAACGGCATCTTCAATCGTGCCGAAGGCCGTCATCATGATGACGTGCGTATCCGGCGCCTTGAGGCGAGCCGATTCGAGCAGCTCTAGGCCGTTCATGACCGGCATTTTAATGTCGGATAGGATGAGGTCGTAATCGGCGTCGTCGAGCTTGGCTAGAGCGGCCTTGCCGTCGGTGGCCGTATCGACGTCATACTGCTTGCGACGCAGAATCTCTTCGGTCGCCTCGCGGACGTATGAATCATCGTCAACTACTAGAATGCGTTTGCTTGCCATGATGTGTTCCTCGCTGTGGTTTTATTGGGGTAAATGGACGTAAAATTGGGTGCCCTGTCCGACTTGGCTTTCGACGCGGATCGTGCCGCTGTGCGCTTCGACGATTTTCTTCGAAGTCACCAGTCCCAGTCCCGTGCCGTCTTCTTTTGTCGTGAAAAAGGGCGTGAAGAGTTTCTCGTGCACGTCGGCTTCCATACCGATGCCCGTGTCACCGATGCAAAACGCGCCGAGCTCACCCTCGGCAAAGACGCGAATCTGCAGCGTGCCGCCTTCGGGCATGGCCTGCGTGGCGTTCTGCAAGAGGTTGAGTATGACCTGCTGTAGCTGTTCGGGGTCGAGGCGACAGACCAGCGCATCGTCTTCGTACGATCGCTCTACGGTGATATCGTCGCGCTGGCGCTCTAGGTCGATTTCAAAAAAGGCGGTGGTCTCTTCGACTAGCTCGACCAGATTCACGGGGTAGGCGTTGAGGCGCAGGGGCCGCGTATAGGTCAGCAGGCTGGAGACGATGCGGTTGAGCCGACCTACGCCCTCGATAATGCGGTGGACCAGTCGGCGGTTGGGATCTTCACTCGACAGATCGCGCTCCAGCATGCCTGCATAGCCGGCGATGCCGCCGAGCGGGTTGCGTATTTCGTGGGCTACGGTAGCGGCCATCTCGCCGAGTGCGGCCAGAGTGTTGACTCGCTGCACTTCTGCTTCTAAGCGCTTGACCTCTGTCAGATCGTTAAAGACTTCTACAACCCCCAAGACCGTGCCCTGTTCGTCGCGCAAGAGGGACGTGCTAAACCCGAGGGGGATTACGCGACCGTCGGCCCGGCGCAGGCTCTTTTCCTTATTTGACAAGCGCTCGCCGGTGTCCAGCGTGTGCATGGCCGTGTGCTGGCGGCCGTCAGCTAACCCTATTATATCGGCGTAGGGATAGCCCAGGACCTGGTCCTGTTCATAGCCGGTGAGCTCTTCCGCTTCCTGATTAAAGTGGGTGATTTGGCCGTCGAGGTCGACGACCAACACGCCGCCGCTCATGCTGTCTAAAATGTTGTTTAGATAGTTTGTTACGCGATCGCGTTCTTCGACCCGCTTTTGTAAGTCGACGTTGGTTTCTTCCAGCTTGACCGTCAGCGATTCGAACTGGGCCTCTAGTTGCTCGTAGGCCTCTCGGTATTTGCGCGTGGTCTCCTGAAACAGGATATACGAATCGGTAAAGTTATCCAGCTGGTTATCGCTGCGTCCCAGATGCAGAGGCGATGTAGAATCTGCAGGCGTCATGACGACCTTTCTCTTAGCTCCGGGGCGTGCGTGCTGCGCCGTATCGATAGGGGCGCGGGCGGTTGATGGGCAAGCCCTTGGAAGCTAGAACTTTATGGTTGCCTTCCTCCAGAGCCAGCAGGGTGCCCATTTGCTCGGCGAGTTGGCGTATTTCCTCGCGCGCTTCTTGTGGCTGCTGCTGTGAGAGGGCGTGAATGCCCTGCTGGAGGCGGGTGACTTGGGCGGCCGACTGGCGCAGGAGCGGCGTTAAATCGGCCGCTGATATACCCGAATGCAGTTCGGAACGCACCTGCTGGGCGACGTCGATGCACTGGGCACACTGGGCGCCGAGCGCTGAGAGCGTTTCGGCGTATTGGGGCTGTGTCTGCGCTGCGGTTTGCATGATCATTCCTCTGGTCTGAGTGTGAATCCACCTCCCATTTAGCAAAAGGGGTGCCTCACGTGCCAGACAGGCGGAATTTTAATCCCCAAAATCGGCTGAGGGGGAAAAAAAGGCCGAAAAAACGGGGGTGGGCCGCTCTTTTATATCAGGGGCGCATAGAGGCCTGCGGGCCGTCCTATGCGAGGGGGGTGCCAGAGGCATGCGGAAATTATTTCCATATGCCGGTGTTGCGTGGGAAATTATTGCCAAATATAGGGGGAGAGACCCCGTGCGGGCAAGCGTAAAGAGGGCGTTTTAGCGGGCAGGCACCGCGCGTATAGTGCGCTGTAAGTGGCCGCGATACAGTCTTTTACGTGAAGGACGATTGCTCCACTGGACGCGCGTGGACTCTTTGAGCGGCTGCTTTTCCTCGTCGGGCTTGCGGTCGGGCTGCTCGGCGAGCAGTTCGCTCGTTGTGCGGGCGCTGACGTGACTCTGTCGAGCGAGGCGGAGCGCGTGTGCGGCCCAGAAGAGGCCGAGCAGGCCAAAGAACGCTACGTCGGCGCTCAGCCCGGCCATGTAATGGAGGAAGCTCGTTTCTGTTTCGATAAGCAGCACGCTTGTAAGGAGCAGCGAAAGGAGAAAGAGGCAGAGCGCTGAAGCGGCGTGGCAGTAACCGCGCCAGAATCTGCTATCGCTTTGCTGGACGGCCTCGAGATCGCGCAGGGCAAGGTCGAGATGGTCGTCCACCTGTTTAATGGTCAAGAGAGATGGCAGATGGGCGACTACGCGCTGATAGTGGTCACCGAGTCCAAGCAGTCCGGTTACGGCCATGGCCGTGCCAATGATAAAGGCGGTCACGCCCAAGAGGATCCAGCGCAGGGGGGCCAAGTGATCTGGATGAATGCCCAGGCTGAGCACGACTTGAGCGGTCGCCGCAGTCAGGGCGCCCAGGGAAAATAGAAGAATAAACCGCCTCACAGCAATCTCCGCGCATAAGGGACAGGAGAAACCGTGCAGCGCACGGCTTGATTCGTCTCTCAGTCGGCAAGATCCGTGCCATAAGTTAGCTCGCCGGCTTCCACGCTGAAGGGAAGGGTGTTCTGTGCGGGTGGCATTGGGCATATATAAGCGGGATTGTAGTCGCAATAGGGGTTATAAGCCATATTAAAATCAACAAGATAGAGTCCATCTTGTAGTGGATCTACCGCGACGTAGCGGCCGCCTGAGTAGGTGGTCGACGCGTTGCTCCCGTCGCGAAAGAAGGCTTCTAATTGACCGCTTTCAAAGCTGCGGTAGACCTCTAGCCAGTACTCTTTTTCCGCCCAGGTGAAGTAGAGGCGGCCAAAACGTTCCATCGTGATGGTCGTGCCGCCGGTGTCGGGGACTTCGATCTGGCGCTGGCGCGCGTAGAGATGCATCTGTCCAACGATGCGGTAGCGCAGGTCGATGGGATAGTAGGCGAGGCCGCCAAACGCGAGGCGGTCGTCCGGCAGGAGAGGCGAGTCGTCCCCGTGGCGCAGCAGGCTGTCTTTGTATGCGCGCGTTTCGCGGATCAGGTCCACGTGTACTGGATCGGTGGGTTGGGCACGAGCCGTTGCGGTGAGCACTAGGAGCAGCGGTACAAATCGAAGCATGGCCTTCCTCTTGCGCGTTGACGGGGGCAGGGATTGTAGACTTATTTCAGCACTCCTTAGAACATACGGTTAAAGAACGAGAAGCACGCGCTTTTTTCAACAGGCTAAACGGAGGGAGTGAGACATGCGTTTACGCGATCGAGTAGCACTGGTGACGGGCGGCTCTTCGGGCATCGGACGGGGGATTTGTTTGGAACTGGCACGGGAGGGAGCCTCTGTAATGGTTGCCGACCTGCAACAAGAGCCCAAGCGGGGTAAGTATCACGACGTCGAGGTTCAGCTGCCTACGGCACAGGCCATCGTAGATGAGGGGGGACAGGCCCACTATGTGCCCGTTGATATGGGCGACGCCGCTTCCGTCGCGGCGATGGTCGCAGCGGCTGCAGGCCAGTGGGGCCGCCTCGATATCGTCGTCAATAACGCCGGCATACACATTCCAGGGGACAGTCAGACGCTTGGAGTCGACGACTGGGATCGCGTGATGGCGATCAATCTGCGCGGGCCCTATCTGAGCACGAAACACGCCGTGCCGCACCTGAAGCAGTCGCCGGCTGGTCGGATCATCCATATTGCCTCTGTGCACGCCTTTGCCGGCGGGGGTGGTCCGGTTTACCCACCGGCCAAAGCGGGCTTAGTCAACCTAACGCGTGACTCGGCCGTCGAATTGGCCGGCGATAACATCACGGTCAACGCGATCTGTCCCGGCTACATAGAGACCCCCATTCAGGACTATCTGACGGAGGAGCAGATTGAGGCATCGCGTCAGCGCACGCCGCTGCCGCGCTTGGGGCTGCCCAGTGACATTGGCAAAGCGGCGGTGTTTTTTGCGTCGGACGACGCCGAGTGGATCACGGGCACGGCGCTGCCGGTCGACGGCGGCTGGCTCGCCCCGATCATGTGAAACGCGGAAAGGGAAGACGGATATGGAGCGCATACTGAGTGTGAGCGAAGCGGCCACCGCAGCACAGATCCAGACCGCCATCGACGAGGTGGCGCAAAGCGGCGGCGGGCGCCTCGTCCTGCCGGCGATGGACTTGGAACTGGATCGCGGCCTGGCACTGCGCTCGGGCATTGAGCTGTGTGGGCAGGGATCCGACACGATTCTGCGCAAGGGGCCGGGGCGCATCTATCCCCTCTCTGGTTACCATAACTACGGCATGTGCGACGCGCCTCTGCAGTCGACAGAAGGGCTAAAAGTCGGTATGACCGTTTCGCTGCACGACGGGCGCACGCACGGCGGCTTTTACGAGACCTTTGCCACCATTACCTGGATCGAGGGCGACTGGGTCGGGCTCGACCACGGCATTGAGGCCGACTACCGCGCCGAAGACGCGCCCTGCTTGACGACGGTCTACCCGTTGGTCTTCGCGCACGATGTGCAGCAAATCGCCCTGCGCGATATACACCT
>Ga0181585_10006079_pt1 | contig 10383 bp, 6 predicted proteins | sample 071ome_29_FD_132469 | JGI IMG/M metagenome (GOLD analysis project Ga0181585, IMG submission 132469) | Coastal salt marsh microbial communities from the Groves Creek Marsh, Skidaway Island, Georgia - 071407BT metaG (megahit assembly) | ecosystem: Environmental > Aquatic > Marine > Intertidal zone... | reverse complement strand
CGCCGAGGTTCCCGAATCGTGCGACAACACCCTGTGGATCGCAGAGCGATGCGATGTCGAGATCGAGTTCGGTAAGCCCCAACTCCCGGAGTTCCCGCTTCCTGAGGGCTTCACGACCGACACCGAGTATCTCCGCCACCTCACGTACGAAGGCGCCTACAAGCGATGGGGGCGAGATGTATCGAAGGAAATCGTTGACCGGCTCGACTATGAGTTGGGCGTCATCGACAACATGGGTTTCTCGGCCTACTTCCTCATCACCTGGGATCTGATCCGGTTCGCCCGCGACAACGACATCCGCGTCGGCCCCGGCCGCGGCTCCGCAGCTGGCTGTGCCGTGGCCTACACCCTTTGGATCACCGATCTTGACCCGATCAAGTACGACCTGCTGTTCGAGCGCTTTTTGAACCCGTCACGGGTGTCGATGCCCGATATCGACATGGATTTCGACACGCGCTACCGGGACAACATGATCCGTTATGCGGCCGATATGTACGGTCGTGACTGTGTCGCCCAGATCGTGACCTTCAGCCAGATCAAGGCCCGAGCTGCGGTGCGCGACGCCGCTCGTGTGCTGGGGTATCCGTACTCGGTCGGGGACAAGGTGGCGAAGGCCATGCCGCCGCTCATCATGGGTCGCGACACCCCGCTCAAGTACTGCTTCGAGGAACACCCGAAATACATCGACGGCTACAAGTCGGCCGGTGAACTGCGCGACATGGTCACGACTGATGCCGATGTGGCCCGGGTCGTGGAGGTCGCAAAGGGGCTAGAGGGGCTCCGTCGCCAGGACGGAATTCACGCAGCAGCGGTGGTGATCACGAACGAGCCGCTCACGGAGTACTTGCCGATCCAACGCAAGCCCGAGTCAGGCAAGCCGATCGAGGAAGCGCCGGTCGTCACCCAGTACGAGATGCACGGGGTCGAAGATCTCGGCCTTCTCAAGATGGATTTCCTGGGTCTGCGAAACCTCGACGTCATCTCCGACTGTCTTGCGTTGATCAAGCAGATCAAGGGCATCGATCTCGACATCGACGCCATCGAGCTCGATGATGAACCCACCTTCGAGCTGCTCAAGCGGGGCGACACCATCGGGGTGTTCCAGCTGGAGTCATCGCCGATGCGGGCGCTCATCCGGTCGCTTGCTCCGACCACCTTTGACGATGTTGCGGCCCTCGTTGCGCTGTATCGGCCCGGCCCGATGGCGGCCAACATGCACAACGACTACGCCGACCGAAAGAACGGTCGAAAACCAGTCGAGTACATCCATCCGGACGCAGAGGAGCTCCTCGGCGACACCTATGGCCTGATGATCTATCAGGAGAGCGTCATGCGAATGGCGCAGAAATTCGCGGGCTACTCGCTCGCCGAAGCGGACTCGCTCCGCAAGGCAATGGGCAAGAAGATTCGCGAGGCGATGGAGAAGGAGCGAGAGAAGTTCACGAGCGGTGTGGTTACGCAGGGGTACGACCATTCGCTCGCCGTCGAAATGTTCGACATCATCGCCCAGTTCGCCGATTACGCCTTCAACAAGTCTCACTCGTATGGCTACGGCTATGTGGCGTACCAGATCGCCTATCTGAAGGCGAACCACCCCGTCGAGTACCTGTCGGCCTTGCTCACGTCGGTCAAGACCAAGCTCGAGTCCGCCGCGGTGTATCTGAACGAATGCCGGCTGATGGGTATCACGGTCGAGGTGCCCGACATCAACCGGTCGGATTCCGATTTCACCCCTGTCCCCAACCCGGAGTGGGACGGTGGTCCCTATGCGCCCGGGAGTGCCCCGAAGGGCGGGCATCCGGGCAACATCGTCTTTGGGCTTTCGGCGATCCGCAATGTGGGCGAGGGCGTCGTCGAAAAGATCCTTGCCGCGCGTGAGGAAGGTGGCCCGTTCGAGTCGTTCGTCGACTTTGTCGAACGGGTCGAGATCGAAGCACTCAACAAGCGCACGATCGAATCGCTCATTAAGGGCGGCGCCTTTGATTGCTTGGGCCACCCCCGCAAGGGCCTGCTGCAGGTGTACGAGCAGATCATCGATCTGACGGTCCAGCGCCGGAAGGAGCACGACATGGGGGTCATGTCGCTCTTTGGGTCGCTCGACGACCAGGGCCCGACCTTCGATGAGCGGCCGTCGGTACCAGAGGTCGAGTTCGACAAGATGCCGCGCCTGGCGAACGAAAAAGAGATGCTCGGGCTCTACATCTCGGATCACCCACTGCTGGGGTTCGAGGCCCAGGTTCGCCGCAAGGCAGACACGGGTGTTGCGGGCCTTGCGGAACTCTCGGACGGCGCGATCGTGAAGGTTGGTGGGGTGATCACCAATCTGCAGCGCAAGTGGACGCGCAAGGGCGACCTCATGGCGGTGTTCGAGCTCGAGGATCTCGAAGGTTCGGTCGAGGTCATGGTGTTTCCCCGCACGATGCAGGAGCACGGCCCAAAGCTTCAGGACGATGCGATCGTCATGATCCGTGGCAGAACTGAGAACGGAGACGACTTGCCCAAGTTGTTCGCTCAGGACATCGAGATCGTCGAAGACCTCAGCGACAATGCCCCGGTGCGAGTCCGGTTGTCTCAGGAGAACCAGCGGCCCGAGCGTATCGATGAGTTGAAATCGATTCTGAGCGCTCATCCTGGTGATGCGCCGGTGGAGCTGCACTTGAGCGAACGACAGGTTCTTCGACTGCCGGACGATTTCGCGGTCGACAGCGCCAACGGTGTCGTTGCCGAGCTCCGGGTTGCCTTCGGGCCTGATGCGATTCTGGTCTGAGCGAACGTCGCGGTTGGGACCGTCGCCGGCCGACACCTCCGAGCATCAGGGGGTGCGGTGGTTCGCCCTTGCGTTCACCGCTCTCACGCTGCACACGATCTGGCTGGTGGTGCGCCTGCCGGCGGTCTACACGCATGAAGATCTCGAGATTCTTGGGCTCGCCGCACGCGATCTCGCCCACGGACGTCTCCATCAGATCGACTTTCCTGGTCAGTTTTACGGTTCGTCGCTCGAAGCGTTCCCCGCCGCGCCCTTGGTCGGTTTGGGGATGGCACCGCGTCTGGCGATTGTCGTGTCGCTGGCAGCGATGTTCGTTGTGCAGTGGGGTGCGTTGGGCTGGGCGGTTCTGCGTCGTGTCGGACCCTGGCATGGCGTCGCAGTGGTGCTGGTCCCGCTGATCGTGGCGACGAGGTACACCGCCTCGGCGCTCTTGTGGGCGACCGCGGCGCCCCGGTTCTTGGCCACGATCGCCGTCGCCGTCGCGTTCTCGGTCGGCGACCGGCGATGGCGGTGGGTGCTTGTCGTTGGGCTGTCGAGTGTTGCGCTGCTCTTCGACTACTCGACCGCGTTGATCGTTGGGCCGGTCCTCGTCTGGATGTTCGATCAAGACCGCGCCGAACTGCCCGTTCGTTGGATCGGTGCCTCGGTCGTGCCCGCTGGTATCCTTTTCGTGGGGAGGGCGCTCCATCACGCGGCGAATCCGGCCTACGACCTCCACCCTTCACCGAGTTCATCGTTCTCGGCGAACGTGATCCGGTGGCATGTCGAGCATCCGACCGCCGCGCTGCGAACCTATGGGCCTGAGCTCCTCGTCGACGACCGCGCTCAAGCCATCGGTGCTTTCCTCGTGGTGGCGGCGGCTGTGCTCGTGGGTGTTGTCCGTGCCGAGCGTGGGGGACGTGCCGCCGCTGCGGTCGTCATGGCCGGCCTCGTTGCCTTCTTTGCCTCCGAGGGATCGATTCGGGCCTGGACAGCGACCTCGGAGATTGTCTCCATCGGTCGAGGTCTGATGGGTCTGCCGGTTGCCGTCGTCGTGATCACGGCCGTCAGCCGCGTTGCCCGAGCCCGGATCAACACGCCGGCCGCAGCAATGGGTGTGGCCGTCATCGCCACCCTGAGCCTGGTCGTTCGGGTCGGATTCGACTCGGTGGGGGACTACGAGGCGGCCCTGGGTCAGGACCAAGCGCTCAGTGTCTGGCAGGTCGATGACCTCAACGTCGTGTGTAACGCTGCTGATCAGCAAGGGATCGTCGGGCCGTATCTCGCGTCGGCGTCGACGCTGGCGTACGGATGCTCCAGCATCCTCGATCACCCGGTGCTTTTCCCGGCCTACGAACGACGGACGTGGCTGTTGCGGGCCCACTGGGGGGACGCGCCTGCCTCGTGGCTTGTCATGACCCCACCTGGCGGTGAATGCGAACAGGTCCCGGCGCCGTGCCGCAAGGTTGGGGCCGGAGTGGCGCTCATCGAGGCGTCAGGCAGCGGTATCAGGTCGGCTGCTGTCGATGCGAACCTGCCGGTGCGGCCGCTGCCAGATGATTGGCCCTCGTAGCCGGGTTGCGAAATGCGCCAATTCCCTGAAAACTGGAGGGTCCGTAATCGGGGGGAGGAACTGGGGAAATCGAATGGCAATCGAGGTCGACACCAAGGACTGCACGGCGCTGAGTGATGCGGAGTTGGCCGAGATGGCCGATCTCTGCGCTGACTCGCCCAATGCCTTCGAAGTCGGCATGTTGTCCAAGCAAGCCGAGGCGTGGGTGCTGTGCACCGTCGCCAGCGAGGGCGGCAAGGTTCGTGGCTTTTCGTTCTGCACACTCGAGCGCATCGGCGGCACCCCGAGCATCCTGATCGGTGCTGGCCATGTCTGTCGCAACACCAAGCGCGACACCGTGCTTCGAGCCATCATGACCGACCAGTTGCGTCGGTCGGTGCTGGCGTTTCCGGACGAGGACGTCCTCGTTGGATCCCAGATGAACGACGCGGGTGCGGTCGAGGCCTACAAGAGCCTTTCTGACATCGTTCCTCGCCCGGAGCACAAAGCTTCTGGCGAAGAGCGGGCGTGGGGTCGTCGCCTCGCTAAGCGCTTCGGTATCGGCGCTTCCAAGTACGAAGACCGTGCCTTCACTGTTCGTGGTGATGGAAACCAGGCGGTGGTGCTTGACCATGCAAGCGCAAAGCCAGAGAAGGTTGATGCTGCGGTCGCGGCCCAGTTCGATGATCTCGACATTGCCAATGGCGACGCCCTGATCGTGTTCGGCTGGGCGATGGCCGAGGATCTCGAGAAGCTCCTCTGACCCCGGTCCCGGGGTCATGGAAATGAGTGAGTTCGGTCGCCTCGTCAGGGGGCGGCAAATGACGCGGGCGTACACCAGCGAGAGGGTCCCCGCTGAGTCGGTCGACCGCATTCTGGACTTGGCCCGCCGGGGGCCTTCCGCAGGAAAGACCGAATCGCTGCACTTCCTTGTGCTGGAGGGCGCCGACGTAACCAGGTACTGGGACACCACGCTCGCCCCCGAGAAACGCCCCACCTTTCCGTGGCCTCAGCTGCTCGATGCGCCGGTCCTCATCATTCCGTGGATCGAGCCCGGTGCCTATGTTCGTCGCTATGCCGAACCCGATAAGCAGTCGACGGGGTTGGGCGCGAACGAGGCCGCATGGCCGGTGCCGTACTGGTGGGTTGACGGTGGGGCCTCAGCGATGACGGTGCTGCTCGCCGTTGAGGACGAGGGACTCGGCGCGCTTCTCTTCGGGCTCTTCGAACACGAGGAAGCGGTGCGGGTCGAGTTCGGCGTGCCGCCCGGGTATCGGGCAATCGGTGCGATCGCGGTCGGTCATCCAGCACCGGACCGGCCTTCGATGTCGGCGGGCCGGCGGCGACCGGACTTCGGCGAGGTAGTCCATCGCGGTGGTTGGTGAACGGGCCAGGTTCGGGGAACGACCGTGTTCGGACTGTCGGCGATCGGAGTGGCATGAGTGAGCGTCGCTCGAGCGCTCATGAGGGTGCGGTTCGGAGTGCCTACCGGCAGCTCGTTGGGCCAGCCGATCCCGCCCGTCGGTGGTTGGAGGAGGGCGCCGTCGACGGGCGGTTCGCTTCGGGTCAGGTTCCTGCGGGCGCGGTTGTGCGGGGGAGTGGTGATTTGGTCGAGCTCCACGACATCATCGATGAACTCTTTGGGGTTGGCTGCTTCGAGCGCCCCCGGATCGACACGTGTGACGTGGTTCAGGGACGGCTGGTCATCAGCCGTCCTGCGGCAGTCATGCCGCTGATCGAAGCTCTGCGGCCCTGGCTCGAGGCGCGAGGGCCCGTGTTCTGGACGTGGAAGACCGCCCGTGAAGCGGTGGCGGCTCGATTGACGGATCTCGACGGTCTCACGGTGGAGGCCGGACGGTGAGCGAGACCGTCCCACCGCGGAGTCAGCGAGTTTGAGGGCGGTCTCAGACTTCGAAGACCGCGAAGCTTGCGGTTGCGCTCGCAATTAAGCGATCGTCATCGTCGCGAGTTTCGGCTCGAAGGTGCATGACTCGTCGTCCGGCGGTGATGATCTCGGCGGTAGCGGTCAGCGTGCCGGCGGCGATCGGACGGTGGTAGCGGGTTTGCATCTCGATCGTGGCGCAGCGACGACCGTCGACGATGGTGCTCATGACGGCGCCACCCATCGCCGTGTCCATCAACGTGAAGGGCACGGCTCCATGGACCGTGCCATTGGGGTTGAGGTGGATGTCGCTGAGTTCCAGAACGGCGACTGATGCGCCATCTCGGTTCTCGAGCGTGAACCCCAGCGCCGATTTGAGGCCGAAGTCGGGTGAGATCCAGTCGTTGCTCATGGTTGCAACCTAGGTGGTCGCGGGCCGACGGGCTCAACTGCCTGATCACACCTCTGGACTGGGCTGCGGAAGAGACGGGCAGGCGTCATGCAGCTGTGATCCGGTGTTCATCTGCAGTACTTCTGAAGCGGTGTAAGTTTGCATTAGCCGACAAATTTGAATGCACGTAGAGAAACCGCCTACGGTACGTGGCGGTAACCAGTCAGACAGTGTGTACCAGCTCTACGCGCTGCGGTCACATGGAGGTAGGGGTTATGCGAAGGAGCGGCATTCGGAGACTGGGCGGCAATGTCGTTCTGGTGGCGTCAATGGCACTTGCGTGCTGGGCGGTGACGCCGTCCCTGGCATCAGCAACCGGCGAAGGCTCGGCGTCGTGCACAGCACCAACGTTGAACCACTCGGTTGTGATCTTCGGGGATGGGGTTTCAAGCACGTTCGATTACATCTCGGCGAATCACACATTCGGGAATGACGGGCCGCAATACGAACGAGGAATCGCCCTTGACGGCAGCGCCTACTTCCCTGACTTCTCTACGTCGTTTACATCGACTGGGATCACGAACTACATCACTGGCAACTGGAGCGGTCAGCGCCCTACCGCCAATGGCGGCACTTGGGCGACAAGCGGTTTCCCGTACAGCCAGCAAGATTGGATCGACTACGCAAACGCGTTGGCGGACGCAGCCGAAGCGGACCCGGGGGCATACCCGGATGTCAACGTGTATCGACTGGATGGCGGCACTGCGACGATCACCAATGACGGCGGTGACTACCCGTCCACTGCCGACCAGAAACTGCATGTCGCTGTGGGTTCGGGAACCCTCTACACGACACAGGGTCAGAACGATAAGACTGACGGTGCGATCCTCGCTCCCGAGGCGACCGTCGACATCGACCGCAAGATTGATCACATCCACGGCTGGGTTGTCGCCGAGATGCTGTTTGAGTCGTACTGGTCAAACAACAACTTCAACAACACTGGCCTGCAGATCCACGGCCAGAACCCGGACGCCTTCGTCGACGCCTGCACAACCAGCACGACCACCACCACAGCCGCACCAACGACCACAACAACAACGTCTACGACAACAACAACGTCTACGACGACAACGTCTACGACGACAACGTCTACGACGACGACTGCTGCGCCGACCACCACGACGACGTCTACGACGACGACTGCTGCGCCGACCACCACGACGACGTCTACGACGACGACTGCTGCGCCGACCACCACGACGGTGGAGTTGCTCTCGCCTGAGGAGTGCGAAGGTGACGCCGACTGCGAGGATGCTGGCTGTGAGGACGGCAGCACCGAGGAAGGCTGCACCCCTGTGGTTCCGAGCTCGCCGCCGGCCACCCCTGAGTCAGAAATCCCGGCCTTCACTGGGTAACGACCCGAGGAAGGTTGATCCCACCCTCAGGCCATATTCACCAGATCGGCTCCGAGGGTCTTAGGAACGACGAACGTTCTCAAGCGCGGATCGGATTCGCTTGATGCTGACCGGGTGTGCGGTTCCAATCGGCTGAGCGAACAAGCTGATTCGAAGCTCTTGGAGGGCCCACGCCAGTTCCTCAAGGTCGGTAGTCGTGCCCCGCTCTTCCATCAGCGACGCGTGCTCGGCCTCAAGTTCGTGGACCGACCGCATGCGGTCCCGGTCCTTTGCGACCGTGTCGGCCAGGCGATCGAGGCGGAACGTGGCGGCCCTCAGATACCGAGCGATGTCGGCCAACCGGTCGACACCAACGGCTCCAATGAACCCGTCGTACACCAACTGATGTCGTTGTGCTTCAAGGTCAGCGACGGCAGGCAGAAGCGCGTCGGCCTCGATCGAGTTGAGACGCTGAGCGAGATAAGCGGATGCGTCCAGGACCTCTGTGGCGGTCCAGGCGATCGTTCGGATCTGGGCCGGGAGTTCGTCACGCATCCGTGGGACCAGTGCTCCGAAGTCGGCTTCGTTCCAGACAGGTCCACCCGAATCGATGATGACCTGGTCGAGTGCCGCAGTGACACAATCCTCAAACCAGGCCTGCGGTCCGTCGTAGGGACTTCGGATAATGGCGAACTTCACATCGTCGGACAGCAGCGGCCGGAGCACCTTTCCGAGCGGTGGCCGGGCGATCGAGAGCAGGCGACGGGTGCCCAGCCACATCGCGTCGGCTTGTTCGTCGGCGGTGGCGAAGAGGCGAACACCGACGCTTTCGCCCTCATCGACGATCGCCGGGTAGCTGATGACCGTCTGGCCGAGTCCTTCGGCGGCGACGGTGCGCGGGAGTGTGCCAAACGTCCAACTCGTAGCCCCGGTCACCTCGAGCGCGTGACTGTTCTCGTTGAGCATGGCCCGGGCTTCGTCGAGGAAATGGCGTTTCAGCACCGCGAGGTCGTCGTCCTCGGCGAGTACCTCGCCCTGATCGGTGATGCGGAAATGGGGACGAAGATGGGTCGGCAGCGCCGCAACATCGAAGGCTCGGGCCGTCGTCTCGCTGCCCCGGGCGTTGACGGCCGCCGCAAGCTGGTCGAACAGTGGCGGACCGTCCGAGTCGAGTGACGGCAAGATCTCGGCTGCAGTCTCGGGGATTGGCACGAGCGGACGACGGGCAGCCTTGGGCAACGTGCGGAGGAGTTCGATGACGAGCTCTTGTCGAAGCGCAGGGATCAGCCAGGCGAAAGGTGCGGGGTCGACCCGAGACACGACCTCGAGCGGGATCTCGACCGTGATGCCGTCGTCGGGTGCAGCAGGATCAAATTGGTAGTCGATGCGGAATGTCCGGTCGCCCCAGGGCCACTCGTCAGGGCAGGCGGCGATGCCGTCGACGTCGAACCCGCGGAGCAGTTCGTCAGCGGTGAGGTCCAGAGCATCGGGATGTTCACCTCGATGGCCCTTCCACCACTTCTCGAAGTGCCGAACCGAGACGACGTGATCGGGGATACGGCGATCGAACACCTGCTCGAGGATGTAGTCGTCGATGGTGATGTCGCGACGCAGACGGTCGCCAAGGCCCTCGATCTCATCCAGCACGGCACGGTTGTGCGCAACGAACGCATGACGGGCGTCCCAGCGGTTCTCCACGAGCGCATGACGGATGAACAACGCTCGGGCGAGCGCCGGATCGATCCGTTGCAGGTTGACCTGGCGGTTGGGGAGAGCGGGGAGCCCATAGAGCGACGCCCGTTCATCACACATTGCGGCACCGCGCTCCTCGTTCCACCACGGGTCGGAGTGTTCCCAACGCAGAAGGTGAGAAGCGCTCCGCTCCAGCCATTGCGGGTTGATCGGAGCGACCATTCGCGCTCGGAGTTGGTTCGTCTCGACCAACTCGGCAGCCATGATCCACGTCGGCGTGCGCTTCTTGAGCGCAGAGCCACCGGCCACCACGAACCGGGCGTTGCGCGTGCCGCGGTACTGCTTCGCCTCGCTATCAAAGAAACCGACCTGCGCAAGGAGGCCGGCCAGCAGCGCCTGATGAATCGCGTCAGCCGATGCCGGCTGTTGGTTGAAACTCAGCCCGAGATCCTTTGCGATCTGACGCAGCTGGCGGTGCACGTCCTCCCATTCCCGGATGCGGAGGAAGTGGAGATACTCGTCGCGGCACATCCGGCGGAATCCGTTGCCGCTCCGCTCATTGCGTTCAGCCTTGATGTGCCCCCAGAGCTGGAGCCACGAGAGAAAGTCGGAATGTTCATCGGTGTAGCGAGCATGAAGCTGAGCGGCCCGCTCCGCGGCGGCGCCACTTCCGACACCTGTGGGGCGGATGCGGGGATCCTGGACCGACAGGCCAGCAACGATGAT
>Ga0181585_10006065_pt1 | contig 10397 bp, 9 predicted proteins | sample 071ome_29_FD_132469 | JGI IMG/M metagenome (GOLD analysis project Ga0181585, IMG submission 132469) | Coastal salt marsh microbial communities from the Groves Creek Marsh, Skidaway Island, Georgia - 071407BT metaG (megahit assembly) | ecosystem: Environmental > Aquatic > Marine > Intertidal zone... | reverse complement strand
CATGACAAGAACTTGAACAACCAGACCGTGGGGCAGTTGGTGAAACTGTTCCGGTTTGATTCATCCAAAGGTTTGACGCGACACATGCGTGAACGAACGACGGACCGGCGGGATACCTATGTGCTGCAGCGTGGAGATTTTTTGCGTCCCGACCTGCGCCAGGGAATGGTGACAACTTCCATTCCCAAGATGTTCCTGAACGAAGGAACTCGACCACAGGAACAGGATCGCAATGATTTGGTGAACTGGATGTTCTCAGAAGAGAACCCGCTGACGGCGCGTGTCATGGTGAACAAGGTGTGGATGCATCTGATGGGACGTCCATTGGTGGATTCCGTACAGGATTTTGGCAATCGAGGGAGCCGTCCGACACATCCCGAGCTGCTGGATTGGTTGTCAGATTGGTGGATGAAGGAGGGTGGCTGGAGTTTGAAACGCCTGATTCGATTCATTGTCACATCAGATACCTACCGTCAATCTTCTATCCACCGCCCCGAACTGCAGGATATTGATCCTGACAACCGTCTGTTTGCCCGGCAAAACCGGTTTCGTGTCGAAGCTGAAATCTTGCTGGACATATCACTTCAGGTGTCGGGATTGTTGAGTTTCGATGTCGGTGGACCTTCAGTGTTTCCTCCGATTCCGGATGTGGTGTTGAGTCAAAGCTTTACACCGTATCGCAAGAAATCCACAGGACGTGATCGATATCGGCGGGGTATTTATACCTTTTTCAGGCGTACAGCCATGGATCCAAATCTGACGGTATTTGATTGTCCCGATGCCTCGGCTTCCACAGCTGTTCGGGACCGATCCAATAATGCGCTCCAGGCAATGACGACCTTGAACAATGAAGTGTTCGTCGAAGCTGCTCAGGCTTTTTCGGTTCGTTTGTTGTCCGATACCGAAACGATCGATGACCAGGATCGCATCTCAAAAGCCTTTCTAGTTGCCTTACATCGACAACCTGAACCGGAGGAGTCGGAACCGCTGATGAAACTGCTCGAGGCGGCAAGGTCCTGGTATGAAAACCGTGAGGATGAAGCCAAACAATTGGTTGGACCTCATCAAGCCGGGAATGTTGCCATCCATGAACAAGCGGCATGGATTCATGTAACGAGACTGATATTGAATCTGGACGCCTTCCTGACCAGAGAATGAGGGAATCATGATGGATACGAATTTGATGCAAACTAAAACAAAGAAACCGGCTACAGAAGGCATGCTGCGAAGAGATTTTCTACTGACCGGTGCCAGTGGTTTGGGGGGGCTGGCTTTGTCGAGTTTGATGTCTGAAACCGGTCTGATGGCGGTTGGCAAGCAGGCTGGTCAAGATCCGCTGAGTCCCAGGGCCACACACTTTCCAGCCAAAGCAAAGAACTGCATCTTCATTTTCAATGCGGGCGCTCCGTCACAACTGGATTTGTTTGATTACAAACCGAAGTTGAATCAATTGGATGGTCAGCCACTGCCTCCGTCCCTGTCCGAAGGAGTAAGGTTTGCATTTCTTCAAAAGGACACCGCCCGTCTCATGGGAACCACGCGCAAGTTTTCGCAACACGGGCAAAGCGGGATGTGGTTTTCCGATGCCGTGCCTCATATTGCGAGTTGTGCAGATGATATCTGCATGATCCGGTCGATGCACACCGATCAGTTCAATCATCATCCCGGACAGTTGCTGATGCAGTGTGGTCAGGCATTGTTTGGATTGCCATCGATGGGATCATGGATTTCATACGGATTGGGAACAGAGAATCGTGATTTGCCCAGTTACGTGGTGTTGAGTTCCGGTAGAGGGCCCAGTGGTGGTTCCACTCTCTGGAGTAATGGGTTTCTTTCCTCTGTTCATGCCGGGGTTCTGTTCAGAAACCAGGGCGCGCCGATACTGAATCTCGAGCGACCGGCAGGCTTGCCTCAGGAGTTGGAACGTCAGGGCCTGGATGCGCTGGGTGCTTTGAATCGTTCCCATTTGAACCGGGTGCACGATCCGGAAATCGCCAGCCGCATCGCCAATTACGAGCTCGCATTTCGCATGCAGATGGCGGCGCCCGAATTAAGTGATATGTCGGGGGAATCTGCATCAACATTGGATGCCTACGGTGTGCATCGCGAGGAACCTGAAAAGAGATCGGGGCGTGTGGGTTCAGGCAAGCATTACGCCTCTTTCGGAGCCAACTGCTTGCTGGCCCGAAGACTGGTTGAACGGGGTGTGCGGTTTGTGAACATCATGTTTGCCTCATGGGATCATCACTCCAATCTGGATGCAGAACTCGGATACAACGCCGGATGCGTCGATCAACCCATCGGGGCCTTGATCAAGGATCTGAAGGAACGCGGTTTGCTGGATGAAACTCTCGTCGTCTGGGCTGGGGAGTTCGGTCGCACACCGCTCGGTGAAAACCGTGTGGGACGCGCTGGCGTGACCGGAAGGGACCATCATCCGAATGCCTTCAGCATGTTCATGGCCGGGGGTGGGACGAAGCCGGGTTATGTTTATGGAGAGACCGACGAAATAGGGTGGGCACCGGTGATCAATCCCGTTCACATCAACGATTTTCAAGCCACCCTGCTGCACTGCTTCGGCATCGACCACAAACGGCTCACCTACCGGCACCAGGGCATCGACAAACGATTGACCACGATTACAAGGGAATCATCGGTGATTACGGACCTGCTTGCGTGAGTCGGAGCAGGGCAATATTCGGATTTACAAAATCGGAGGGGCAAATTCCGCTTTGCACCCACTTTTTTCCTTAGGGCAAACACACTCCCATACGTTGTTCAAGGACATGCTGCAACCGGTCGTATACCCCATGGCCTCCCGGGTTCCACTTTATTTGCTCAGGAATGTCTTTAGGCGGAAGTATGGGAACCGGGTGGAACCGATCCCTCCATTTTTCAATTAGTCCCTTGGCCATACCCAGTCGCGGTCTTTTTCTGTATCCCCACCTTTGTCTTCGCCATCGAGTCCGACGGACCATAGTCGAAATGTTTTGTCTTCATTGCGTTCGTATTTCAGTTCGGATCGATCCATGATGTCGAGGGGAACTTGGGGGATGTATTCGGGAACCAGATCATGAAGGGTAGGCGGATAGGTTTTGTGTTGGAGGTAGTATCTTTCGAGAGCGCAGGCAGTGATGGTGCTTTGCAGGTAATGTTCAGAACGCAATGATTTTTCGATGGATTTTTCAAACGCCGGCATCAGTTGTTTGACCAGCATGTAATGAGGATTGAAGGTGTGGTTGTTTTGGAATTTTTCCGGATCATTCGTCTTGAGAAGATCCAAACCAGCGTAACCTTCCTGTTGCGCCAACACTTTCTCGATAGAATCAAACCAGTTTTGGAATGTGAGAGCATGTGCTGCCAGATTCAATCTCACCCATCCAGTTCCAATCAAGGGACCGAATGGGGCTTTTGAAATGGCCAGTAGGGATTTAAGCATCTCAAGGCTTGCAGCGCGTTCACCTCTCATGGCCTTGAGGTGTGAACGGGTGAATTCAATTGCTTGCATGGTTTGCTGTAATTCGAGTAACTCGTCTTCACCCCACTGATGTTTTGCAATGCCTGATAGAGTGCTGTCTTCGGCTGCGTTTGCGATCGCCAACCGAACCAGGTGCGTAATGAGCAGTGGATCGCTTTTGAGAAGTTCCGATAATCGAAAGATGCACAAAACGTCTTGAAGAGCTTGTTCTGATTTCTCGGACTCCAGTAAGACCGTTGTCCGAAATCTCAGATAAGAAGCCATAGACTTTATGACACCTAATTGAGTCATGGGAGTGTCAAAGGGGTTTGGAATATCCGCAGAAAATAAAACCAAACGAGGTCGGTAACTGGCTTCATGGACTTCCTTCATTAAGTCATCTGCCACGGACATAGCTTTGGAAACAACTTCCAGTGGAGTAGAATCTTCAGGAGATTTAGGATAAACAGGGAGTTCCGATTTGTGATTGGCTGAGTTGATGTTGGCTCTCTCAGTTTGATTTGAAATGGCCGTTTTGAAGGCCAAAGCCCAATGATCGACGCTAATCACTGGAAGGATTTGCGTGTTCTTAGGTCGCTTAGGGAGAAATTGGTAGGGTAAGTTCAACTTTTGCAGCAATGAATCTTCAGGAAGAGTAAAAGATGATGATACCTCTCTGCCATGCTTCAAGTCGGCTTTATGTTTTGCTTCTTTGAAAATAAGTAAGCTTCCAAAATCTTCATCCGGAGAAACGGTGGTGTTGATCCAATCCTGCCAATTGAGTTTTTCTCCCTTCTGTGTCAAATCGGTCCTCACCTGATGCCATCGATATGCCCCATAGATGTTTTGTGCGCCCAACAATCCGATAACCGGTGTGAGGACGCTCATGATGGGCAGATACAAGAATGTCATGATCCAGCACATCCAACGTGGTGCTGATTTATAAATCGCCTCTTGCTGGATACCTTGATTGAGTTTGCCGGCTCTTTGATTCCAGAACAACCAGGAGAAAATCCAGTGAACCGTTATGCAGCCACTACCTGTGATCGCTAGAATTGTCCAGAGACTTCGAAACCATTGGACGCCACCAGTCCATTCTTTTGCTAATAGGGGCTTGTAAAAGATGAGACTGATGGCAAACAACCACGCCAGAACACAACATAGTGCAATCAATAAGATGCGTGAAAAGCGTAACTTTTTCTTGTGATCGCGTGAAGCGGTGGTGACCCATGATAGGAGCCATTCGGTAAGGCGGCAGTAGAATTGTAAAGGAGACATGGAATTAGGAATGGTGAATGGTGAATGGTGAATTTTTTGGTTTCCGGTGGCTTCTGGGGCCTGGGGGTGTTTGGTGGTGGTTTGTTGGTTCTGTGTCATTTTCTGGAAGGGTTGCTTCCAGTCCGGCCATTTCCCATTGCATGAGTTGGTCGGATAGGCTGGTGTAGGGAGTTGTGGGGTGGTTTGATGGGGTGTTGGGATCTGTTTTTCCGTTCAGCCAGGTGTCGAATTTGGCGCCACAAAGGGCGAACAGCCAGATGGCTGCAATGGTTGCCCGGACGGGAGTAATGAGCCTGAATCCTGCGCTAAGGATGGATAGCCAAGCTGGTTGTTTGTCCTGTATCAGGTCTTCGGTCCCGGTTGCGGACAGGGTAACTGTTTTTTGTTGGGCTGCGGATAGGATGTCTTGTTTCCATGACGGCGGAAGCGAAGGGGCGGGGAGGCGCTTGATGTGTGATTCCAACTTTTTGAGCTGGTGGTCCTCATTGGATTCAGGTTCGTAGGGTTTCATGGTGTCGAACTATTTGATTTCTTCGTAGAGGGGTTTCAGCAGGGTTCGGAGTTTTTCCAGACCGTAACGATAGCGGGATGCTGCGGTGTTTTGTGGTATGTTCAAAGTTTCGGCAATTTGTTCAAAGGTCATTTCTTCTCTTAATTTCAAATGAATCACCGTCGATTGATCGCCGGGCAAGGCTTCCAGAGCTTGGATCAGTCCTGATTCAATGGATGTTGCATCTCGGGTCTGAGTCGGAGGTAAACTCGTGTCGGTTTGTTCACCCAGTGACATGTGGGCTCTGGATCGGGCGTCTCGTCTTCGTATCGTGTCAATGGCCATGCGATGTGCCATTCGGATGAGAAACGGTCGTTCCTGCGTTGCTTGTTTCATCAGATCGGGTTTTCCAGCGATTTTGCAGAACAAATCCTGCATGACGTCGCGCACATCGGATTCATGACCGAGCACAAACATCAGAAACGCAAAAAGAGCGTCCGCATGCGCATCATAGATTTGTTCCAATGTCCGGGTTCCCGCCATTCACTTATAAAGACGCATGGGGAAGGGGGATTTGTCTAGGTTTTCGGAGATTTTTTTGAACCAGGTAAGAGGCGAGCAACCAGGATGTCAAATGTGTTCGAGGATTGTATGAACCACGAAGGTGAGAAGAGCACGAAGCTGGCAGATAAATAGGTTTTTAGACAAACCCTTTTTATGTTCTTGTGGAAAAGTCAGGCCTAATTCGCCTGTGGCTCGTCCATTTTCTGGCCGGCCATTTCGTAGATGCCTACGAGGTAGCCGTTTTCCAGGACTTCACCGACCTTTAGCGTTCCATAGATGGTCACGGCTTCGTCCATGATGGGTTTGACGCCGTTTTCTTCCATGCGGACGCTGACCCATTCGTTGATTTTAGGGACGGTTCCGTAGCAGCACATGGACTGGTCGCGCATGATCAACATTTCGGTGACCAATCCTTTCTCAACTTTAAGTGGCAGCATGAATCCCTTGAGTGAAATGTTTTTGGCGTTCAGGACTTTGATGTCGGCTGGAATTTGTTCTTTGTAAACGGTTCCGTCTTCATCGGCCACAGGAGCCGTCAGATCTTCAGGCATCTGGTATTCGAATGAAGCCAGTTTGTCGAAGCTGACAGAAAGGTAACCATCTGCATCGGGCAAGGTGGTTGCGACCAGGGGTTCCTCGATGAGTTTGGCTGAAGAGGTGTCTGCTGACTTTTCCTCTATGGCGGGTTCGTTGGGTGTGGATTGTTGTGCGATGCTTGTTTCTTGATCGTTTTTCTCTTCAAGGACAGGAGTTGTCTCTTCGGTTTCGTCCGAATGGGTGATTTCCGTCGGTTTCTCAGGTGTTGTTTCGATCGTTTTTTCAGGTTCAGGGGATGGCTGTGGTTCAACCACTTTCTCTTCATCTGAAACAGTGGGAGAGGCTGATACGGCTTCTGTTTCAGGCTCTATGGGATCACCTTGAATCAGTTCGCCCTGAATGGGTTCTCCTTGTGGCGTTTGTGCCACTTCTGTTGTGGTATCCGATGATTTGGAACAGCCGGAGGACAGGGTCCATGTCAGGCACAGGGCCGCAAGTAAACAAGTGGTGATCAATGAAAGGGGTGAGTGGTGCTTGTTCTTCATGTTGTTGGAGATGAGTAATGCAGCGCTTGTTTGTTCGTTTTCTCAGCCTTCGTTGCCTTCCGGAAACTGAAAAGCAATGTTCTCAAATCGATTGCCCTTAATATGGACCTCTTGAATGGTTCCTTCAAACTTATTTTGATTGGGTAACTCGGGGAGGTGTGCCTGGAATTCCGAGGTGTTGCCGATGGTTTCACCCGTTGCCCGGTTTTCTGAAGCAGCAAAGGTCCATGGGAATTTGGTTTCGTCCGGACCATCCACCAGAACAATGATCTCCGTTTGATCGACCCTGATAAATTGTTCCATGTGACCATCCAACACATAACATCGCATCAACCCGGCTTCTTCGTCCTTGACCCATTCCAGGTGGTAAAGTTCGTCTCCCAGACGGATCACCGTGCCACCATGAGGGGGATCATGGTGGTGTCCTGCATGAGCGTGGTTGGCTTCTTCACCGTGATCGTGATCATGCTCGGCGACATCGGATGAATCCCCGCAACCTGTCCAAAACAGACAGAGAAGACTGAGGAACCAAGTGAACAGGCCTGTTTGATAGGGATGGGTTGTACTCATGACACGGGGATCAGGTTTTCGGCAACATGGGTGCGATAAGCCTTAACGGCGGGAACACATCCGGTAATGGCTCCCAACAGGATCATGCCCAAAGGGGTCCATAGCAACGCCGGGTGCCATGTTCCCAATGTGAGGACCACTCCTGTTTGAACGCGTATGACGGCCGCCGCCGTGCTGAAGATGACGGCATACACTCCGAATGCCATGATCATGCCGATGATGGATATCGCCGTGGATTCAAGCACGACCGAACCGAAAATGACCCGGCGTCCAGCTCCCAATGCACGCAGGATGGCAATGTCTCGTTTGCGTTCGTTCATGGAGTTGTAAATCCCGGCGAGGACCGATCCAGCCGCAACCACCGCCACCAGGTAAGCGATCATCTCAAGAACACGATCGAACCACCCGATTTTCGCGAACAATTGGGCCATGATCAGGTCGATGGGCCAGGCCAGCGTCAGGCGATCTCCCTGTTTGTTATACATCAGGTCCAATCGGAAACCGGCCTGTGGGTTGCGTAGTTTGACAAGCACCGCGCTGATGTCATTGGCTGTTTTGGGGTCGTGTCCGCTCATTTTCTGGAGTCCGGCCAGAGGAATCCAAATGACCCGGTCGGCGGGCGTGTTGGTCAATTCCATGACTCCCACCACCACATAGGTCTCGGCGTGCTGTTTTTCTTCGTCGAATAGCAGGCCGTGGTAAGGGTGAAAGGTATCACCGACTTTCAAACCCAGTTGTGTCGCGGCAAAACCTCCCACCACTGCCTCGCGACGGCTTGTATCCATCCAGCGTCCGCCCGGCAAGGTGGCGTACTTTTTGCCTTCACTATATTCGGTGTCGGTGAAGAGTGCGGGAAGTGTCCCGACCAGTCGGAAGCCCTTGAAGTTGTCTCCCACGGCGATGGGGATGGCGTGTTTGACGCCCGGATGTTTCTTGATGTCTTCATAGTCTTCCAATGCGAGGTTGCCGGGGGAAGCTTCCACGTGGAAGATGGAGTTCAGGACCAATTGAAGCTTGGAAGACCGAGCGCCCAGCACGGCGTCAAATCCCGCATTCACTCCCGTAAAAGCCGCGTTGGATTGATCCTTGATCACCCATACCGACAAAATCAACCCGCCCGCCAGGGCGATCGAAAAGGAAGTGATGGTGGTGGACAACAGGTGTTGCCGCAAACTTTTGAATACCATCTTGAGGATCATGCGTTTTTCTCCTCCGTGGTGGCTTTGTTGAGAGATGCCAGATCCTGGCAGTTTTCGAAGGCGTCTAAAATGTTTCGATCATGACTGACCAGTAAGAGGGCCGCTTTGTTTTCTTTACAGGCCTCACGAATGAGGTGCAGGGCCTCCTCCGCGCGGGTGGCGTCCAGATTGCCGGTGGGTTCGTCCGCCAACACCAGTTTGGGGCGATTTGCCAATGCGCGCGCCACGGCCACGCGTTGTTGTTGTCCGGTTGAGAGTTGTCGCGGGTAATGATGCATGCGATCCTGCATGCCGACCCTTACCAGCAGTTGTGAGGCATAGTCCTTGTCAACACCCGGGCCGAAACTCATGCCCAGCATCACGTTTTCCAGGCAGGTGTAGCCTTGGAGCAGGTTGAATGTTTGAAAGATATAACCGATTTGATTGGCTCGAATGCGGTCGCGTTGCGCTTCGGAAAGATGATGCAGGTTGGTGCCATCGAGCAGGATTTCCCCTTCATCCGCTGATAGAATGCCCGCGATCAGGTGAAGAAACGTTGTTTTGCCGGTGCCGCTCTCTCCGCACAATGCTACCTGTTGCTCTGCTTCCATTTGAAACGCAGGCACGTCCAGCACGGTATGGAGTTTGTTCTCCGGTGTGCGATAGCGTTTTTTGAGTTGTTTGATTTCAAGCAATGCCATGGATCTTAATGAAACGCAGTATAGCCTTTTGGGGTAAGTAAGACAATGGCGAAAGGTTTGCTGCAACGAAATATGAAATGGAAGGATTACCCGGTCATCATTGCGGGTGTCGTTTTAAGCCTCACCGTGATGGGTTTCGCCGGTCGCTGGTTCTGGTTGCCTGCTCTCGTGGATCACTTTCGAATTCATTACCTGGTTCTCCTGGCCAGCGCTGTGATCCCTGCTTATGGGTGGCGGCAGAAAAAGACGCTGGGTTTGTTGTTGGTGTTGATCGCCTGGCAGGTGGGGGTAATGGAACCGTGGACGTGGAAAAGAGCATCGGTTGCACCATCGAATTCGGCGAGCTACTCCCTAATCTGGTTTAATGTTCACACAGGAAATAAGTCCAAGTCGGAAGTGTTGGATTATCTGAAAGAACGGGATCCTGATTTCATATGTCTCGGTGAGGTCAATCGTTTTTGGTTGCAACAATTGACTCCCTTGCATGAGCGATGGCCTCATCAAGTGCTGCAACCGCGTGATGATAATTTCGGGATGGCTGTTTATAGCAAATATCCCTTCAAAGACCGCTTCAAATTCGATTGGGACGTGCCTTGTATTCGCTTCGATGTTGAGCATGACATAAATAAAACCGTTTCGGTGTTTGTTGCACATCCTGTTCCGCCGGTCGGAAATCGTTTTACGGGTTTGCGAGACGATTACTTGCGTCAGGTTTCAGAAGCCATGAGCGAGACGCGCCACCCTTTCTTTGCCGTGGGAGACTTTAATGCCACGCCGTGGCATTACCCTGTCAAGGAGATGATGAAACGACATCAGTTGAGTTATTGCCCTCCGACATCCATGCTGTCATTGCCGACCTGGCCCATTGGCTTGTTGCCTGTGGGAATCCCAATTGATCTGTTTCTTGCTCAACCAGAAATATCGATACACGCATTGAACCGGGGTCCCGATTTGGGATCTGATCATCGCCCTTTGGAAATCCGGTTTTCACAGCATTGATCTTAGCCGTGTCTATGCAGTTTATCCGCACCACCGCAGACGCGGGATCTACGAGATGTCGCAGATTTACGCAGATAT
>Ga0181585_10006061_pt1 | contig 10405 bp, 10 predicted proteins | sample 071ome_29_FD_132469 | JGI IMG/M metagenome (GOLD analysis project Ga0181585, IMG submission 132469) | Coastal salt marsh microbial communities from the Groves Creek Marsh, Skidaway Island, Georgia - 071407BT metaG (megahit assembly) | ecosystem: Environmental > Aquatic > Marine > Intertidal... | reverse complement strand
TGTGGCCGATCAGTCACCTGGATCAACTATCGAACCGGGATTAGACCGAGATTTTACGATGGCACTGCAAGATCTCATTGTCAATCAAACAAGTCTTTCACTGACTGGCTCAGGCGGAGACCTTGTTTACGAAGGAGAAATTGTAGCCTACAATGTTCAACCAATGACCGCGACTGCGAACCAAACAGCAGCTCAAAACCGACTAAATATGGCGGTGAATGTCCGATTTTATAACAACACGAAAGAGGATTCAAATTTTGAAAAGCGATTTAGTTTTTTCTACGATTTTCCAGCGACAAGTTTATTAGAAAGTGTAAAAGCTCAGGCGCACGAAGTTCTTTTCGAACGCATCACTCAAGATATATTTAATGCTTCACTAGCCGATTGGTAATGATTGTTAATGCAACAACATATAATGAATGGCTCGAACAATTCGAGAAAATTAAAGGAGAAGGTCGCGAGGAGATTCGTGGAGTTGCAAAGCGATACCCCTACATGCAAAGCGCATGGGCGCTTCTTTGGCTTTCAAGCGAAAGACCTTAAGAAAAACAATACGCACTGCATCGAGCAGCTAGTTTGAGTTCAAGACATGGTATTTTACATGCACTTGATTTAGGAATAAACGACTCCATTGAAATTGACGAAACAAGTATTTTAAATGCTTCGTTTCAACAAATTCAAGACATCGAGGAAGAAATGGAGTTAGCCGGAGTAAAACCGCGAGAAAATAGAGTTGCGCAGGCTTTAACAACCGTCAAACAAACTTTCGAAATTGAACTTCAAGAAGTAATTCCCAGTCCACAAATACCTGTAGTAGAAAGACCAAGCTTTGAGCTAGAAGGTTCGGTAGAAACAGCTGAAACGAGTGTTCAAAAATCTTTTGCCGATTGGATGAAACTCATGGTAAATGGACAAACTGTTGATCATGTGGGTGGTGTTAGCTCTAATGAGCAAGAACGAAAGTTCGCTTTGCTTGATCAATATATAGAAAGCAATCCTAAAATTAAAGCAGTAAGCGGCGAACCCGATAGCCAAATAAACTATGAAACCAAATTTGATCTTGAAGATGTAGTAACAGAAACGCTAGCTCAACTCTTATTTGATCAACAGAAATATGGAAAGGCAATTAAAGCCTACAAGGCCCTTTCTTTGAAATATCCAGAAAAAAGTGCTTTCTTTGCCAACCAAATTAAAAATGCCAAGGCGCTTAAAGCCAAGGATTAAGTATAATAATATGAGCACATTTAGCCTCTTTCTCATTCTAATTATTGCGGTTTCATTACTGCTTGTATTAGTGATAATGGTTCAAAACCCTAAAGGCGGAGGGCTTTCTTCTAGCTTTGGAGGTAGTACTCAAGTAGTAGGTGGCGTAAAAAACACCAATGACTTTCTTGATAAGACAACATGGACGCTAGGTATCCTTCTAGTTGCACTTATCCTTCTATCAAATGTTTCATTAAGAAGTGGATTTGCACAAAACGATTCGAAAGTTTTAGATGGTAGCGAATCGGTTATCGAAGAAGTTGCTCCAGCAGCTGTAGAAATTCCTGCAACCTCACCAGAGAACGAAGAGTAAAAACAAATCAACCCACCCTATAGATGCCAGCTTGTCAGACAAGCTGGCATTTTTTGTTACAGCTTGTCAGTTTTTTTTATTTGGCATTATTTTCGTCTTTTACAAATTGAAAAAACTTTAAAAAACATATTATGTCAAATCCAACTATCAAACCACTAGCTGACAGGGTTCTAGTTGAGCCCTTAGAGGCTGAAACTAAAACGGCCTCTGGTATTATCATTCCAGATACAGCAAAAGAAAAACCTCAAAAAGGTACTGTTGTAGCTGTTGGTCCTGGAACTAAGGATGAGCCACTTACAGTTAAAGTAGGCGATACTGTTCTTTACGGAAAGTACTCCGGAACTGAGTTAAAACTTGAAGGTACTGAATACCTTATGATGCGTGAAAGTGACATTTTAGCAATTATTTAAATCAAAAAATTATGGCAAAGGATATCAAATTTGACATCGAAGCAAGAGATGGCTTAAAAAGAGGCGTTGACGCATTAGCAAACGCGGTTAAGGTAACTCTTGGTCCGAAAGGAAGAAACGTTATTATCTCTAAGTCTTTTGGTGGCCCATCGGTTACTAAGGATGGTGTGACTGTAGCGAAAGAAGTTGAGCTAACTGATGAACTAGAAAATATGGGAGCTCAAATGGTTAAGGAAGTAGCATCTAAAACCAACGATCTTGCAGGTGACGGTACCACTACGGCTACTGTACTTGCACAAGCCATCGTAAAAGAAGGTTTGAAGAACGTAGCGGCAGGTGCTAATCCGATGGATCTAAAAAGAGGTATCGACAAGGCAGTTGAAGCCCTAGTTGAAGATCTTCAGAAGCAGTCAAAAACGGTTGGTGATTCAACTGATAAAATCAAGCAAGTAGCTGCAATTTCTGCAAATAATGACGGAACCATTGGTGATCTAATCGCTCAAGCCTTCGAAAAAGTAGGTAAAGAGGGCGTAATTACTGTTGAGGAAGCAAAAGGTACAGATACTTATGTAGATGTAGTAGAAGGTATGCAGTTCGATCGCGGATACCTATCTCCTTACTTCGTAACCGACTCAGAGAAAATGACTACCGAGCTTGAAAGCCCTTACATCCTCTTGTACGACAAGAAGATTTCGGCAATGAAAGACCTACTTCCTGTTCTAGAGCCAGTTGCTCAAAGCGGTAAGCCTCTTTTAATCATAGCCGAAGATGTAGATGGTGAAGCTCTCGCTACTCTTGTAGTAAATAAACTGCGCGGATCACTTCGTATTGCTGCCGTTAAAGCTCCAGGATTTGGAGACCGTCGTAAGGCAATGCTTGAAGATATCGCAATTCTTACAGGTGGAACTGTGATCGCTGAAGAGCGCGGGTTTAGCCTTGAGAATGCAACTATCGACATGTTAGGTACAGCAGAAAAGGTAAGTATCGATAAAGACAACACTACGATCGTAAACGGCGCCGGAAATGCTGACGATATTACCGCTCGTGTGAATCAAATTAAAGCTCAAATCGAAACTACCACTTCAGACTACGATAAAGAAAAATTACAAGAGCGTCTTGCGAAACTAGCAGGAGGTGTAGCTGTTCTTTATGTTGGAGCTGCCTCAGAGGTTGAAATGAAAGAAAAGAAAGATCGCGTTGACGATGCGCTTCATGCAACTCGTGCTGCGGTTGAAGAAGGTATTGTTGCTGGTGGAGGTGTTGCATTAGTTCGTGCAAAAACTGTTCTTTCAGGAATAGAAACAATCAATGCCGATGAGAAGACAGGAATTCAAATCGTTGAGAGAGCTATTGAATCTCCACTGCGTACTATTGTAGAGAACGCAGGAGGTGAAGGTTCTGTTGTAGTTTCGAAAGTTCTTGAAGGAAAAGATGATTTCGGATACGACGCCAAAACCGAAAAGTATGTGAACATGCTTGAAGCTGGAATCATCGATCCTAAGAAAGTTACTCGTGTAGCGCTAGAAAATGCAGCTTCAGTTTCAGGTATGATTCTTACTACCGAGTGCGCACTTATTGATATTAAAGAAGATACCCCTCCGGCAGGACCACCAATGGGTGGCGGGATGCCAGGGATGATGTAATTTTCTATATCAGATATAAAAAGCCCCCAAATTTGGGGGCTTTTATTTTATACCCCCGTTCGATCAAACTCTAGATTAACATATACAGTGTCATAACAAGCATTACTGCGTTCTCTATAAAGGTTGCTTCAGTCATTGGTAATTTTAAAGCCGTACCTAAGCAAGCACATTGAATCTGCCTTTTGTCTAGTAACGAGCGAACCACCCCAAAGGTTGTTGAACCTAAAATTACCAGAGTAACATATAGTAGTGTTTGCACTTCAAAACGTATGATAAAGAGCGCTCCGAGGATAAGTTCTAAAAACGGGTAAACTTTACCATAAAGAGAAACCTTTTTAGCGATTGGGTCATACATCGAAAACGAAGGGGCAAATCCTTTTAGATCTAGAAATTTGAAAAAACTAAATATTAAAAAGAAGCCTCCCATAAAATCGAGCATGGCATCTTGGAGGCCAGAAGTTGCCCAGCGATATCCACTAAAAGCAAACAGATAAGCACCGATAAGATAAAGGGGATACAATTGTTTCCACTTTGACGAGCTGATGCTTTTAGAAATGGCTGTCGAATTTTTGAGATTGTATTTCTCGGCTAATCCTTCTTCGAGTGTTGCACCAGAAAGCTTCTGATCTGTCAATAAGGTGACCCTACCACTCTCTTTCTCAATTTCGACCTCAACAACCCCTTCTTTTTCTGAATAAAATGCCTTAAGATGGGCCACACAAGATATGCAGCTAATTCCTTCGATATAAAAGGTCTGTTTCATTGGTAAAAATGAGCGGTTATTCTACTTTTGTAGTTTAACACAAAACTAATGCAAGAACTCCAAAATACCGTTACTCAATTAGTTGATAATGAAGCTTTATCGGTAGGAGAACGTCTCGAACAGATTTGTGAATTATTACGGTCAAGTATAAGATACTACGATTGGGTGGGTTTCTACTTTCACGAAGATGCCACACAAACTCTGAAACTCCGCGCTTTTGCAGGAGAGCCAACCGATCACACAATCATCCCTTTCGGAAAAGGAATTTGCGGGCAAGTCGCCCTGTCTAATGAGAATTTTATCGTTCCTGATGTTAGTGCTCAAGATAATTATATCGCTTGTAGTCTCACGGTTAAATCAGAAATCGTTATCCCACTTTTTAAAAATGGTAAAAATATCGGTCAAATCGATATCGACTCACATACTCCTGATCCTTTCACCGAAAACGATATTAAACTTCTCGAATTTGTCAATAATAAAGTAGCAGAAATCGTATAATTATGAACTCAACGAAAACGATCCAATCCGCCCTAATCTCTGTTTTTCATAAAGATGGTCTTGAACCCATTGTTAAGAAACTAAATGACCTTGGTGTGGTTATTTACTCGACAGGGGGTACTGAAAAATTTATCAAAGATTTAGGAATTGATGTTATAGCCGTTGAGACGATTACCGACTATCCTTCGATATTAGGAGGAAGGGTGAAAACGCTTCACCCAAAGGTTTTTGGAGGAATTCTTAATCGAAGTGAAGAAGAAGCAGATCAGAAAACACTTCAAGAGTTTAAAATCCCTCAAATTGACCTGGTGATCGTTGATTTGTATCCGTTTGAGAAAACAGTGGCAACTGGTGGTAGTCACGAAGCAATTATCGAAAAAATTGATATCGGCGGTATTTCACTAATTCGAGCCGCAGCAAAAAACTTCAATGATGTTGTATGTATCTCATCAGTAAATCAGTACGCCTCACTACTAAATCTTCTCGAAGAAAAACAAGGAGTGACTGAAATTGCGGATCGCCAAAAATTTGCAGCCGAATCATTTGCTGCTTCATCACACTACGATACGGCAATTTTCAATTACTTCAATATCAAGGAACAGCTTTCAGCTTTACGTCTTAGTTCAAACGAGGCAAAGGTGCTTCGATACGGAGAAAACCCTCACCAGAAAGGCTATTTCTTTGGAGATTTTAACGATTTATTTGATCAACTGCACGGTAAAGAGTTATCCTATAATAATCTATTAGATGTCGATGCCGCATTAACGCTAATGAGTGAATTCAGGAATGACGAGCCGACCTTCGCCATTCTTAAACACAACAATGCCTGTGGACTAGCATCTAGGAACTCTCTGGTTGAAGCTTATCGCGATGCGCTTGCCGCAGACCCTGTATCAGCATTCGGAGGAATTCTTATTGCAAATAAAGAGATTGATGAGGCTACCGCTAAAGAAATTCAATCGCTATTCTGCGAGGTAGTTATTGCTCCTTCATTCGAAGAGGAAGCCCAAGCGATACTCAGCGAAAAGAAGAATAGAATCTTACTACGCCAAAAACACTGGAACCTCCCCGAGAGTCAGGTAAGAACGGCTCTTAATGGGTATCTAGTACAAGACCGTGATTCAAAAACGGATCATTCAGAAGATTTAAAGGTAGTAACTGAAAAGACTCCTACAGCCACAGAACTAGAAGACCTTCTTTTCGCATCTAAAATTTGTAAGCATACGAAGTCGAACACAATAGTGATTGCTAAAAACAAACAGCTTATTGCAAGTGGAACGGGGCAAACCTCAAGAGTTGATGCGCTTAATCAAGCTATTCACAAAGCAAAGAGCTTCGATTTTGATTTAGTTGGGTCGGTAATGGCTTCTGACGCCTTCTTCCCATTCCCTGATTGTGTTGAGATAGGAGGTCGAGCAGGGATCGTTTCAGTGATTCAACCTGGAGGTTCAATTAAGGATGAATTGAGTATTGATTATTGTGATGGAGCAGGTATGTCAATGGTAATGACAGGTACTCGTCATTTCAAACATTAATTTTCGTACATTCGAAAGCACCTATAGCAACCGTAAACTATGGCCTTTTTTGATTTTTTAACTGAAGAGATAGCAATTGACCTGGGAACAGCCAATACATTGATCATTCACAATGGCAAGGTAGTGGTTGATAGTCCGTCGATTGTAGCTCGTGATAGAATGTCTGGTAAAATTGTTGCCGTTGGTCAAGAGGCAAATCTCATGCAGGGTAAGACACATGAGAATATAAAAACGATCCGGCCTCTTAAAGACGGAGTTATTGCAGATTTTGACGCCTCTGAGAAAATGGTTGGAATGCTGATTAAAAGTGTACCGGCTTTAAAGAAAAAGCTTTTCCCCCCTTCTCTACGTATGGTAATATGTATTCCTTCGGGAATTACAGAAGTTGAGATGCGTGCAGTTAAAGAATCTGCCGAACGCGTAAATGGAAAAGAGGTTTACTTAATTCATGAACCTATGGCGGCAGCGATTGGTATCGGATTAGATATCATGAAGCCTAAAGGAAATATGATTGTGGACATCGGAGGAGGTACTACCGAGATCGCCGTGATTGCCCTGGGAGGAATTGTTGTTGATCGTTCGGTGAAAATTGCTGGGGATGTATTCACCAACGACATCATTAATTACATGCGTACCCAACATAACTTATTTATTGGAGAACGCACAGCTGAGAAAATCAAGATCGAATGTGGATCAGCAACAGACGAGTTAGATAATCCACCAGAAAATTTAGAAATACAAGGTCGCGATTTACTATCTGGAAAGCCAAAACAGATCATAATCGGATACAGAGAAGTTGCTAAAGCGCTAGACAAATCTATCGTACGAATTGAAGAGGCTGTAATGGAAACCCTATCTCAAACTCCTCCAGAACTCGCTTCAGATATTTATAACTCAGGAATTTATCTCGCAGGTGGTGGTGCGCTATTAAGAGGATTAGATCAACGTCTTTCGTCTAAGACCGATTTACCAGTATATATTTCTGAAGATCCTTTGAGAGCTGTTGTACGTGGTACCGGTACCTCTTTGAAGCATTTAGATACCTATAAAACAGTACTGATCCAATAATGGAGAAACTGCTGGGCTTATTGATTAATAGGCGTGCAGAAGTACTCACCCTTTTTTTGCTTGTCATCGGACTTGGATTAACCGTTACCGCAGAGACTCCGCAGCGCGTAAAATGGCTTAGTTCTTCAAGCAAAGTCGCAGGAAGCGTTTATCAAATCAAAGCGAACCTCGAAAACTACTTTGAGTTAAAAAAGGTAAATAAACGTCTATCTGACGAGAATGCCAATCTGCGTCAAGCGCTCTATCAATCCCAATTCGAAAAAGCATTGATAGAAGGTACATTTGGTAATACCGATACTTTAAACAAATTCGTAGTAAGCCCTGCCAAGGTGATTAAGAACAGTGTCATTCGTGAGAAAAATTTGATTACACTGAACAAAGGAGGCAAAGAAGGAATTGTTCAGGATATGGGAGTGATTTCAGATAAAGGTGTCGTTGGAGTTGTAGAAAATACAAGTGATCATTTCACTACAGTAATATCTCTTCTACATAGCGAATTCAGTATTAACGCCTCATTAAAAAATACGAAGCACTTTGGATCTCTTGTTTGGGATACAAAAACTATTGATCGTTGCATTCTTGTCGACCTTCCGAAGATTTCAAATATTCAAATTGGGGATACTATCGTAACAGGAGGTATGTCAAGTGTTTTTCCTGCAGGAATACCTATTGGGCAAGTAAGTGCATACAGTGTTCCGAATAATAGTAGTTTTTACAAGGCTGAGGTTCGATTATTTAACGATATGTCAAATCTGGATCAAGTTTATGTGATAAAAAACACACTAAAAGAAGAACAAGTTTCACTCGAAAATCCTAGCAATGGATTCTAGTAGTCTTGTACCTATATGGCGCTTTATCTGGGTACTTTTATTGCAAGTACTCGTCTTTAATGGCATTGAACTCTTTGGGGCTGCTCAGCCGATGATATTGGTGCTTTTTTTATTTTCCTATCCGACCGATAGTAATTACTCCTTGAGCATCTTTTTATCATTCTTACTCGGTCTAGTAGTAGATAGCTTTACCGATACACTAGCACTCAATACCTTAGGCATGACTGTCGCCGCATACTTTAGACCTCACTTCTTGCGTTTAGCATATGGAATAAGCGTAGAATATCATAACGATAGTAAACTTTATGGTAGTCTAGGACAGCACAGTTATTTCCTTTTTTTACTCCTATCTCTACATCATTTAATTTTCTTCACAGCTGAAACCTTTGACCTAAGCCGTGCTTTTGTAATTTTGAAACAATTAGCAGTTCATCTACCACTAAGTTTTTTAGTGGGATGGTTGCTTATCCAATTGTTTTCACTGCAAAAGCGCTAAAGCTCTATGTCGCGATTTTTTTATTCGCTCATTATCATAATCATCGGTTTGCTCTTCATAGGTAAGCTCGTGAGCTTACAGCTGTTTTACGAGGAGTCGAATATTGTAGAATCAGATCCGGCGATAACCAAGAATTATCTGTATCCCGAGCGAGGATTCATCAACGACAGAAACGGAAGTCTACTTGTTGGTAACCAACCAGCCTATGACGTGATGGTGATTCCTCGAGAAATAATCGATTTAGACACTTTAGCCTTTTTGAAACTTGTTGATTTAGACAAAGATGATTTCATCAATAAGATAGCACGAGCTCGAAGATATTCAACAAGACTACCTTCAGTACTGGTGGCCAACTTATCTAAAGAAAGTTACGCCGCACTTCAAGAAAAACTTCGAAGATTTCCAGGCTTTTTCATCCGTAAAAAATCACTGAGGGAGTATTATACAGCTAGTGCCGCACATGTACTAGGTTATATCAGTGAGGTAAATACCGATGATGTTCGCAGAAATGATTACTACATTCCCGGCGAGAATATTGGCAGAACAGGATTAGAAAGACAATACGAGGAAATATTACGTGGCAAAAAAGGAGTTAGTTACGTGCAAAAAGATCGATTTAACCGAGTCATTGGCCCTTACAAAGAAGGAAGTTTAGACAGTCTTCCTGTAATGGGTAAAAATATTAATATCACCATCGACAAGATGCTTCAAGAATACGGTGAACGTCTGATGAACGGAAAGCAAGGAGGAATTGTAGCCATCGAACCCAAGACCGGAGAAATTTTAAGTATGATCAGTGGCCCTACATATGACCCTTCACTTCTAGTAGGCCGACAACGCTCGGCCAACTATACCGCCATGTACTACGACAGTCTCTCACGACCTACCTGGGATAGATCAATTCTTGCCCAACCCTCCCCAGGATCTCCATTCAAAGCACTTAACGCATTGGTAGCACTGCAAGAAGAGGCAATAAACACTAGAACTACCTACACTTGCGATGAAGGATTTTACGTGGCAGGAGTAAAACGAGGATGTCACTGCGGTGGTGGAGTACGTAATCTAAATTCAGGACTATTTCATTCTTGTAATGCCTATTTCGCAGAAAGCTTTAGATCTTTTTACCGAAAATTTGAATCTACCACTGAGGCTCATGACACTTGGGTAAGACACATGAAAAGTTTTGGATTAGGTAACTTTTTGGGTACTGACTTGCCAACAGGAGCTCCAGGGCGAATTCCATCTACTGAGTTCTACGATCGCGCTTATGGACGAAATAGATGGGTTTCAACATTTGTAATTTCAAATGCCATTGGACAAGGAGAGGTTGCTGCTACCCCCCTTCAATTGGCAAATATGACTGCCGCAATTGCGAATCGTGGTTATTTTATTACTCCACATCTGATTAAAGAGGTAGAAGGAGAGGATAGCATCGATTACAAGTTTAGAGAGAAGCGCTTTACCACTATCAATAAGGAGCATTTTGAACCTGTGATCAAGGGTATGGAAGCCGTTTATACATCGGGTACTGCAAGGTTTCTTCAAGTACCTGGAATTCGAATTGCAGGTAAAACAGGTACCGTAGA
>Ga0181585_10006058_pt1 | contig 10407 bp, 9 predicted proteins | sample 071ome_29_FD_132469 | JGI IMG/M metagenome (GOLD analysis project Ga0181585, IMG submission 132469) | Coastal salt marsh microbial communities from the Groves Creek Marsh, Skidaway Island, Georgia - 071407BT metaG (megahit assembly) | ecosystem: Environmental > Aquatic > Marine > Intertidal zone... | reverse complement strand
TAAAGGCTACCAAGAAGGAACCTTAGGAAGTGTTGACTCTACAACTGCTGAAATAATTAACAATTTATCTCAAGCAAAATCTGAAAATATTCAACTACTTGAGACAATCGCAGGATTAAATATACTTTCTCAGTCCTATGATATTAAATCAGACCTTAGTTACATTTCATTTGCATATGGTCAATCTAAAGATCATACTAAAACAGAACTTGAAGAATTAGTAAAAAATAAAATTGTTACATTTAGAAAATATTCTCAAGAATATAAACTATGGCAAGGTTCAGATGTTGATATTGAACAAACTTTATCTAGAGTCAGAAATAAATTTACTCTTGAGCCATTAAAAGCATTGTTACCATCTACAGAAATTTTTTCAAATGCTGTTGCGGTGAGACATTTTCATAATTATGGAATACTTCGTTTTTTTCAGACCTATTTAGTTGAGTCTAAAGAAGAGCTGAAAGAACTTATAAAAGAAAACCACCAATTTGATGGATTGATTTTAATAGTTTCTACTTCAGAACTATCAGTAAAAGATGTTCCTGTAGTTACTAATTTAAATAAACCAATATTAAGAGGTTTTACTAAAAATCTTGGTCCAATCAGAGAGCTAGCAATTGAAAGAGCTTCTATAGATCATTTAATACAAAATATGACAGTTTATGACATTGATAAAGTTGCTTCTCTTGAGCTAAAAAGAAGATTTGTAAATATAAATTTACAAATAAATTCATATTTACAAGATTTTTACTCTCTTATAGGAAAAGATATTAAATGGTATATCAAAGAAAAAAAGGTAGAGATAGGTACTTCTAAGGATTTATCCGAAGCTATTTCAAAACTATCAGACGATACGTATAAAGAAAACTTTATTTTATTTAATGATATGTTACAACACAATAAACTGAGTTCCCAAGGTACTTCTGCTAGGAGAAACTTGCTAGAACATATGATTACATATCCAACTTTGGAAAACTTTAACTTAGAAGGTTTTGGGCCTGAAGTGTCAATGTATTATTCTATATTTAATCATTTATCAGGGAACTTTCACTCTTATGACAAAACTCTTGCAGAGTGGAAGTTAAAAAAACCATCAAATAGTAAAAAAGAATCGAAAGCACTATTTCAATCCCAAGGTTTTAAAGGAAAAGCATGGAACACACTCGACGCTGAGCTCAAGAAACAAAACAAAAAGATTACTTTAAATAAATTACGAGAAATACTTCTACTCCCACCATATGGAATGAGAGAAGGCGTTATAGATCTATTTTTAGTTGTCTACCTTTATATAAATAAAAATAATGTTGCTGTTTAACAAGAAAATGAATACGTGCCGGATTTCACAATTCAAACAATTGAAAAAATGCTTAAAAGACCAGATAAATTTTTTGTTAGATTAATAAAAGACAATAAGAAACTTAATGAAATTACAAGTGTCATTATTAAAGAATTAGGGTTAAAGGAACTTGTAAATATTCGAAATGCTTCGACTTTAAGTATTGTTGCACCAATAGTTAGAAGCTTCAATAATCTTCCTGATTATTCGAGAAAAACAAAATTAATTTCAAAAGACGCACAGCAATTAAGAAATGCTGTATTAATGAGCAGAGAGCCTGAAGTTCTACTTTTTGAAAAGATGCCACAAGCTTTCGGTATGAAATCTTTTCTTAAATCTAAATCTGTAACTGAAGCAATAGTCAAAGAATTTACTAGAAAATTAGAAACTGCTTTATCTGAAGTAACTAACTCTTATCCAAAATTATTGAAAGATATTGAAAAAGTTCTGATTGACTGCCTGCCTACAAATATTAAAGAATTTAATGATATACGTGCAGAGCTTAAAGTTATTTCAAATAGGTTGTCAGAAGTTAATATTGACAAAAACTTGAAACCGCTGTTTATGTATTTTCAAGAGGATTCTTATAGTAGAGAAGAATGGTTGGCTGCAATAGCACTTGCTACATCAGGGAGACCAGCTATTACATGGGATGATGAAGATTATAAAAACTTTAAAGAATCGTACAGACTTCTATTTAACAAAATATTAAGAATTGAATCTTTGTATGTTGAAAAAAGAAAAGCAAAAGAGGGTTATAGGGCTGTTAGGATCACTACAACTGACCAACTAGGGAATGAAGATTATAAAATAGTAGATATAAATCAAGATTTTGAATCGAAGCTTCAGACGGCAAGAAACGAGGTAAAATCCTTAGTTGATAAAAATGAATTTACTTATGAAGAATTGATTGCATTTTTAACGAGTGATATGGTTGCTGATAAAAAAAGTATTGAAAAAGAGTTAAAATCTAATAAAGAAACTAAAAAAGAAAACAAACAAAGCAATGGTTAGACATGTACTAGGACTTAGTGGTGGTAAAGACTCTTCAGCATTAGCTGTTTATATGAAAGATAGAGTTCCCGAAATGGAATACTACTTTTGTGATACCGGAAAAGAGCTGCCTGAAACCTATGAATATATAAAAAAGTTAGAAATATTACTAGGTAAACCTATCGATATGCTTAATGCAGATAGAGATTTTGATCACTGGATGTGGGTGAACAAAGGTTTGTTACCATCTGCGCAGCTAAGATGGTGTACACCGAATCTAAAAATAAAACCATTTGAAGAATGGGTTGGTGAAGACAAGGCTATTTCTTATATTGGTATTCGAGCAGATGAAAACAGAGACGGATACATATCTTCAAAAAAGAATATTAAACCTGTTTACCCTTTCAAAGAAGATGGAATTACTAAAGATGACGTATTTAAAATTTTAGAGGATTCTGGCTTAGGTTTACCTAAATATTACGAATGGAGAACTAGGTCTGGTTGTTATTTTTGTTTTTTTCAAAGACAATATGAATGGGTTCAGTTAGCTGAAAGGCACCCAGACCTTTTTCAAAAAGCTGTAGATTATGAAAATAAAGTAGGTTTTGAATCCACAGCATCTGAGAAACAATTTACTTGGACTGGAAAAGAAACTTTAACAGAATTGCTTGAAAGAAAAGATGAAATTATTGAGAAACATAATGAAAAAGTCAAAAATCAACTAACTATTACAAATAATAATTCAAATTTAGCTAGTGTTCTGGAAAATGTACTTGATTCAGATGATGACACTCCTCCTTGTTTAGCTTGCCATATTTAAAATGCGTCACGGGTGGAGCACAGAAGAAGAACATTGGGACGATCTTGAAAATTTTGTTTTTGAATATAGAGATTTAATTTCCTGGTCACACACTACTGCAACTTTAAAGTTGAGCCATAATATACCATCAGCTTCAGGAGTCTATTCTTTTAATATTTTTAGGGACTTCTCAATTAATGAAGAAAAAAATAAATATCCCTATTTATTTAATGATTTTGATGGAACCTACAACTCTTTGTACTCAAGTATATATATTGGAATCTCAGATAATTTACAAAGAAGATTTAAAGAACACCTAATTGATAATCCAAAAATTATAAAAGCAGTTAATACTTTTGCTAAATCTAAAAGAAAAAGCTTAATATATTCGTGGACAGAATTTCCAAAAGCACTAACTAGAGAGTTTGAAGAGAAACTGATTAAAGTATTTGGTCCAACTCTGAATAATCAAAATTGATTTTTATGTCATATTTCAATATTATTATTAAATACTTAAGGAGTTAAAAATATGTTAACAATGAAATTTGCTGCGATGGAATTCAAATTTGGTTCATGGAAAGCCTATCAAATCAATATGCAAACACACCATCTAGTTTCACTTATACAATTGTCCGACGAGGTTTTTGGTGACACAACAATTGATGAAGCTATGCAACGCAAACCTGATTTAGTGAGAGCTAAAAAAGGTATTGGAAACTACATTAATAGAAACTCTCATAGATTTTTTAATTCGATTGTAATTGCAGTCGTTGGTGGAGAACCTGAGTTTACATCTGTTGTTCTTGATAAAAATTCTCCAGGAAAAAATGAAATTCCAGATGGTACATTTGGAATGTTATCATTTTCTGGAACCCAAGATTATTATGCTTTAGACGGCCAACACAGGTTAGTAGGAATTAAAGAGGTGCTTGATGTTGATAGCGCTCTGCACAAACAAAAACCAAGAGGATTTGAAAAAGAAGTTCTTCCAGTTATATTAGTTGTTCAGCCCGATGATGTTACTGAGGAAGAATTTAGAAGAAGATATAGAAGATTGTTTGGAAATTTGAACAGAAACCAGAAACCAACAACTGAGGTAACAAATATAATTATGGATGAAGATAATTTATTTAATATCTTAACAAGAAGACTAATCATGCAACATCCTTTTTTTAAGGGTGTTGGAGATAATATAGTTGTTAAAACTAATGAAGGCGGTAAAAATATTACCAATACTGAAAACTTCTTCACTTCAATAGAAACTTTAAATGCAATGAACTCCATTCTTCTCACAAGTCACAAAAGAAGTACAGGACAGGCATTTGTTAAAATTCCCGGTACTGATAAAATGCAAGACGGACCGGAGATGAGAGAAATTACTACTGTTGATGACAGTGGAAATGATAAAAGCTTTCCGTGGAAACTAGGAAAAACAGGGGCTCCCACTGGAGATTTTAATAAATTTACCCTAACTTTAAGACCAGATGATGTTATTTTAGATGCTTTAGAGGAAGAGCTATTTACTTATTGGGACGCAATTATTGAAACCCTTCCTTTTTTGAATAACGAACCAATGAAAATGAGGGAGTTGTCTGAAGATCCTTATAATGGAACATATATTCCAAGTACAAAAAATAAAGAAACTGTTCAACAAAATGGTTTATTTAGGCCAATCATGCAAATTGTTTTTTGTCGGATTGTAAGAAATTTGTTAGATGCAGACTTCCAAGATGATAGTAGTTATACAAAAGATAAAATAAAAAACTCTCTGAAAGTTCTCAAAGAAATTGATTGGAGTTTATTTTCCCCTCCATTTAGAGGCTTAGTTTTTCACAATCAGGTTGATGATGAAAACAACTGGATAATGCGCGGTGGTGAAGATAGAGAAAAAGCCCAGACAATTGCTATTGATGTTCTAGATTGGATGCTAGGTGAAGCTTCATTAGATGAAAATACTATTCAGAAATATAAGAACAGGTACAAGACACTTACTCAGCCAAGAAGCCTATCAAATTCTGAAGTTGACGAGATTTGGAATGTGCTTTCTAAACACCGAAGAAATATCCACTCTAGTTAATGTAATTTAAAAATTTCTTCAATAGTTTCATAGTCATCAAAGTTAGATGATTGAAGAAAGTCTAAAAAATCATCACTAAAGATTATCAAATGTTTTAGATTGTATACCCCGTAATTAAATGATTTCCCAAGAAAATCAACAATTTTAAGATCGGGACGAGTTTTAAATAAAACAGAAATAGGTAAATGATTAATCGAATCATTCATATAGTTTTCACTTATATCATCTTTATTAATTTCAAAATCGTATTGATGATCAATTAAATAGTTTGTAAATTCAAGCTTAATATCCCTAAGTTCTTTGAATTTAACACTTGTAATTAAGTTGTAACTATATAATTCAATCCATCTATAACAGCTATTATCTAACAAAAGGTTACAAATACTTTTATTACGTTCATCACAAGAATTGGAGTAATTCATCACTTTTTTTTCCACAGTATTCTTATCTACAGGATAACCGCTTTCTATAATGTACTCTTTTGCGGGATAGGTGACACTTTCAGAAAATACATTCTTTGTTAATCCTCTAATAAAAAAGCTTTCAAATAAAAAAAGAGATTTATATATATTTTCTTTATATTTAGATAGAGCATCAAATTCAAAATTATTTGTGTGGTACTGTTCTAAAAAATCTTCTAAACTAACCTCTCCTGCTTTGTTATTAAGCAGGGATCTTTTTATATTTGTGTTAGAAATATAAGGAGATAAGCTTATAAGTTTTACTTTTTTATGAAATTCAATTGAATTATAAATCATGAACTGTAGGCTTTTAAATAATATTATAAAATTATGAAGTTAAAAATTCAAAAAATAAATAATGAAATTCTCATTACTAATGAGTTAAGTCAACATGTAGGGGATCACTTGCAAAAAGCTATTTTAGAAGAAATAAAATTAAGTGACTATGAGCTGAGCACGGAAATTTTTGAATCAGACAATGAAGAATTTTTTGTAATATTAAAAAAACCAGTAAACAATCTACTTTCCGTATCTAGTTATCAAAATGATTTAAACTCTTATAATAAACTGCGCTCTAGTACCGGAAGTAGGCTTTTTTGCTTATTTAACGAAATTGAAAACAAATATAAACTTAAAAACTTTCAAGAAGATGGAGTTGATTTTTTATTATCAGATAAAAAAGATTTTAAAATTCTTGCGGATGACATGGGGTTAGGAAAAACTGTTCAAGCAATTACTGCTTTAGCTAGAGGTTTTCATGATGCAAAATTTAAAAGAGCGTTAATAGTTGTTCCAAACCATCTCGTATTCAATTGGATTAAAGAATTTTCAAATTGGGCACCGAATATAAATGTCGGCCCTTGCGTACCATCAAAATCAATAAATGAAGATGCTTGGATGGTGTGTATAAATTCACTCCAGATTATTGTTACTTCTTATGAAAAAATAAAATCTTTACCTGAATACATCAAAGAATTTAAATTTGACGTTATTGTTGCCGATGAAGCACAAAGAGTTAAAAATTCAAGTTCGGATATTACTGACAGCTTTGCAAAGTTAAGATCAAGTAAAACTTGGCTTTTAACAGGTACTCCCATAGAAAATTCTAAAAATGACATGATCACCCTTTTGAAACTTAGTGGAAAAACTGGTGCAAATGATTCTTTTAGAGAAAAGGACGAAGGTTTTATTCGTTCTTTCACCAGACAGTTTTTATTAAGAAGAGTAAAAACCGATGTATTAAAAGATTTGCCAAAAGTAACGGTAGTAGAAAAAAATATTGAATTAACAACCGAGCAAAAAGCAACTTATGAAAAAATTATAAGTAATTATAAAAAAGCAAGATTTGAGTTCAACCCACTACAGGTATTTAATTTACTAAGAAAAACCTGTGATTATGATGAACAAACTATGTCAAGTTCAAAAGCGGTAGAAATTGTAAAGATTATTGAAAACATTATTGAAAAAAGAGAAAAGGTAGTCGTCTTTAGTTACACTCTAGAACCATTAAGACTTATTAAAAACTTAATAAATAAGAATATAACAACAGAACTGTTAACAGGTGAAATTGATTTAGAAAGAAGAGAAGAGATAAAATCAGAATTTCAATATGAAGGAAAAATCGATGTTTTACTTGCTACTGCGCAAGTAGCTGGAACAGGTGCAACTTTTACAATTGCAAACCATGTAATATTTTTTAATGAATGGTGGAATCCAGCATTAAACGAACAAGCAAGAGACCGCATTGTTAGAATAGGTCAAGATAAGGAGTGTTTTGTGTATAAGTTTTATACGATAGACACTGTTGAAGATAGGTTAAAAGAACTTTTAACAACAAAAAAAGAACTTTTTGATGAAATAGTTGAACAACTTAACGACACTAAGTTTATTGAAGAAATATTGGCAAATTAAATTTTAATTACGATTAATGTGAGTTAAAAAAAAGTTCATCTTTTGCATTAAAGATTTCTAAGGATGCTTCCCCGCTTATAATAAAGCACTTACAGTAACTTTTAGCCATATCAATCATTGTTAACAACTCAAAACTATTTCCACCTGATATACTTTCGTCAAATTTCAGGTCAATTGAATTTTTTGAAAAAGAAGCTTCTCCGATAACATTATTTAGATAATCAAGAATTTTTACACTTTTACTTTTTGTAGATAAAAATGAGTTTAATGCTATTTCGTGAAAATTATCCCCTCCCAACTCTTCAATGTTAAAATAATAATTAAAACTTAAAAGATAGTCAGAACTAATAACTTTTGAAAATAAAAAATCTCCATAATGAATTGTGTAGTAAGAAGTTTGAAAATAGTTAATTAAATTTATTAGATTGTCTTTGTTGTCTTCATAGCCAACATCATAGCCATTATTACTACAGATCATTAATAATTGCTTACTATTAAACTTTTCTAATTCCTCAATTTTCCAAATAACTTTATTTGAAGGTAGAGGTATTTTTTTTGTTCCAAAAAGTTCAGAGTGTAGATAATTTAAAATATTTTCTTTATCAACAGTCACTTTACAGTTGACTAGTGAATTAGAAAAGTTTGTACACCCATAAAAATACTCGCCCTTACTGGGACCCCTTTTAGCTTGTTTAAGATCTAAAATTCCGTCACACTTTGGTTTAGGGCATGGAAAATATGACATATATATATTTATAGTGAAAATTAAAAAAGTTAGCAAAAAATAACTTTGAGTAAAATATAACATCCGACTATATTGTTTAATATGTCAAAGTTAGAGAACGATCTATTTGAATTTGGGTCTTACTTAATTGAAGTAGGTAGCAGTTTACATGACGAAGTTATAGGTCATGATTATTTAGTAGAAGAAGACTTACAGCAAGTTTTAGGACCTAGGTTCATCCAAAAAAAACTTCCTATGTTAAGAGAGCTAAACTTTCATCGTGAAATATTTGGTTTAACTTGGAAAGAAGGAATTAAACCAGATTTCACTTTTTTTGCTGATAAAGACAGTAAAGTTTCACAACCATTTATTGTTGAATTTAAACACACTGCAAAACTTACCGATGATCACCGAAAAGAATTACTACAACAGCTCAAGTTTGGCCAAAATACTTTTTTAAATAAAAATGATGACTTAAATTATGGTTTTTTATGGAATATTGTGAAACATAAGTTTCAAGTCTCAAATGAATTTATTAGAGAAATATCTGTAGCAACATTAGACGATTTAACTAATGAACTTCAAAAAGTAAAAAAGCTTCAAGAAAAAGAAGACAAAATTAGATTTTTGAGCGATTTATTTATGACAATTTTGAAAGACTCTCCAAAAATATTCTCACTTAAAAAATTTGCTGGAGAAGTAGATTCTTATTTGAATGATGAAGATTTAAGCATTGGTGAAATATTATCAAATTTCGAACCCTCTTTTAAAGAAGTTTTTAATAATTCATTAAAAGAAGGTTCTCTATTTAAATTAGAAGTAGAGACTGATCCAAAAGTTGAATTAGAACTATGGAAAATTAAAGGAATAGATCAAAATTTAAGTATGGAGTTAATTAAAACTTTTTAAATAGAAGTTATTAATTGCTGCTTAATTTATTTTTTTATTATAGGGATTTCTCCTGTTAAATTGTCTAAGTTTTTTTGATACTCAGATTCTTTTTCCCTAATAACAGCACCATTTGGGTTCGTTATCATCCTATCAAACTGTGGAATATCATGTTCTTTATACCATGTTGGAGGTTTTCCTCTTCTAGGTTCAGTTTCCTTTGGTTCTGATTTAGTTTCTTTTATCCAACCTTCAACATTAGTTAATTTTTCCCTAAAGTTTGCTGGATCAAGTTCAACTTCCCAAATAATCTCATAAATATCTTGAATCTGCCCAAGGGTGAAGTATTCAGGTAAAAACCTAGTTGCAAGACCACTATATTCAAGCGAGATTCTAAGTCTATTTGAAGAATCAAGTAACATATCGAAATGATCAAATGCCATATCTTCAGGGATATATCTAGTTAAATATTTTCTTGGAATTTTAAACCACTTAATATCGTTGCTTTCTTCGTGTAAAACGAACCTTTGATTATCTGTATATATAGCTGTGAAAGATGTAGTAATAACACGTGCTTTTTCACCTGTTTTTTCATCAATAACTCTTTGATCTCTTTTGGTGTCGCTGTATGTTCTAAACTGACTTAAATAATTTGGAATCAATCCTGTCTCGGTGGTAAAAATTCTTTTAGCTGCTTCTTCGATAGTTTCGTCTATCTGAACAAAACCTCCAGGAAGCGACCATTTATTTTTGTATGGTGCAATATCACGTTTTGTTAAAAGTACGTTAAGCATGCGTTCATGCCAGTCAATTCTGAAACATACAATATTAACTGCGTTTAAAGATTTTGGAAATCTTTCTCTCTCACCCATAAGTACAATTATAGAGCATCTTATTATTAGTAAAAATTACAAAAAAACTAAATATTATTTGTCATAAATACCAAAAAGGTATATAATTTTAGTCAAAATCACTAAAAACAGGGGCTGCGATTGTGAAAACACGAACTAAACATAGACCAATGCTTTGTTGGTCTATTGTTAATGGATCAACCTGTTTGTGTATTCAATGTTGGAGTTGTAGGAGGAAAATGAAGTATCACACTAAACAATTGGCTGAATTTAAAGCTAGTAAAGCTAGAAAAAGAACTAAAAGTTTAATTAAAGAATACGCTTGTACTTATTGCGGTTATTTTCATATCGGACATGTAGGGAGAAG
>Ga0181585_10006057_pt1 | contig 10409 bp, 5 predicted proteins | sample 071ome_29_FD_132469 | JGI IMG/M metagenome (GOLD analysis project Ga0181585, IMG submission 132469) | Coastal salt marsh microbial communities from the Groves Creek Marsh, Skidaway Island, Georgia - 071407BT metaG (megahit assembly) | ecosystem: Environmental > Aquatic > Marine > Intertidal zone... | reverse complement strand
CCCTTTTAATTTTTTTTTTTTGAAGAGGCCATGGTAAGGAGTCTGGTTGATTAATGTAGTAATTATATAAGTTTCTAATTGCATCTATTTCATCATTAACGACTAATCTTCCTATTCTCATAGATTCATCTTCAAGTATATGATCCATTATGTATAATTCAGGCTCTTTTTCAAATGTTATATTAGGTGACCCAGTGGAGAAATTTCTATATAATGGGAAGCATTGACCTGGCTTTATATTAACAACTAAGGGTAACATACCGATATCTTTATCTTCTATACCTTTCTTATGATCATATTTTATGGCTAATACCCAGGAAATTTTTGTAATTAATTCCAAAAGTTTTTCATCGCTAATACTTTCTTCTTCTTGATATTCTTTCCTCTCTACATATTCTTTGCTGACATCAATTAAATCACTTAACACTATGAATCTCTGATTGCCGTCATCCGGAAATGATAAGATATTTATACCGTTAATTGTTATACCGCGGGGGATATATAAATTCTGATAGGCATTATCGTTCGCGTTTTTACTCATTGTCACAAGACCGATTTCGCCATTATTTAAACAATTGATCAACTTTCTCTTTTCAATATACCCCTCTCTTGTAGTATCATTAGTCATATTACTACAGTATGATTGGTTTACTTCGTCATATATTTTTGGCTTTATAACTAGATAATCATTCTCTGTCCTTTTGAGATTATAGTTAGCAACTCTCTCTCCACTATTTTTATACATACTAACGTTCGAAAGTTGTCCGTTTTTCCATATACCTGAGTACATACTTGAACCAGCATCGATACTATAATTTTCGGGAAAAGTGAGTTCACCTGTTCCATGAGGAAGTTTTTTATTTATTTCTCCTTTATAAACAATATTATTATAAATATTATTAAATTTGTAAGTAATTATCCAACTATTGCCTTTGCCTTCAACCATACTTCCATTTTTCTTTCCATCTTTCCATTCCCCTTCGTACACATATCCACTCTCCTCATCCATTTTTTTTGTTTCTTCGCTACTAATTTTGGAATGGCTGATGTAATTTTCGTCTGGTTCATTGAAACTAATATCATTTTTACCAAAATTTTTTATTTTATTTTCATTTTCATTTTCAATTGCATTTTGAATTTCATTTTGTTCAACTTCAGCAATAATCATATTATTTACTTTCCCAATGTATTTGGCTACTCTTTCTCCTATTTCGTTATTTTTTTTAAACAATTTATACAATTTCATAGCTGTCAAAGGAAGCACGTCAGAAATGTCAGAATTATCTACTATATTTTCATTTGAACATGACTTGTAATAAGCATATGTTCTTACAGGAGCATAAAAATATTTTATACCATCATTTTCAAAAGGTTTAACATAATTATTTCCTAGTTTCCATTTAATATTATTCACATTCAAGATATCTTCTTTTTTATATTTATTTATAAATTTGAACTTCTTTTTAACCTTTAGATTATTAGATATATAATTCATAGTATTCAATGAATTATTAATTTGTTTTTTATTTTGATTGAATTTACCAATAAAGGTTTCACCACTTCCATATAATAGCATTGAATTTAATTTGATTGAATGACGAAATCCATTTTTCCAAAACCCATCATACATAATTGCCAAATGATTGTCCGGTACCTCAAAAATATCTCTCTCTTCTATCTCTTCCCACCACAATCTATCATATAACATCATGCCTTCGCCATGAATTTTACTTGATAAAGGTTCAAACTCATGTTGTTCTATCTCATTATCATCATATTTTTGAAATCTTCCAATGTATTTGGCTACTCTTTCTCCTTTTTCGTTTTTTTTTCCAATCTTATACCATGTTCGAGTACCTTTACCTACCATAACATTATTTTTCCAATATCCACTGTCCTCAATCCAATAAACATTTTCTTTTCTTTCTTTTTTATATTTAAATATTGCGGTTGGCGCTATTTCATTCTTTTGGGCATATTCCTTTTTGTACATGCCTTTATAACTCAATTTCGCATAATACCCTGGCGGATTTTTTGTGGTGTCTTCATTGTCATTAAAAGGCTGAATATCACCATTATATTCAATATATGATCCATAATCATCAGAAATTGATGCTGTTACAATTCCTTCTTCATTGACACTATATTTATTAAATTTTTTATCAATTATATAGTTATGTTTTCCCTCTGTCTCCTCCGCTATAGTTCCTTCTTTCGGTTTTTCTGATTCCGTTTTCTCTATTTTGGATAATAATTCATATAAATTATTCCATCTTATACTTTCTAAAAATTGTTCATAATATAATATCGTATAACTTTTGTAATTCCATGGATCCACAAAGAATCTTTTGACACCATGACCAGTGTACACGCTCCAAGAAAAATTTTCTTTTAATAAAGTTTCTCTTTTTTCTTTATTATAATTATTCTTCCTTGTAATCAAATCTATACCGACTTTCGTCTCCTTTTCCAGGTAGTAATCTTGCAAATTTTTTACAGCTTTATACCACAATTCTTTATTGACAGCTCTTTCACCATTCTCCCCATTATAATTATTTATTATATTTGTTGGTTCTTTCTCCTCTTTTTCCAAATATTCTTTGTAAATTTCGTTTTTTTCATTCAATTCCTCATTCGATAATTTAGGATTATTCATTTCATTTTCCAGTTTTTCCTTTATACTGGAGTTCCGCTGGTACGCTCCAGTTTCAACAATATTACTTGAATTATTCCCTATATATTTTTTAAATATAAGTCCGGAGTTTGTTACCTTCCACTGGACAGTATGTTTTTTATTTTTTTCAAAATCTTCAATATAATTCTTAATTATTTCATATACTTTTTTTGAATTGCCGTTGGGTCTAAATATCAATTCTTGAAAAAACTCTTTTAATTCTTCAGCTTTTTCTTTTAATTTTATATTTTCCATCCATATAATTTCATCAATGGTTTTAGTCTTATCGTTCCAGGTACCAAGGAGTACACCATTCGTGTAAAAGATTCTACCATCATCATTCCAGGTACCAAGGTGTTTCCCTTTAATGTCAATGATTCTACCATCTATGTTTTTGTATATGTTGGCACCATTGGCTAATTTATAAATCTCCAACTTATCAAAATCTCCAGTATTAGCGTTCCAGGTTTCATTGGAATAATCATAATCATAATCATCATCCATATCATACTTTACTATACCATATTCAGTATCCTTATATGGTTCATATATAAAAAAATTCTCGTATTCTTTTAATTTATCTTTTATTTCATTAATAATCTCATAATTTAATCCCTTAATTTCTTTTAAATTTTTTAAATTCCAAATAAGAATTTCAATAATAAAATAATTATAATATTCTGGTAAATTTTCTTTAACCGTCCTATTTTCGTTATATAATACTTTATTGTCAATCTTGAATAAATAATTATCTTTAGGTCCTTTCTTAATATCTATGGATAATGAAAAATTTTTTGGGGTTAAATCATCGCATTCTATCATTATCAGCTCGTTATTTTTAATATTATAAATGTCTCTTTTAAACAATTCTCCCCACGCTAAAGGCTTAATTGTTACATCACCGCCCCTCATTATCTTCCTTATTTTTCTATTCTTTATTTTATTTTGTCTCTTCTTTCTTCTATTTTGCCTCTTTGTTCTCTTCATTTTCACTCTTTTATTGTTTTTTTTCTTACGCCTTGTCCTTTTGCGTTTTTGGGTTTTACTTTTAGTTTGCCTTTTACTTTTAGTTTGCCTTTTACTTTTAGTTTGCCTTGTCCTTTTGCGTTTTTGGGTTTTACTTTTAGTTTGCATTTTACTTTTTTTCATACTAAAGGTTCTCCTTTTTTTCACCCTTCTTTTTTTTAATGTAACCATAATAGTTATCCTTAAATTATATTTCGATAAAAAAATCGAAATTTATTTTCAATAGAGTTCATTTATAACTCCCGCATTTGTAATCATTCCACAAAGAAATGCTTACAAATCTAAAAATAAATTACATCATTACCGTTAAGATTGACTTCTAAATTTTACCGTTGACACGCGAACATGTTTAACCTAATACGAAACAAAATACAACCCTGCAATGACAACAAGTCAGGACAAAATCCTTCGCCCACTAAATGTTCCGTGTGCCTCGAAGAAGGTCTAGATATTCTCACCACTTGCCGGGGCGGAGATCATTGTCATCTTTGCTGCGAATGTACGTTTACTCTCATTACGGGACACAAAATAGACAAATGTCCAGTCTGCCGAGAAACTCTGATTGGGGGCGAAAATTGGATGATTTACGATATGGACGTTTTACGAAGAGACCAAAATGTATCCAATGTTGTCATTGTTAATAATTACAACGTTACCAATATAAACGTCGAGCGAATCGTTCCCCCCATCGAAGAACCAGAGCGACGTAATTTACCTATACATTGCTTACTCACTTTCTTATTTCCTATGTATCAGAGATTTTGCCGTATAAATTTCCCACAAAATACTGTTGACATTGAAACGGGAAACACACAAATTACAACAAACAACAATACTCTCGGTTTTTCCTACGAAGAAATTAAACATTTCTTTCAGTATTTTCAAATCGGCATTGCCTTAACTTTTATTTCATATCTCATCGGCTTATTAATCGAACTTTTCCTCTTCCCCAATGAAGAAATAGCCTCTTTCAAACCACGTAAAATAATAATAAATATATTGACGGGTGCCACACTCATGGGAATCATAAAATGTTGTTGTAATTGCCGTGGCGAATAACTCTTTAATTTTTCAACGACAACAAATTATGTACCGTCTCCAACCCACCTTCAATCCACGCATTTGTCATACTGTAATTCTCACCACATGTATATAACTTCACATCTTTACCCAATGGTTGCGCCATCGCTCTAGTAATTGCCTCACTATCTGCGTTTTTTTTCCAATACGAGACACCATTTTCCCAAAAATAACTTTCAATCCAAATAGGCTCTGGAACATTCTCCCCGAATAAATGTCGTGTAAGTTTCATTATTTTTTTTACCCACGTCGATTTTTCCTTTGTTCTCGCCTGTTTACCCCAATATTTCGCATATTCCTCATCTCCGTAACTAATCATGATTGAACCACGTTTCGGGTCTATCGGTATAATAAAACGCAAAGCATTATCGGTATTCATTTTCCCCATTCCCTCAAACCAATATTTTCCATCTTTGTCAGGAGGAAAAACCGCATAAATACGATTGAGCGAACTCTGTCCGACACTATCGATTAATTTTTTCGCAGGATTCAAAATTTTTAATTTCTGCAATGCTGGTTTGGGCAAAGCTAGATAAACTTTCTCAGATTTCACGAGGACTGGATGCTTTTTCCCATTTTCAAGAAGAGTTATTGAAAAAAATGGAGAAGGTGTCACCCCGGATGATATTCTTTTAATATCACTAACCTCACAAGATGTTCGAATGGAACCTCCCATTCTTCGAATACGCTTGGCTAATTCATCCGTCAATTGGGATAGTCCTCCTGCCAATACATAATACTGGTTTGAACCAGGATTCATTGTTTTCTTGTAAAGTCTCAGTCCGTCATAAGCATTGGTTATAAATTCGTCGTTGTAAGCATAACTAAGGGTCAAATAGTTTGTAATTTTTTTGCCGAGTTTCTTTTCGCAAAGTTGTTTAAATGTTATTTTGCGTAACTCCTCGGGAGAATCGTTGCTAGACAATTTAACAAGTTCGTCAAAATATTGATAAGGTGTTTTCTTGAATTTTGCCAAATTTTTATTTTTGGTAACGAAAACTGTGTCTCCCGAAATAGGAATCAAATTTTTACTTAGACCAAATTCTTTGATCAAATGAATCAAATGTTTGTGTGATTTGCTGAGACGTCCTGCGCCGATTTCGAACGAGTGATTTTGACCATCGGGTGTTTTAATGGATTGGGTTTTGACACGACCGCCTAATTCAAATGATTTTTCATATAAACAAGAATTTTTCGCATCGATGGATTTATTTTTCAAAAGTTGGTAATAAAGATATAATCCGGTAATTCCGCCACCGACGACAACAAAATTTTTTTGATGCTTTGATTTAGAATTTTTTCTGGATTTGGCAATTTTTCTGGATTTGGCAATTTTTTTACTTTTCTTCAAAAAAATCTTCGTGGAAAATTTTTTTCCATATTTTTTTCGATTCTCAGAAAATTTTCTATTTTGGCGTTTTTTTTTTGTTTTTCGATATTTTCGAAATTTTCGAAAATTCATATCTTTATTATATATATCGATTAAATTATGGCTTGGCGAAAAAATCAAAAAAGAATTAGAATTTCCAAAAGAAACAAAACTGCAAAAAAATCAAAATATAAATCTCTGAGAAAAAAAGATAAAAAGGGAAGAAACAATAATCGCAAAACAAAACGAAAAAACGTTGAAACAGAAAAAATGGAAAAAACGGAAAAAATGGAAAAATTGGAAACAGATATTTTTATTGCGAGCCAGAGCAACAAAGATGGCAAAGATGGCAAAGATGGCAAAGAAAATAAAAAGATAATCTTAAAAAATAAAGACTTTGTAAAAACTTTGAAATACCCTTCTGCTTGGAAGAAATTAATTTCCAAGAATGATCCACAAATATTATTACTCAATAAGAAAGGCATAAATTTAATGATTATTGCGAAAAATAACAAAATAGAAGCTTTACGTTCAGTTTGTCCTCACATGGGTGTAAATAATATGTGGAGCCGAGAAGGGACGGATAAATTCAAATGTTGGGCACATGGAAATGTTTTTAAATCTGGGAAAGATTTAAAAAAATATAAGGTAATCAAAAAAAATGATTCAGTGGAAATTATTTTGCCGAATGACACCTCTTCCATTTTTTCTGGAGGAAAAGGAAAAATAAATGAAAAATGCAATCATCTTCGCGACATTGAAGATTTAGTTTGAAAAAAAACAATATTAAATGAATATATAATGGGAGAAAATAATCATTTCATGGAGCCTGCTCTTTATATGAAAATAGTAAACGCAATACACGTTTTTGTTTTAGCACCGCTGTTTGTTTACGTTGGACTAAAAGCAGAAAAAACACCTAACATTATCTTTATGGTTTTTCTCGTAGTCGGTATTGTGGTTGCTCTCTATCACAGTTATCGTATTTTTGTCACATATAAAAGTGTCGGTTTAGTTCCATATATTTATATAAATTTGGTACACATATTATTGGTAGCTCCTCTCCTCGTTTACGTGGGAATGAAAAAAGTCAAAACCGAGAAAATAATTTATAAAGCACTCATTGTATTTGCTGTTACAATGGTCCTATCCAATGGATATCGGTTGTTTGGTAAATAAAAATTAAACATTTTTCGTTAATTTTTCGAAATACGAAAAAATAACGAATAGAAGCTTCGCTCAAAAGAAAATTAAACACTCCTCGTTAGAAAATTAAACATTTTTCCTCGTTATATTTTCATTTATTATATTCGTCCGAATTTAATAAATGGAAAATTAACGAAGTGACATGAGCCGATTCATATTGTCAGCTTCTTTATTCTCCTTCGGCGCAGCAAATACCAATTTCGCCATTTCATTATCCCGCAACCTAACACTATATTTTTTCAACGTGGATTGACGTCCAACTCTTCCCAACGCTTGAATCATTTTTTCACGTGTCATTCCCGCCAAATCTTTCCCAATATATCCATGACAAAATTGATAGTTCATTCCGTAAATATAATCCGACGACGCAATAATCATAAACAGTTTTTGTTCTTCCGCCAATGCTTTCACAATTTCCATGTAAGCCTTGACGTCTTCATTTTCTTCTTCCTCAATAAACATTCCAATTCCCATGATTACCAAAGATTTCCACGTCAACGGCACATTCATCAACATTATGGTTTTCACTTGCTCTTCACCAATGTCGGCTTTCCATACATCATCGGGTCTCAACTGACCTTTTTTCAAATTAGTCCATTCATGTCCCCATCGGTCTAAATGTTGTTCGGCGTTTGGCATATATTCGGGATCCAACCGAATAAGAGACAATTGATCTCGCAAAAACCGAATTTTCTCCTCGACTTGTTTGTTTTTGGACCATTGTTGATTTCCCCCACTTGACTCTTTTTTTTTATCGAAACCTTCCATTTTCGAAGCATCTGTATTTTTCATCATTTCCTTTTCCAATTTCATGATTTTTTCAATAAGCGAATTATTTTTCTGTATCTTCTCGATAAGTTGTGTTGTAATGTTTTCGGGGATGTTCGCCAATTTCACACAAAAATCTCCTATTTTATTTACATCGTTTGCCAAATATATTGCTGGTCCGTCTGTAATGGTATAGGCATCTTCTGTTACTATTTTTATTGTAGAATGATAAGCTTTCTTTTTATAGATAGATTCATTTTTATACGCACATAATTCCTGCCATAACGTCGGGGTTTTCTTTATTTTTTTCGCAAAACGTTTTAAAAGGCAAACATAATAATCTTTGATGGATAGTGCGGTAATATCTTCAATTTCGTCGAAATAATTTTCCAATTTATAAGGTTCGCGAAGAGCCAATTTTTCTTCCATGCATTCCGAATTAACCCATAATATGAAATTTATAAGTTCGCGTAAATCAAAATGTCGATACAATGCGGGGCATTTCTCTAATTCCGGGACACACGCCAAAAATTCATCCTTATCGTCAAATACACGATGCGGTGTTTGGGGATAATTATTTTTATCGAGAATTGGAATTGTTTTTTCGCAGTGTCGACTCTGAATTTTTCGAGTGGAAAGAAGCGGAAACTTCTCTCTCATTTTTGAAATACATGGTTCGAGTAAACTCTCGTCGGGCAATGTGGCCGAAGATAAAACAATATTAGGTATTTCGTTTTCTTGCCAATTACGTCGAATCACTTCATGATATGGATGGTCATCATAATCGAGAGAAATCGTCGGTTCATCCCAAAACCAAATAATATTTTCGGGTTTTTGAAAGGCGAGTAAATAATTCATCGCGGGAAGATAAGATTGAATATCACTAATGATAATTTCTACTTTGTCGCCAACTTCATGTTCTACGCGGAAGAAACCTCCAGAGTAACGATTACGTGTGAATTCTTTCGCTGCGAAATAGTGAAGTCGCACATCTCCGGGGTCTTGACAACCAAACGCCAGAGCAATTGGAATTTCCATAGAGATACAACATTTTGCCAATTGTAGTCCAACGTGTTTGGCAGCACAAACGAAAATCATTTTATGTTTTCCCCCGGCAACTAGACCAATGGGCGAAATGGTTTTACCTGTACCAGTGGGCGACTGATAAAATATTAATTTTGAACGCGGTGCTTTACAATAATTGAAAAGAAGACGTTGATGTTCGTAAAGAGTGATGTCTTTGTATTTCGGCAAATACTGATTTTGTTCGATATATTTGTCGGCACTTTGAAAGAACTCGCGTTTTCTCTGCTGAGTTTTAAATGTTTCCAAATTATCATCGAGATAATTTCTAAGCACAGAATTTATATTACGTATTTTAAAATTCAAAAGTGATTTTATAGTGTAATAAAACATAATTTTTTTCTCCCAGTCATTGCTTTTGAGATATTCTTCGAAAAGGTCGAGAAGAATAAATTCAATGATAGTACTTTTAACGTTACTATTTTCTAATCTTTTTTCAAAATTTTGAATTCTTATTTTATCAGCGCTTTTAATTACTATTTTTGATTTTTTTTCATAAATTTTAATTTTTTCGTTTTTTTCATCTTTATTTTTATGTTTTGGTTCTTTTTTACCATTTTCTTCTTGTTTTAAGTTTTTTTTGTTTTTTTTATGAATTTTTTCGTTTTTTTTATTTTTTTCTTTATTTTTTGTTTCTTTTTCTTTATTTTTATTATTTTCGTATATTTTTATTTTTTTTTTGTAAATTTTTCCATTTGCCACTGGTTTCTGCGTTTTTTCATACATTTTTTTAATTTTTTCAAGTATTTTTCTAAAATATTTGTCGAAAAAGTATAAATCGTATTGATCTATTTTTTGTATTTTTTTCGAATTTTTCGTATTTTTTTCGTTTTTTTCATTTTTTACGTTATTTTTTGTGTTATTTTTTTTGTCATTTTTTGTGTCATTTTTTGAAAAATTTTCATTTTTTTCATTTTTTTTACTTTTTTCATCGATTTTCATAAAACTTCGCAAACTAAAAGTAGGATTATAATTAATTTTTGGATTGTGGTATCCATCACGTATCATTTTAAGAATATTTAACTGTGAATCGCTGACGGGAACTTCTAATGCATCCCACTCGGATTTGGTTAATTTTTTATAAGATTTTTGAACTTGTGTGGAATTGTTTTCTTCATTTAATCTTTCCATAATTTATTATGTGTTTTACAAAAGTTTAAGTGGTTATATTTAATTCTTTTGAAATAAATATAAAATAATTAT
>Ga0181585_10006055_pt1 | contig 10410 bp, 12 predicted proteins | sample 071ome_29_FD_132469 | JGI IMG/M metagenome (GOLD analysis project Ga0181585, IMG submission 132469) | Coastal salt marsh microbial communities from the Groves Creek Marsh, Skidaway Island, Georgia - 071407BT metaG (megahit assembly) | ecosystem: Environmental > Aquatic > Marine > Intertidal... | reverse complement strand
TCTGTCGGCAGGGCAAAGACGGCGCTTGGCGCTCGCGCGGCTTCTGACCGTCGATGCGCCGCTCTGGCTGCTGGATGAGCCAACCATCGCGTTGGACGCTGATTCCCGCGCCGTTCTCTATGACGTGCTCAAACAACATCGCGACGCGGGCGGCATGGCAGCGATCGCCACCAATGTCGCGTTGGAGATCGAGGCGACTCGGACACTCGATATGGCGGCATTCGCGGCCGAACCAGCGGCATGACCGGGTTCAGCGCGACATTGCGGCGGGAACTGACCCTGACATTGCGTCAGGCGGGCGATTCCGCCGTGATCGTCATGTTTTTCGTTCTCGTCGCCATATTGTTTCCCTTCGGACTCGGGCCGGATCCGAATCTTCTCGCCCGCATCGCGCCGGGTATTATCTGGGTGGCGGCGTTACTGGCCGCCATGCTGTCGCTCGACTGGCTGTTCGCCGCCGATTTCGAGGATGGCAGTCTGGAACAGCTCGCGCTTTCGCCGTCGCCATTGAGCGTAACCGTCGCCGCAAAGCTCGCCGCACACTGGTTGACCACCGGCCTGCCGCTGATGATCGCCGCCCCGCTGATCGGCATTCTTTATAATCTACCGACGAACGTGTTTCCGGTATTGCTGCTCGGTATGGCGCTCGGGACGCCGGTTCTCAGCCTGATCGGCGGGATCGGCGCGGCCCTGACCCTAGGCGCGCGGCGGGGCGGCGTGCTGCTGTCTCTGCTGGTGCTGCCGCTGCTGGTTCCGGTGCTGATTTTCGGCACCGCCGCGGCGGATGCCGCGCTCGGCGGGTTTTCGGCGAAATCGCCGCTGCTGCTGCTCGGGGGTATATTGCTGGGATCACTTGCGATCGCGCCGATCGCCACCGCTGCCGCCATCCGCCAGGCGCTGGAATAGACTATGACCGCGATCAACACTCCGTGGGGTGCGGCAATAACGCTTTGAAATTCCTTGCCAGAATCCCCAACATTGGGATAGTCGCCCCTATCGAAGACAGATAACCGAAACCAGAGAGCATGTTCAACTTCCTCGCCAACCCCGTCCGGTTCAACCGGGTCGCCGACCGGATAATGCCGTGGGCAGCCGGGCTGACCGCGATTTGCCTGGGGTTGGGACTGTGGTACGCACTGTTCGCCTCGCCGCCGGATTACCAGCAGGGTGAGACCGTGCGCATCATGTATGTGCATGTACCGAGCGCGTGGATGGCTCTGTTCGTCTATTCCTTCGTGGCTATCGCAAGCGCGGTCGGGCTGATCTCGCGGCACCCGCTGGCGCATCTTTCGGCCCAGGCCGCAGCCCCGATCGGGGCGTGTTTTACCTTTCTGTGCCTCGCCACCGGATCGCTCTGGGGAAAGCCGATGTGGGGCGCCTGGTGGGTATGGGATGCAAGGCTGACCTCCGTTCTGGTGCTGTTTTTTCTTTATTTGGGGTTCATGGCGCTCCATAACGCGTTTGACGATCCGGCGCGCGGCGAAAAATCCGCCGCTATTCTGTCCCTGGTGGGATTCGTCAATGTGCCGATCATCAAATTTTCCGTCGATTGGTGGAATACGCTGCATCAACCGGCCAGCGTGGTGAAGATGAGCGGCCCGGCCATTCACGCCTCCATGCTGATGCCGCTTCTGCTGATGGCTGTGGGGTTCACCTTGTTCTTTTTCTGTGTGCTGATTATCCGGATCCGCGCCTTGCTGCTGGCGCGGCGGGCGCGGGCGCTGATGATGGCCAACCGGCAGGCGGCGTGATCATGGCGGCGATTTCGGACTTTCTTGAGATGGGCGGGTATGCGGCTTTTGTCTGGCCCGCCTATCTGCTGGTCGCCTTGGGGTTGATCGGCATCTGGGTGTTGAGCCGGCGCGAGGTCAGACAACGCGCGGCAGAGGTCGCGGCACTGGAAGCCGCCAACCCAAGACGGCAGGCAAGAGAGGCCGGCAATGACGCGTAAACAAAGACGCATGAGTTTCATTCTCGTCGGGCTGGCGCTGCTGGCCACGGCGGCGGCGCTGGTGCTGTCGGCCCTGAGCGACAGTATCGTCTATTTCTACAGCCCGACCGATCTGGTGGAAAAGAAACCCAAGCTGGATCAACGGCTGCGCATCGGCGGCCTGGTCAAGGAAGGCAGCCGGTCCTATGCGCCGGATGGCGTGACCATCCGCTTTGTGGTCACCGATACCGCGAATGACGTCACCGTCAGCTATAAGGGCGTGTTGCCCGATCTGTTCCGCGAGGGACAAGGCGTGGCAACCGAGGGCAGGTTTGGCCCGGGCGGCGTATTTGTCGCCGATGAAGTACTGGCCAAACATGACGAAAACTACATGCCGCCGGAGGTCGCGGAATCCTTGCGCAAATCCGGTGTCTGGAAAGGCAAGGAGGGGCAATGATCGCCGAAGCCGGACAATTCGCGCTGATCCTCGCCTTCGTTATCGCGCTGGTACAGGGGACGATCCCGCTCGCCGGGGCGGCAAAGAACAATTCCCGGCTGATGGCGTTGGCCGGCACATCGGCGGCGGTGCAGTTTCTTTGCGTGCTCGCCAGTTTCGGCTGCCTGATGCACGCTTTTATCGTGTCGGATTTCTCGGTTTCCAACGTCGCGCAGAATTCCCACACGCTGAAACCTATGCTCTATAAAATCAGCGGCGTCTGGGGCAACCACGAAGGTTCCATGCTGCTCTGGGTGACCATTCTGGCGTTGTTCGGCATGGCGGTCGCCGCCTTCGGTAACAACCTGCCGGACAGTCTGCGCGCACGCGTCCTGGCCATTCAGGGGCTGATCGGCGCGGCTTTCATCGCCTTTATCCTGTTTACCTCGAACCCGTTTCTCCGGCTCGATCCGGCGCCGTTACAGGGAAACGGGCTTAACCCCATCCTGCAGGATCCCGGCCTCGCCTTTCACCCGCCCTTTCTCTATCTCGGCTATGTCGGGTTTTCGATGGCGTTTTCCTTCGCCGTCGCCGCGCTGATAGAAGGCCGGGTCGATCCCGCCTGGGCGCGCTGGGTCCGGCCGTGGACGCTGGCCGCCTGGTGCGCGCTGACCGCCGGCATCGCATTGGGAAGCTGGTGGGCCTATTACGAGCTTGGCTGGGGCGGCTGGTGGTTCTGGGACCCGGTGGAGAATGCCTCTTTCATCCCTTGGCTGGTCGGCACGGCGCTGCTGCATTCGGCAATCGTGGTTGAGAAACGCGACGCGCTGAAAAGCTGGACCATCCTGCTCGCCATCCTCGCCTTTTCCATGTCGTTGCTCGGCACGTTTCTGGTGCGATCGGGCGTTCTGACATCCGTCCATGCCTTCGCCACCGATCCGGAAAGAGGCGTCTTTATCCTGGCGCTCTTTCTGGCGGTTACGGGAGGCGCGCTGACGCTTTACGCCATCCGCGCGCCGTCGCTCAAGGGCGGCGGGTTGTTCGCGCCGATTTCACGCGAGGGCGCGCTGGTACTCAATAATCTGCTGCTGACCACCGGCGCGGCGGTCGTGCTGCTTGGCACGCTCTATCCCCTGATTCTCGACGCGGTCGGCGGCGGCAAGGTGTCGGTGGGCGCGCCGTTTTTCAACGCGACCTTCGTCCCGCTGATGGTGCCGGCGCTGCTGGCCTGCACTGTCGGCGCGATGCTGAGCTGGAAACGCGCCGATCTTGCCGGTGTGCTGGGACGGTTGAAAGCGGCCGCGCTGGCCGCGCTGTTTGTCGTCCTGCTGATTGTCTGGCGCAAAGGCACAGGCGATGTGCTGGCGGCGCTGGCATTGGGGGTCGCGGCATGGCTGATCGTCGGCAGCGCGGTCGAAATCGCCGAACGGATCGCACTGTTCCGGGGGCCGCTCACGCAATCGCTCAGCCGGGCCGCCGGTCTGCCGCGCGCCGCCTGGGGCATGGCGGTTGCGCATGGCGCGCTCGGGATCCTGGTCATCGGTATTACCGCGTCGTCGGCCTGGCGGGTAGAAATGATTCAGTTGATGAAGCCCGGAGAAACCGTTTCCGCGGGCGGTTACACCCTTACCTTTAGCGGGGCCGTTCCGATCAAGGGCCCCAATTACGAAGGGATACAGGGCCAATTCACCGTCACGCGCGACGGAAACGAGGTCACGGTTTTGCGGCCCGAAAAGCGGCGCTACCCGGCGGAAGGCGACAGCACTACCGAGGCCGGCATCCTGACCACCATCGGCGGTGATCTTTATGCCGTGCTTGGCGATCCGTCGGAGAACGAGGCGTGGAGCACCCGCATTTATTTCAATCCGCTTGTCGCATGGATATGGGCGGGTGCGCTTTTTATGGCGTTGGGCGGCATGATTTCCCTGACCGACCGGCGGCTGCGCGTCGGCGCGCCGAAACGGGCGTCGAAACACGCCGTAGCGTCAGCCGAATAGCATGCGCCGCGCCTTTCTTACTCCGATCCTCTTTCTCGCCGGTTTGGGCACCGTTTTCGGGCTGTATCTGTGGCAGATCGGATCGGGAGAAAAAAACATCAGCGATTTGCCATCGGCATTGATCGATAAACCGGCGCCGGAATTCAACCTGCCGCCGATCCTGGAGGGCGGCGCGGGATTTTCGAGCGCGATGCTCAAAAGCCGGGTCAGCCTGGTCAATATCTGGGCGAGCTGGTGCCCGCCCTGCCGGGTGGAGCATCCGCTCCTGATGCGGCTTGCCCGGGAAGGTGTGACGATTTACGGCATCAATTACAAGGACAAGCCGGAGGAAGCATTGGGTTTTCTGAAAGACCTCGGCAATCCGTTTCGCGCCATCGGCGCGGACCGGACCGGCCGGACCGCCATCGATTGGGGGGTCTATGGCTATCCGGAGACCTTCGTCGTCGATAAGGCGGGGCGTATCCGCTATCGCCATGTCGGACCGCTGCGCGGCGAGGACCTGACGGAAAAAATCCTGCCGCTTCTGAAAAGGCTGCGGCAATGACACGCGCGGCGATTTTACTGTCCGTCCTGCTTTTTCTGCCCTGCCCCTTGGCGGCGGTCGAACCGGGGGAAATTCTGAAAGACCCGGTGTTGGAAGAGCGGGCGCGGACCATCAGCAAGGAATTGCGCTGCCTGGTTTGCCAGAACCAGTCCATTGACGACTCCGACGCCGATCTGGCGCGCGATCTGCGCGTGCTGGTGCGCGAGAGACTGACGGCCGGAGACAGCGACGATCAGGTTATTTCCTATATAGTTTCGCGCTATGGCGATTTTGTATTGCTGCGCCCGCCGGTCAATAAATCGACCGCGATCTTATGGGGCGGGCCCGCCCTGATCCTGCTGGCGGGTGCGCTCGGGCTGGTGCTGTATTTCCGGCGCAGACGCGGGATTGAAACCGCCAAACCGCTTTCCCGTGAAGAAGAGGCCCGGCTGGCCGAAATCCGCAAGGGTGACGCGCCATGACGATATGGATCGTACTCTCAATGATCGCGCTGGCGGCGACGGCCTTCACCATCGTGCCGCTGGCACGGTCCCGGCAGAACCAGGAAAGCGGTCGCGCCGCCCACGACCAGAAAATTTATATCGACCAGCTGAATGAAATCGAACGCGAAGCCGAACAGGGATTGATTTCTTCTGAGGCCGCAGAGTCTGCCAGAACCGAAATCGCGCGGCGGCTGCTGGCACTGGAGAATGAGGACGCCGGGAAAGCGGCGGCACCCGACGGGCCTGCGAAATTCACCGCCGCCTATCTGGCCGCCGCAATTCCGGCGGCGGCGGCCGGGCTGTATCTCATAATCGGATCGCCCCATCTTCCCGGCCAGCCCGCATCGGAACGCGTAGCCGCCGCTGAGCGCCAGGAAGAGACGACCCGCCTTGTCGCGCAGCTTGGCGAAAAGCTTCGCACCCGGTCCGGCGATCTCGCCGGATGGCGGCTCTATGCAAAGGGGCTGTATTCACTCCAGCGATATGAAGAGGCCGCCGCCGCCTATCGGCGTGCCGCCTCGCTTGCACCAGACGATCCAGGGCTCTATGCCGCGCTCGCCGAATCACTGATCTACGCGGCGAAGGGAAGCGTCACTGCCGAGGCGCGAGGGGCCCTGGTCGAAACACTCAAGCACGATCCCGCCAATCCGCGCGCGCGCTATTATGCGGGGCTAGCGGCGTCTCAGGCGGGCGATGTGGACCGGGCGCTGATTACCTGGATTTCCCTGATGGCGGACTCCCCGGCCGACGCGCCCTGGGCCAATATTCTTGAAAGGCGCATCGAAAAACTGGCGGCGGATGCCGGCATCCCGGCGGACAGACTTGCGGAGATGCGGACACGAGCGAACGCCAATGCCGCACCGCGCGGTCCGAGCCAGGAAGAAATGGAGGCGGCGCAAGAAATGTCCGCCGCCGACAGATCCGCAATGATCCGTTCCATGGTCGCGCGTCTGGCAACACGGATGACGGAAAACCCAGGCGATGCCGAGGGATGGATCCGGCTGGCGCGCTCTTATGCGGTTCTGGAAGAACACGAACAATCCCGCGATGCCTGGGCGAAGGCCGCCGCGCTGAAACCCGGAGATGTCGAAACGTTGAGCGCCTATGCAGCCGCGGTCGCCCGGGCGACGCCGGATGGCGCGCCCTTGCCCCCGGCCCTGATCGAAATCAGCGAAAAAATTCTGAAGCTTGAGCCGAACCATGGCGGCGCGTTGTGGTTTTCGGGTCTCGCCCGCGCCGCCAGCGGCGATATCGCGGGCGCACGCGCGCACTGGCAAAAACTGCTGACGGTCCTAGATCCTGCCAGTCCGCAATATGCGAAGATCAAGGCGCGGCTCGACTCTCTGCCTTCTCCGGAAAAATGAAACGGACGCTGTCCCTGGCGGCCACCGCCTGTCTGATGGCGCTAGTCGCACGCTCGGAGACCGCCGCCGATTTCGCCATAGGCGCTGAAGCCTATGACAGCGGCGACTATGCCGCGGCCTATGGCGAATGGATAACGCTTGCGCGGGACGGGCATGCTGCGGCGCAAATCGCTATCGCCAATATGTACCGCCAAGGTGAAGGCCGCCGCCCCGATCCGGCCGAAGCCGCCCGCTGGTATCGGCTTGCGGCGCGGGCGGGTAACCAGGTGGCGCAGATCAATCTGGCGGAACTGTATGAACTTGGCGCCGGGGTGAATCGAAATCTGCCACTCGCCTGGGCCTGGTATGACCGGGCAGCGGCCTCCGGCCATCAATGGGGACGGAAACAGGCGGCGCGCCTTGCGGCGGAAATGCCGGCGGGAGCCCTCAGGGAAGGGCGGCGGCTCAGGCGGCTTCCCCTTTCAAGACAATAGGGCGGGCCCCATCCCGCAATTGTATCCCCGCCCGGAATCTGCTTCTATCCACAAGCATCAGCTACGGGCAAAGGCGGACGACGCAGGATGACAATGCCAAGCCGGAATGCGGCAGGAATGAAGACCCGAAGGGGGCTGAGCATGATCGCTCTCCTCGCGGCGTTTTTTGTTCCGGTGCCGGAGAGCGCCGCCGCCCAACTATATGATTTCAACCGGTTCTTCACTGAACCGCACCCGTTTTCGGTCGGCCGGGCAAACGCAGCCTATCCTTCCCCGCCGCCGGCCTATCGTCCGCAATTCGTTCCCACCCCGGCGCGCATGGCGCCGAGCCCGGCGTCGCGCGTCGTTCAATCAAGGCCGGGCGCGCCAAAAGCATCGCCTCCGCCACGGCGCGCACCCGCAAGACCCGCCTTTGAGCGGCGGCCGCCGGAAAATGCGCTGAGCGATTTCTATGGCGCGTTCAATCTGATCGGTTCCTATGGCACGGTCGATGATGTTTCTATCACCGGCGGCGGTCCTCTGACGATCAATAACGATTCCGACATCGTAGCGGCCTTCGGCATCGCGCTGGGCTATGAATGGAGCAAGCTTTCCGGTCTGCCGCTACGCAGCGAGTTGGAATATCACTACCGGGTCCGGATGGATTTCGACGCGCGGGACACGGGAACGGCGGGAACGCCCGGCTATGAAAACGATCTCGCCTCTCACGTCGTCCTCTTTAATCTCTATTATGACTGGGTGCTGAGCCCGCGCTGGACGGTTTATGGCGGCGCCGGTATCGGGATGGCGCAAAATTCCTCATCGGTCGACCGGGTCAACCTCACGACCGGCGCGAAAACTTCCCGAACGGACAGCAAAACGGGTCTGGCCTGGAATGTCGGGCTGGGCGCGTTATGGCGCATTCGCCCGCGATCGAACTGGACGCTCGATCTGCGCTATCGCTATATCGCTCTTGGCGAGGTATCGAGCGGACCGCATGTCAGCGGCGAAAAGATCGCGGCGGACAAATATGTCTCTCACGACCTGGTTATCGGGATAATTTACGACTTCTAGAGGCGTACCGCCGGACCGGACGGACCACCCGGTCAGAACCGGTAGCCGTAGCGCGCGCCGATATTATCCATCCCTTCATTCTCGCTGGCGAACAGACCGCCGTGCGAAATATGGTCGATATAGATGGAGATATTGTGGTTGCGGCCGCTGCCGAACATATAACCGATCGCCAGCGACTCCCGGAACAAGATGCGGGAGCCCAACTCACGACGGTTTTCGGTCGGATCGGTCAGCTTGCCGGTATGGACATCCAGTCCGAACGTAATTTCGCCAAACCAGCGCTTGTTAAACAGATAGGTCCAGGCGAACCCGCCCCAGAACTGGTGGGTCAGACCGGCGCTGTTGTAATGCAACCCGAAATGGGGACGGGGCCGCAGGAACCATTCCCAGAATTTTCCCGGCGTCTTGATGTAGTGATCGAACCAGGTGATCTCATCCAGCAGGATTTCGAAATCGGCATCGACGCCGCCTTCGACCTGTCCCGCGAACGGTCCGTAATTATGTGCCGACGCGCCGATGCGAATCTCCGAAATCCAGCCCCAAAGCGGATCGTAATGACGTGTCTTTTCGCCCAGCATCCGCTCGGGCTCTTGCATGGCGACGGCAGGTTGCGGCGCGGTGCGGCGGGCCGGCGCGTTCTGCGCCACGGGATAGGGCGTGTTCGGATAAACCGGTTGCGCCACCAGGTATGACGGATACGCCGGATAGGACGGATAAATAGCGCGCTGTGCCGGCATCGGGACGGCCTGACCGGGCAAGGGCGCCGTACCCGCGGGCAACGGCACCGGGGCGGGTGCCGCAACGGTAAAGGGATGCGGTTCCGCCAACAGGCGCGAGAAATCGTAAAGCTGCTGCGCGGCGGCAGGCGCGGCGGAAAAAAGGGCCAGAATCGAGGCGGCACCTACGGACCGGCAAATGCGATCGAACAAAGAAAATTTCGGCAAAACCGGCCTCATATCCGTGACTTACGCGATGATCACCGGGAATAAACCAGAATATCCGACGGCGGGCAATTGGAACCGGACGTCACGCCGGTGGCGCGGCGCAGACCTTGTCCCAGGGGTAGCGTTCCTTGAGCGTGCCGAAATGATCGAACACGTCATAGACGACATCGAGCGCTTCCGGCGTGATCTCGACATGCGGCGTCCAGCAGCCGAGCTTCTGATAGGACGCAATGCAGGCGGTCAGCGCCGCCGGATCGGTTTCGGGAAAATAGGATTGCAGACAGGATGCGATTTCATCCGCCGGCGTTTCGTTCATCCAGACGCGGGTCCTGGCATAGGCGCGGGTGAAGGCTTTCGCCGCGTCGGTCGTCAGCCATTCGCGCGTCGCCGCCACGCTTGAAAAGGCGTTCGGACCGATCAGCGGACCGGATTGCGCGACGATATGACCGATACCGTCGGCCTCCAGCTGTTGCGGATACGGCCCCTGCTGCTGGACATAGGCGCCCTCACCATCGCGGAAGGCCTGATCCATCGCCGCCACGCCGCCGGGCGTCAGCACATTGACCTTCGAAAAATCGATCCCCGCCTTGTGACAGGCATATTCGAACATGGCGCGCGGCTGTCCGCCGCCAAAGGTAATCACATCTGCGCCTTCGAGCTTTTTCCAGTCGAAACCGGGATCCGGCGCCCGGCCGGTCAGAAAAAATCCGTCCATTTCATTGATCTGCGCAAAATGCACCGCTGACGGGGTCTTGCCAGCCGCCAGCTCGCCAAAGGCCTGGCTGGGCGCGGTCTGAATAACCTGCGCGGTGCCGTCCTCCAGCGCCTTAATCGCGGACAGGCCGGGCGGCGAAACCGACCAGCTTGCCTCAATCCCTTCTTCCTTCAGGAAGCCCGCCCCCATGACCGCAATCAGCGGCGCATAAAAGGCCGAAAATAATGTGAATTGGATCTCGATTTTTTCCATGACCGTCTCAGCCCTCCGCCTTGCGCAACGCCAGAACCGCGTTCAGCCCGCCAAAGGCGAAGGAATTGCAGATCGCCGCGCGGATCGGCATTTCCCGCGCCGCATTCGGCGTGTAATCGAGATCGCACCCGTCGCTCGGTTCGGTGAAATTGATGGTCGGTGGAATAACGCCGTCGCGGACCGCCAGCGCCGTCGCCGCGCATTCGATCGCGCCCGCCGC
>Ga0181585_10006050_pt1 | contig 10414 bp, 6 predicted proteins | sample 071ome_29_FD_132469 | JGI IMG/M metagenome (GOLD analysis project Ga0181585, IMG submission 132469) | Coastal salt marsh microbial communities from the Groves Creek Marsh, Skidaway Island, Georgia - 071407BT metaG (megahit assembly) | ecosystem: Environmental > Aquatic > Marine > Intertidal zone... | reverse complement strand
TGTATTAATACCAGCAACTACATATGTTTTTGCGGAAAGTCCCTCACATATAAATAGTGTACAATCTCTGGAATATTTACCACCAGCATTATTAGCAGAATCTAATCCCTCTATCCTAATATTCCGGGTTTTTGTTTTTTCTGTTTTTTTAAGATTCATTATTTCTTTGGCCCTAATAATATCTTGGATTTTATCCATAACACTCCATTTTTTTAGGGCAGTAATATGACTTGATTTAACATTTGCTTTTTGTGGTGGTGCCTCTAATCTGTTTTTATCTTGTCCATCAAATTCTGGTCTAATAACCCTGGAAATAACAAACAATCTAAAAAATTGTCTGACATCGGAAATATTAATTTTGGGTGTTTTATTTTGGGAGGAGGTCCCATTAAACTTTGTAACTAGGGGTCTAAAAATCGCTTCCCCCCAAACATCAACATGTTGTCCGCCCAAACGAGTGTAAACCCCATTAACAAAGGATATAACTTCAAACTCCCCGTGGGAGGGGGTAATTAGTACCTCTGCGTGGGGTGTTCGTATTTGTAATTTTTCGGGGGTTGGAACTTCATAGAGTTGCGAATATTGGAGAATATTTCGAATATGAATTAATTTGGAATTCAAATAAACCCTAACCCCAGAAAGCATGGAGGCATCTATAATATGCCTTGTATATAGGTCCAAAATATCCTGAGTATATTTTTCTAAACCAAAATGTTTGAAATCGGGTATCCAAGAAACTTGGGTATATCCCTTTCCCTTTTTTTTCCTTATTAGGGGGGGTTGGACATTCCTCATATTTTGTGTCCATGTTTGAGAAAAACTTAGTCCCCCTCGGGGGTCAACACCCTGGACCTTAAAAGTTTTTGAAAAAATATTACACAATTTAATTCCCAATCCATTGCGACCTGCCAAAATACGTTCCTCCTCATCATCATAATTGGAACCCGTTAGGAGTTGTCCAAATATCATGGTGTGGTAATAAACTCCCTCCTCCTTGCTTAATTCAATGGGAACCACATCTCCATCATTCCAAATTGAGGTTTCCCCAGTTTCTGGGTCAATAGTAATTTTAATAGCAGTACATGGGGTATCTGTGGTTTTACTACGTTCTACATTATCAATAGCATTTGATAGGGCTTCAATAAATATTCTTAATATGGCTGGGGAGGAGTATATTTCGCGATTAATTATTTTATAATTATTATTATCATTATTATTATCATTATTATTATCATTATAATTAGCAACATATTCCATATTTTTTCTTAAACGGGTAGAACCCACATACATATCTGGTCTATCAAGACAATGTGTAATTGGATCTTTTTTTTGGTATTTGGACATTTTTAATTAGAATATAAAAAATAAGTTTTTATATTCAATTTAATTTAATTTAGGAGGATGGTGTATATGATTTGTTGATTCATCCTATAACCTATTAATTTCGGCAAATCCCGCGGGGTTTCATTTATTTGGGATTGGATTTTTTGAATGGTATTATTAATAACCCTCAAAATATATTTCTTAAAACCCGAGTTGGGGGGGGTCTCGGGTGTAAATAATTCAAATTCTGTAAGGGATTTGGGTAATTCTGTAGAAATTTCTTGGGGTGATGGATTATACCCCCTAAGTTTCCAAAATTCTATAATATTTAGGGCCTTTTTTAAATCAGATATATTTTGAGCTAAAACAATTTTAGCCCCCGTAATTTTCTTTATTCTCAGGAAATAGGGAATTTCCAATTGGGGTTGTGGTTTATCCCACAAGTAATTTTTTTTGATTTTTTTTTCTAGGATGATAAATGATTCCAGGGATTTTTGTCCTTCTAATATTATTTGGGAATTATATTTATCAAAATCATGTAAATTTAAATAATAATCTGTTATTTTTGTTTGTTGATGATAATTAATTAATTTTTCTTTTTGCCTCGCAAATAATTTTAGGGAATATACCAATCTATTTAGGGTTTCCCCAGATTTTAATATTAACTTTTGATTTTCCATGATTCCATTTTCACTGTTTGTGTAAAATTGTGGAACCCGTTGTTCATGTTCATATATATATTCTGGTTTAATTATAATTTTTTCTTTAACAAAATTGTTTAGAGTTTCATCACTGTGTTGTAGGGAATTAGTAAACATATAATTAGAATATAACCACCTAAAATATTCAGATATGTACCGAGCTAATTTTTGACAATATCTAAAATTATTAATTTCGTTATTATTTTTTTTGTCTTCCCCCGAGGGTATCACAATATCCATGGAAGAAATTTTAACCTTGTAATTTCCATTTTCCCTCCCCCCGTGGGGAATGTTGTGGGATTTTAAAAAATCCTCAATAATTTCTGCACTAATTCCTCGGGTGGGGGAGGATAATTCTGGATAATTTAGGGGTTGGGTTGGTGGTACTAATAATTTAATGAGGGTGTTATTGTATTTAACAAATAATATTCTTGTTTTACCAGAAGAATCAATTTTTTGATATTTAATATCCAGATTTTGGGGGGGGTTCCATTGTTTTTTAATAATATTAACATTATTAACATAACTTTTTCTAACCCTATCAAATAGGGTTTTTAGATTGTTTGAAAGTTCTGTATCTGGGTCCCAAATATTCTTGATTTCATTGGTTTTTTTGTTCCAACGTATTATTAATTCACAACGGCGGGGGGGGTCTTGTTTTTTGGAAGAAGTATTTCCCATATGTTGATATATTATAATAGTTCTAAAATCGGGTTTCCAATTTTTGTAATATCCATTTATAAATCTGGGCAAAACTAATTCCGCGTCACGGGAATCCCTGGAACGATTAAATATGTAAATATTACATTTATATTTTTGTTCTAATAAATTAATAAAATATTTGGGATCCAAATAAACCGTGGGATTACGAATCATATTCAAAATATCCTCGGTATTAAAATCAAACATTTCTTGCCGACATAGGATTGCGGCATTTGGAAAATTAGCCAATTCCTGTCGTCTTTCATTTAAATAATCTTTTCTTTCTTCTTGGGGAATATTAGTAATTTTGTTTAGAGCTTCTAATACACATTCTAATAAACTACTTTCGCCAACTTTTACTCCTTTTCTTAAAAAATTAATATCCCTATCTAATTCAAAAATACTCAAAATATTGGCAGGGAGGTTTCCCGAAACATTAAACCCAAGAAATTTATTGGTGGTAATAATATTTTGTTGTTCAATATTTGTGGGGATTTCCTTATTCTCATTAAAATATGGATGGTCCTCTGGGTTTTGAATTGTCTTAAAACAACAAGGTAAATATTTGACTAAATCCTTATTACTTAGGGTATTAGGATTTTGTTGGAGACCTGGATATTTTTCATTTTGGTGCTTACAAATATAGTTACGGATTGGAAGTCCCTCAAACTTGGTTTTGGGGTATGTTAATATCTGGTAACCTTGGGTCCTAAATTTTTCAATATCCTCATCACCTATTATGGTGGGTTCGTTGGAACATTTTCTGGCATAATTTTTAACAAAAATTTCGGGTGCCCTATCTTGGGGTCGAGATTTAATTTTTTTGGGTTTGGGTAATTGATTTTCTTTAAAAGATTTTATATATTTTTGGTAAATCCTTAAAATTTTGGGAGATTCCTCTTTGTATAAACTTAGAAATTTGGCAAAGATATTTTGAAATTTTGGGACCAGGTCATCGGAATCTATATAACTTATCCTTATTCGTAAATAATTAGGTTCCCCCAAATTGTCAAAAGTATCAGTTTTTTCATAATTTTTAGCATGACAAAAAAATGAAACCCTACCAATTTCCTCATTTTCAAAAGTTATGTAGAGATTGGGATTTTTTTTGGTTGGTTTATTAGATTCTTCTACAACAAACATGGAGGAAAATAAAAAATTGTTCATTATTAAATCTGCTAATAAATAAGTATTAATATTAAAATTTGGAATATAAAAAATACCCTTAATATTCTTTTGTTTTATAGTATAGGACCTGGTCCCTAGGGTTGGAAAAATATTAATAACGGATTTAATTAATTCCTCAAGCGAAATAGTTTTGGTTCCCAATTTTACATCTATATTAAATATAATTTGGTTTTCAGAAATATTGATAAAAATATCTGAATAATTAATATTTTTTTCATCGGGGGAGGTGTTGGAGGTATTTATTTTTAATAAAATATATTCCTCAGAAATACCAGACCATTCCATGGGGGGTATAAAATTTCGGTAAATTTTATAATATTTACCAGTATTTGCAAATGGACATCTGGATGTTAATCTTATTAAATTAAATAAATCCAATAAGCCAGAATTATCATAATCCATCATAATCCAGAATTGGATTCTATCCATTTCAAATTTTGTATAATTAACAGGATTAAATCCATTAAAATATGCAAATTGTTCCAGATTTATTTTATCCCTATTTTTATTTTTACTTATTAAGTTATTTTTGGTTTCAATAAAATCCTCAGGAATTTTATCAAGAGATGCATTTACATCTATTTTTTTATTTATCCTTTGTATATCAGATAATAACATTAATTTTTTATGTTCACTTGGAACATTTTTTACTTTGGCATTTTTTAATGCCAAATAGGGATAAACTAAATCTTCTGTTATATCCCAATCCCTAAGATTTTTTATTTCATTATATAGTGAAATAAAATCTGTAGTAGAGACCATTAGTGATAAAATATCACGAACAATAATATTTTTTCCCTCAGATAAGTTTTTATTTAGGGGCACAAAGTTTTCTTCTTTAAAATATAAGTATTTTGGGATTGTATTTAATTTTCCAGAAATTCTCATTAAAATTGTTTCCCTATTATCAAGTTCAAAAATTTTTATGGGATTTTCATAATCATTATTAATAAAAATATTTATCATTTTATTTTATAAATATATCATATTTTTTAATATTATTTTATATTATTTTATATATATATATATATAATATAAAAAAAATATGTTAACTACTAATCCAAAAGGTGATACCCATTGGTATGGTGATGACGATAATCTAGAAACTTGTCCAAATCTGCTAAGTTTTCATTTAAAAAGTAATTTTGAACTTGATAACCAATGTAAGAATTTTCAAAATAATCCTTCTTCTTGTAACTCAGACAGAAACAAAAAATTTGTTCTATCATCAGAAAAACACGATAAAAATAGAAAACATCTTCAATATTGCGGTGTAGAAAATGAATATATTTGGTTTTCAGCAGATAATTATGTTTGTAATAATTTAGATAGAGAATGTGTTATGCCAGAGGGATCAGGAGGGTCTGATTATTATGCTAAACCACATTCACAAGGAACTAGTCTAGATATTGCACCCTGTTATAGTAATGAACACACGAAGTTATATTATAGAATAAAAAATCCAGATATCCTCGATGAAGGCAAAAATGCTTGGAGTGATGTAACAAAAGTATGTAATACCGAAAACCTAAAATTTGATGGTATGTGTAAACGTTGGGATCAACTTATATCTTGCGAACAACGAACATCCGAAACATGTGAAAATGTTGAGCCTGGTTGTAATTTTTTTTCAGGATCACATTGTTGTTCGTGGAATACTGAACAAAATATTTGTGAAAAAAATACCGAAGACTGTTCTAGACATAAATCATTTACCGATTGTAATTCAGATCCCACAAAAGTTTGTAGATGGGGTCCTACCTATAGTTTTTCACATAAAGATAATAGACCAATTGGTTGTTATAATAATAAAGATTACGAAGATGCCTATTTAAATACCTCCGATAACACATGTAGGAGTCCCTACTATTATCCAAAAAATTATGTATGGTATCCCCCAAAAACAGAGGGGCTATCCTGTGTTCTTGAAAATAATAGAGGGAATTCAGATACATATTTTTCAACTAAGGAAGAATGTGAAAATAGTCTCTTGGAACCCGTATGGGGATGCGAATATACTGCTCGTGGTACTGATATTAGGTATTGTCAGAATCTTGGAAGAGAAAAAGGAACATATAAAACTGAACAAGAATGTTTAGACAAGACGGGATGTCAAAAAATACCCCCAAATAGCAAATCTTGGAATTGTATTGCAGGTGGAGATGGTACTACAAATTTTTGTCAGGAAGTTCCTTTTGTGGAGGGACCCTATGATAATGAACAACAATGTTTATATGAAAGTAGTTGTAAAAAATGGGAATGTTTTAATAATGAGCAGGGTAATCTTGCTTGTCAACAAGTTGTATTTGGTGATGCAAGATACAAGACTGAACAGGAATGTTTAGAACATAGTTCATGTTTAAAATGGGATTGTGAAGATAATGGAAGTGGAAATTTAATTTGTTCGGGTACCACAAACCCCCAATCAAAATATTCCACAGAACAAGAATGTATTACCCAAACCAATAATTGTGGCAATCCACCCACACCACACAATCCACCCACACCACGTTTTGGTTGTTTGAATCAAGGGAAAGGTACAGTGTGTACTCAGTTTCCTTCGGATCTTAAGTTAGATCCTTCTTATATTAGTTTGGAAGATTGTGAAACCCAAACTAATTACTGTGGTAAGGGGTCTCCCAGTAAATAAAATAATTTTAGGTAGAATTTATATAAAAGTATATTTATGCGAAATCCAAACTAATTCCTGGGAGGGTTTATATAATTAAAATATTATACCATATACCGTATTTACATATGGTATAATATTTTTTATTTATGTTATAAAAATAATGTTGTAGGGATTATATTATAAGATAAGAATAACATAAAAATTAACTAAATAGGATTTTATTCCCAAATTTGCAAATCTGGGAACCCTCATAAATCTAATAAGGGATATATTGGAATATTTGCTATACCACAAATATTTTTCCCTCGAATAATTTCCATGTATCCTCCCAGACCCCACTCTTTGCCCCAACTATTTCTAACTACCCAATATTCAACACCATATTTTTCTCCATATCCCACAATAATAACGGAGTGTTTTTGGGAATTAGGATTTTTACAGTCATGGGAATTATTATATATACCCCCCTTATATTCATACCAATCATTAGATATATGTAAAGTAACCGAAAGTGGACCAGTTGTATAAATAACTTGTTTCATGGTATCTTCATCATTTTCTGGTAAATAAACATAATTTTTTAAACTTATGGAGACTTTACTTGGAATATTTCTACAAATACTCTTTCTTCCGATATAGGGATATTGATATTCCCACGGAACTTTGCCATTTTGGTTATTCATTAAATAATCATAAACTGTAGATACCTCTCCAAATTTACAACCCTGACAACAAGTTTTATATTTGGGGTTAGTGGGTGGTATAGAAATATTGGTAACACAATCTATCATATTTTGTTCAGATAAAATAATGGGGGTGGGTATATATTTCATCAAATAAATTTCTAGTGTTCCCACTGCACTAAATGCCCAACAAGCATTACATCCATATTGATTTTTTATGGGATTAACAATTCCATATTTTCTCCAATCCCAAAAAACTGGGATTGAGTTAATACTGATATTAATTAATAATAATAATAATAATAATAATTTCATATTATTTCTTAATAATAAGAGTTTAATATTTAAACCCCTATCTATTAATCTAATCTATATGATTATAAGAACACATTTTAATACTCCAAGGTGGAATACAATTATCATTTGAACCTGCCTTACCAATAAGAGAGTATCCAGATGGACAATCCCTGTTATATAGGGAACAAGTTGAATCTGATTTTTTGATATAACAATTTGAATCACACCATAAAATTTCGGGTTGACACCTATATTTAGAAGGTTCATCTCCTAAAACATTTGTTCCATCCCCCTTACACACTTCAGTTTTAGCAACTGAACTATTATCAGTTGCACGTCCAAAATATTGGGGTAGAGTTCCAGTATCATTTTGGGTATCAGGGCATTTACATTCTGAACAAATTGTTTTTCCAGCAAATTTACCGTCTGTTAAGGTGTTAACATAATATCCAGGTGGACAGGGATAACATGTTCCATCATCCTTTAACATCGTAGAAATACCAAAGTTAGTATTTCCATATTCAGGTGCTTTTTTACTTGGATCAAAAGGATGTGGAGCACCCCATTCCCAAATTAGTTCGTCACCTTTTTTTTGGGGATTTTCAACAACATCGTAATATCCCTGTCGGCAATTACATTTGCAAGTTGCAGTAGGAGGGTCATTATCCCAATTAATAGTTGATATACCCTTAAATGGTGTCCCATTTAAATATTCAAAATCATAGGAAGCATCTATTTTTCCTATTTTTCCACCACCCGTACCACAATTCATTTTTGTTTTTACACAAGCATCTGGGGGACTAGGTAATTTTTCTTGACAATTTTCACCAGTCCAGGGTTTAGTACAAATACATTTACCAATTTTTTCTTCTGGAACATTTTTATGACGTTTACTACCACCACAATAACCTTTTTTATTACATGTCGTAGAATCATTACAATATATATCACATTTGGGACCATACCAATTAGGATTACATTTACAAACATTACCTAAACATCTACCTTGATTATTACAAGGTACTCCAAACGGAGTAATACCCAGACAAGTTTGGGTAGCACATTCATCTCCAGTCCATCCATCATTACAAACACACATTTGATGTCCATCACCCTCAGAACGACCACAAAAATTAGTTCCTTCCTTTAGGCATTGAAATTTACCACAAGATATTCTATCCATACTACTTTGGGTAGCACATTCATCTCCAGTCCATCCATCATTACAAACACATATTTGATGTGCATCACCCTCAGAACGACCACAAAAATTAGTTCCTTCCTTTAGGCATTCAAATTTACCACAAGATATTCTATCCATAGTTTGTTTTATTTAATTTTTTTTTTATTTAATTTATAAAAAAATTAAATAAATTTATTATTCGTCAGCATCAAATTCTTCATCGCTTAGTAGGAGTTCTTCTTCCGATTCATCTTCTATTAACTCTTCTTCATCGAGGAAAGATTCCCCATCATCATTATCCCCATCATCCCCATCATCCCCATCATCCCCATCATCCCCATCATCATCCCCATCATCATCCCCATCATCATCTAATTCTTCAACATTTTCTTCGTTATTTGAATTTTCATTTAAATTTGGGGGTAATATGTAATTATATTTATATTTTTTACAAATTTCAATATCCTCTCTGGTAAGTGTATCAATTTTTCCATTAGGATTTTGTTTTCCCTTAACTCGTTTTGTTTTACTATCAAAAACAAAATTTGTCACCTTATCTTCCAAATTATCAAATTCATTTTTCTTGATAACAATAGTAGGAATATTAAATTTAATTTTTTCTACAATATTATTACTAATTTTTTCATCGTATTTTAATAATCTATTAATTAATACTGATTTTTTACCAGTATTACATAATTCCCTATCTTTGCACAATTGTATGAGTTCTTTTACTAAAAGTTTAGAATATTTATTAGTTGGGGTTAGGGTTGGGGTATCAAATTTTTTAATTTCAGTTTTACTTTCATTTTTTTTTCCTTCCCAATCTTGAAGTAATTTTTGGGGATCTAAATCGTATTTATTAGATATAAGTTCAATATAATTATACATAACATTATTAATACTAGTAACTAACGAATTACACAATGACATTTTCTTATTAAGATAAAAAAATTATTCCTTAAATCTCAATTTAAAATAATATATATTCATATTCATTTTAGTAGAAATTCAGAAGGTAGTTTGCCGAAAGAAACAAATGTATAGGGGGTCTGGAAAAAATAATTTATTTATACTATATATAAATGAATTATAATCTTTATGATTGGATAAATTTGTCGATACTTTTAATATTATTAATATTAATATCTGGAGTAATAATATGGGCTTTCCAAAAATCAAAAATACAAAATTGTTGCCGGGATATAAATACATTTAAATCTTGTAAATCAAATTTTGGTTCTAATTTTGATATGTCCTCAATAAATAATTATAAAAAAATATGTGGTTTTTAAACAAATTTAGTAGAGGGACGGGGTGAGGGACGAGGTGAGGGACGGGTTGAGGGACGGGTGGTTGGGGGGGTCATAAAACGAACTAATTTAGAATTTTCTGTTAAAATCCCATCCCTATAGAGTTTAAGAAGTTTTTCCCGATCAGTACAAACTTTATTACCAATTCCTTGGCATGTTCCACAAAATTTTTCATTATTTTTATTATTAATTAGTAAAAATATTATAGTAATAACCGCAATTACTAATAAACTACTTAACATTATTATTACATTCATTCTTTATTAATTTATATAAAAATTATATAAATTAAAATTTTATTACAATACACCACACCCCCTGGGGAGGCTTAAGGTATAGTCTAGTCCCCATGGGAAACTATGGGGTATTTCGGAACATTCACGTGCCGAAGT
>Ga0181585_10006048_pt1 | contig 10419 bp, 14 predicted proteins | sample 071ome_29_FD_132469 | JGI IMG/M metagenome (GOLD analysis project Ga0181585, IMG submission 132469) | Coastal salt marsh microbial communities from the Groves Creek Marsh, Skidaway Island, Georgia - 071407BT metaG (megahit assembly) | ecosystem: Environmental > Aquatic > Marine > Intertidal... | reverse complement strand
TAGTGCTTGTCCTTTAAGAACAGTACCATTGGGACTGGTCCATTGACCTTCAGCATTTACATATATTCCTGCACCTGCTCTGTATTCACCGTTTAAACTCGTGTCTGTATTGTCTGTACCACCTTTAGCACCTGCGTCTGTTGTGATTGGCATTATTTGTTTTCCTTATCTGACTCATAGTATTCTTCATTGAGTACTTCGCTAATTAACATTGTGTTCTCTATTGCATTGTTGGTTTATCAAATTTTAATTTTACTGTAACTGAAGCATCATTGTTTAATTCATAAACCATAGTTCCGTTAGTTTCAAAATCATTAATCATACCTTCATCATACATGTAGTCTGCAAGTGCTTGAATCACTTGGTCCATATTCAACTTAATTGTTTTTTCTGCTATTGCTGACATGTTTTTATACCTCACTTATTGACTTCGTCAATGTCTAATATTAAATTAGTATTTCCTTTTATAATTCTATGATATTGCTCTGCTTCAATAACAAATGTGTCGCCTTTTGATATCACTGCCGGCAATGAATTATCTAATTGTAACTGCCAACCTGATCCTTCTATGACTGTGATTTTTCTTGTGTTATGATCTTGGTGCCATACTAATTCATCGGTATCAACTGTTTCGTCAAATACCCTACGAATAATTCCTTTTGCTAGAGTATTATCTGAATAAGGCTTTACCACCACTGGCCTCCTTTAACACCTAAACTTTTATATCTAGGTGTACGACAAGCCCAATAACTTGCTTTGGTTTTATCTTTGGCATTTTTACAATCATGCCTTGCAACAAAACTTCTAACTCTTGCAGGATCATGTGCTTTGACACTTAACCCTGTTGTGTCTCCCCAACTGACTTTTTTGATGTTACCAGTTTTTGGATTACGAGTATACACATAAAACTTTTTACTGCCACCTCTTTTTGGTTTATTCAGTTCTACCTTTTTACCTTGATACTCTGCTTCATTGAGTTGTTCTTCAAAAGGTATATCTAATGCAATGTCGCCTTTTGTGGTTTTAACAACATCACCTATGTCAGTTTCTAACAACTCTGCATCTTCCCAATCAACAGAAATCATTCCTTGTTCATATAATACTCTTGCCAATTCAAACATTTCAAAAAATGCTGTTGAACCTGGTCTATAAATTGTTTCTCTCAACGGAATGCCGTTATCAAAATGATATTGTAATCCATTAACAGCTTCTTCGCTCATTCTCCAGCCGCCGCCAGCTTTTTTATACATTTTAGCCGCCCATGCATTGGCATAAGCAGAAGGATAAACATCAAACTTTTTTTTAGCTTGTGATTTGTAGTAACTCCACTTGCTTGGATCAGTTGGTTTAGGACTTTTCTTTTCAACAATTATATCTAGTAACTTCATAAAAGTATTTATTTCACTTGTATTGATTTTGGTGTATAGATTTTACGATTGAAATCTTCAGGTCTTCCTCTTGGATTACTATGATATGTGACTGTGTTTTGCACAAATTCCTGCTGATCATGATTGTGACCAAAACACCATAGTTTGATTTTGTTAAAATATATTGGTAATTCTTCCATTAATGAATTGCCGTAACAACCTACTGCTTTTTGTATTGGTGGATAAACTGCCCAACTTATTGCTCTTTTTACCGGTAATGTGTGAGTTACACAAACAATAGAGTCAATACTGTCGTTCCACTGGTATTCAGATAACCAATGAACCATTTTTTCATAGTCACTAGCTGATTGTTTTAAAATTTTAATTGCTGTGTCTTGTCCAAAGTGTTTAGTTGTGTGTTCAAAACTGTACGATCTTGGTACATATGGTTCTCCAATTTTAAAATCCCACCATCCGTTAATACCAATAACAGCAACATTATCTTTTACATATGGTGCTGTAGGCAAATAATGTATGTTAGATATATTGGTCATTATGTCTTTTATTTTTTCATTGACTTTAGAAATTTCAAATCCAGTGCCTTGGTGCTCATGATTTCCATCTATTACTAATATTTTTTTATATTCGGCCGAAACATTTACTAGCCACTCATATGTTAAATCAGGATTGTCGCTAACATCTCCCGCTACTATTAATGTATCAGAATTTTTTTGTTTTAAGAAGCTATAGTTATTTTTCCAATGCTCTACATGAATATCACTTACTAAATCAAATTTCATTGCTTATCCATTCTGCAAGTTCAGGATTAACATCGCTTAATTTTTGCTTTCTTACCTTGTCTAAAGACTCTGTGAAAAATTTAAATTTTTTTACGAGTTCTTTGTCATATAAATTTTTTCCAGGAACAAATCTCATAAGATTTGATTTTAAATTTTCAAGTTTTAGATTTTGAATTCGTTCAACACAAATATCAATTTGCTTTGGAGATAATACTTTTCTTAAATCTAAAAAAGGTGGATCATATACAAATTGTATATAAAACTCATTAACTTGTTTTTCTAATAACCATTGTTCAAAATCTAAAACTTTGTTAATATTATAAACATTATTAGCCATATGAACTGCTGGCTTTATGTTTGGAAATTCTTTTGCTACATCTTGCCATTTGTCAAAGTTTTTTTCAAACAATGGCCATTTTAAACCAGCTCTTATATATTCAGCCAAATCTTTATGAGCTTCAACACTGGCTCGTAAATCAACATGTCCAAATTTTGTTAAAACATCAATAACTGGTTGTTTAGGAAAAATACTAAAATTTGAATTTATTTGTAATCTTACTTTAGATAGATCTGTTTTTTGCTCTAATACTTCAACTAGAGCTTGCCAATGTCTTGATAAAAAAGGTTCTCCTCCAAACACTCCTAAATATACTAACTCACTAAGATCAAGTGATTCAACTTGCTTGACAATTTCTTTTTCTATGTCAAATGTCTGTTGTTCGGTATTTGTTATTTTAGTGTAAGTATGTCCAAAACTTTCAGAGTTATGACGATTTTCTTCACGTATTTGATTCATAAAAGGTGTATCTTCATTCCATGTTGTACTGAATCTAGGAGTACAATATCTACATTTAAAATTACAAAAATTCCCAAAACCTATTTGAAGTAACCGAGGTTTATCTGTTTTTGGCAGATGCTTAAACATATTGTGGTATCCTGTACGCATACTGCCACCAGTATTTTTTTCAGCATCATGACAAGTTTTACACATTGTTGTTTTAAAGTTTTCATAATTAAACTTAGGATTTTTTACTTTCTCTAAATGTTCTTGTGGTGAAAATTCTGTTAGAACTAGTCTCTTTAATTCAGGATCATCAATTTTTTCAGATACATCATAATGCTGTTTTGATCTACAACACACTTTGGTTAAAACTTGCTGTGAATCAGCTGGATCGTATTGATATCGCATGATACCTGTGTCACCAATATGTAATCCGTTTGTAATCCACAAACAATTATTTTTGGACATTTATTTTTCCTTTTTTATTTTTAAGTTAAGTATAACTATTTATTGTTGTTAAGTCGACCACGTTTCATGTTTAAATTCCATTGAGCCATTCTACGTTTTTCTCCAGTAGAATTTTTTGCAATTTTTTCTAACTGTGATATACTCATTTTTTGACTGACACCAACACGTTTTGATAATCCTTTTCTTTCAGGATTTTTACCATCTGCAAAGTTTTCTTTTACAGCATCCATACCGTGTTTAATTCTATAAGCATTTAGTTTTGCAATTAATCTTTTTTGTTTTTCTGAGCCAGATTCTTCATCAAATGCCTTACGCATTAAACGTAACATATACGCTTCATCGAATGCTTCTGCTAGTTCGTCTGGAACATCATCACGCCAAGTTACATCCTTTGGATTGGCAATAACTGCATGTATCTTATCTGCACCTGCTGTTAGGTGTGCAAAATATCTGTGATGTCCGTCAACAATTAATAACTTTCCTTTGTGTGGTAAAACTACAATAGGCTTAATCTTCTTACCTGCTTTAATCTTGTCAACAAACTTCATCATGTTATCGTAATTGTCTTTAGGCTTCATTTTGTCAGCAGGTTCAAATGGTGTAAGTTTAGATATGTCTAGTACTTTTACTGGTTGTTTGGTATAATAATCGTCATCAACATCGGCACCTTGATATGCAGGATTAGTCCACATGGTTATTTCTGCGTCTTTAACAAAGCCAGGCTCTGACAGTTGTTTACCAATTAATTCAAACAGCCTCATTTAACAAATGCTCCAATTCTTCCATGTATATCAGGATGTTTTATATATTTGTACCCTTCAGGTGCTTTAGTGCTTTGTCCTTTCCATACTGGAATATATTCTTTTCTATCACCTTCAAAATCTACATTGTGTCTAAAGTGTGCTTCAATTAACTTACCACCAATATACTCACAATTTAGTTTTGGTTCATTAGCAAAATGTTTTTTAAGTAGAGATGGTAAAGGAATTTCATCATCAACTTTTAGCCATTTATCCCAACGCTGTAGAGTACTTTCCTTTTTAAAACCTTCTACACATCTAATCTGTTTACCTTTAACATAATCTACTGTGAGATGTCTGCCTTCAAACCATTCACACCAAAAAGTGCCTACTGGTAAATGTGTTGTGTCTTTTTTAAGATGCATTTTCTTTGCACCTAACCCTAGTCCAAAAATATTCATGCAAGGCCTAACTATATAATCGCCTTCTTTTGGTACATCAATACCGGCTGGTCCGCAAACATATCCTAATTTTTTTGAAAGTATCAGTTTGTCTAATACCCATAAATTATCTACTTTTGGATTTTTCCAATATAAATCTTCAGCATCGGGGCCTATGACTTCATTCAGTCTCATTTTTTCTTACGCCCATCACAATGAGCTTTTTGACTAAAACCTTTTGGATTTGTACAATCAATACTTTTTTTATATTTTGCACTCCATTTTTCTTTGAGCTGTTTCAACTGATTTTCCAAAAGAGCAATCTGTTCTTTTACTGGTAACATATAATGATTTTTTCTACCTTTTGTCATGTATGGCAAAGTTCTATATGCTTTGAACCATTTTTCTGTTCCAGGTTCAGCAGTCTTTTTCATTTTTTGATACTCTTTGGTACCAGGTAATGTTAGTAAACTTTTATCACCTTTTTCATTTTGAAACTTCAATTCTTTTTCAGTCAATGCACTAAAAATACTTTTTCTTTCTCTTAACTTAGGAGGTCTGCCATCTCTGTCAACTTTGAATCCTAGTTTAGCAGATTGTTTTGTAATAGCATCAACACCAACATCTATTGTGGTATTAACTCCTTTGACAACTCTACCTCCCCATTCAATAAGTTGTCCTGAATCAACTGACTGATTTATTTTTGTAACTAATTCAGAAGTAATAGAATCATTTTTTTCAAAATGTGTTTCTACTAATTTTAATGCTGTTGAAATTCTTGAAAGATTATCTTTGTTGGCTTGATATCTAATTCCAATACCACCTTTAGCAATCCATCTTTCAATGTTGCTTGGTTTATCATCAATCAAAATGTTTGGTATATTGTTGGTTTTATTTACTGCATAAGATTCTTTCCTACCAGTGATAATTATATCAGTTGGTGAAAAGCCGTTGTCTCTCAACCAACGTACTTTGTGTTTTTTAGAATTCTCATGATCTCCTCTAAGAGGTGAACTGCAAATATTCCATTCGCCACCAGTAAACCCTTTAACGATTTCAATCAACTGTTTTGCAGTTGGAAAAACTGGTAATGTATAAAAAAATTCTGTTCCTGCTATTGCTTTGATACTGTCTTCAACACTGACTTCACCTTCATCTTTCCAATGATTTACTTTTCTAAATTGTGCCAAGGCTGAGAAAAAGTCTGCAATAACTCCATCCATATCAACATATACTTTTGGTTTGTCTGTGATATTTTCTGTTACTGCTTCTTTGATATTCATTCCTGCTCTAACATCATTGTACATATCTTTGGCTATATCCGGATTAGCAACACCTTGTTTAAAACTTTTAAAATCACCGTTAACTGCAAGTTGTCTAAGTTTACTTGCACTCATACCTTCAACACCGTCAGCATCAGGATCACGTTCGCCTGAGCTCACAACTTTAACACTTTCAAAGTTATAATCTTTGCCATTGTATTTTGGTAAAAAACTTTCAAACTGTTTTACTCTATCAGAACCTGCAACTAATATAACATGTGCAAATCCCATTGATTCCAGTTTTTGTAATGCTTGTATAATAGTTTTAACCTCAGGATCACCTATTGTAATGCTATCAAAACTTGCTTTTGCATACTTTAACTTTTGCTGAAATGTAAGTGGATCAGTTTTAGGTTTTTGAGTATGTGTTAAAAACAGAAAAGGCTTACCAGGCTGACTTTTGACCATGTCAACTAGGCGTCCGTGCCCAATTGTTGGTGGATTAAGTCTACCAAATGCAAAAACGGCAGTGTTTAAATCAGTAGCTCTCATCTACCTTGACCTTTATAAGCCTTGTACGTTCTTCTTTTATGCTTGTTCATAGAAGACATTTTTAATTTTCCACGACCAATAGAAGTTCTTTTTCTTACAGGCTCATGTGTGCTGTTTTGTTGATTACGCATTAAAGTCTCCTTATTTTAACTTATTTAGTTGAAATAAAAAGATCGTACAACTGTTGAGATGCTAAATTTTTGCCTTTTGCTTCTGCTTGAATATCAAAATACTCACCAAAACTCAATGCCCATTCATTTACTGCATGATTAGGAAAAAAGTCGCTATGAGCTCTAAGTTTTTGTTTTTTACAACCCAGTTCTAATAGTTTTTTAATATCATGCATACCAACGTGTGTTTGGGCACCTAATTCTGCTGGTGCCAATGCTTCATCACGAGAATATGAATAGTGCAATGTTGGTCTACTGCCTCTCCAACTGTCAACCACTCTTTTTACTCTGTCATCATTTGCTTGAATATACTCTTCGTCTCTAATCCAGTGATGATGTATATCTAATACCAATGCACAGTGTTTTTCCAACTGTAAACTGGCATCTAGTCCCCAACCCATTTCATCATTTTCAATAGTAATTAAGTTACGTGCTTCAGGTGAAAGTTTTGGTATCATGTCAATAATACCTTCAGGTCCGCGTCTACCCGATATATGCACATTCAATTTGCATCCATCTTGGAAACTTTTACCAAACCCCATCCATCTGGCCATGTCAGCATGATATTCAAATTCTAGTCTGCTTCGTTCAGCAACATCTTCTCTATCACTTGCTAATACACAAAACTGTCCAGGATGAAAACTAATCTTAACACCAAGTCTACGAGATGCTTCTCCAACAGGAGCAAATATTTTTGCCAAATGATTTTGTATATGTGACTGTTGCCACCATTCAATCCAACTAGGCTCAGTGTATCCTTGCAACATTTCTGAACCAAGTCTAACCATTCTACGTTCTTCAGGTAAGGAACCAACACGTTCGACCATTTTTAAGGCCGCTTGTGCATTATGATTCATAATATCCCACTGTCGCTGTTCAGCTTCGTCTTTGTGTTCTCGTAGCCAACGCATAGTGGTTGAACGACCATTTAGATCTCTGTCTTTAGCATTGACTTTCATGCCTTTGCATTCGCTAGGATCATTTAGCCATTTACAGCAAAAGCCTATTTTCATTAATACTTCCGTGGTATGTTGAGTTTACGATATACATTTTGCACTCCAACTGTTTGTCTCCAACAGTCAAACAATGCATGGTGATGTAATGCTTTTGGCATTTCAGCATCAGCAAGATCAAATATTGTTCTAGTATCTCTGAGATTGTAAAACATCCACGGTGCACCTCTTTGCAGTTTGTGAAAAATTTGTTCGCATATCACAGTATCAAATGCAACACCTTGTGCCCAAATATATTTACATGGCAACGCAAATTTGTAAAAATCTTTCATTACTTGATCAATTGGATATCTTTCTTCTTCGGCAAATGCTTCTGCTTTGACTTCAGCTGATTGTTGACTCCACCATGTCAAAGTATCTTCATCCATTTTTAAACCAAGATTTGATCCAGATTCTGGATCTATCCTACGATAAAATGTTTGTGTTTCAGGATACTCTAACCATTGCCAATCTCTATAATCTGCATGTGGATCAAATTTGATTGCGCCAATGGTCAACACATTGGCATCAATGGTTGTGGCAAGTGTTTCCAAATCTATCATCAGGTGCTGTGTCATATTTTAAGTATAACACATTATAGCCAAATGTCAAGTGGAATATTGATTAATCAAGATTGCCTTCTAAAATAGAACCTTGAAAATTACTGATTTTGTACCTGTTTTGAAGTTCAGTTGGGTTTGCTGATATTTCCATAATGTAATTATGGTCAATTGCTTGATCTATAATGCCATACAATGCTTTGCCTTCTTCTACAGACAATGGTCGTGCCAATGGCATTTCGTAACAGTGTTCACCGTGTGTGATGTGATAAACAACATTATGGTCTGATTCAATTCCATCACTAGCAGAAGTTTGTTCAGTGTAAGCATCTTCAGGTATAATAGTGGCCACTGTATCAAACAAAGATTCTAATGAATCTTCTTGTAGTGCTGTTTCAAATTTAAATAATATACTACTCATTTTAAATATTTATCATTTATGTAATTGGCTTGCCATTCACAGCCTGCTTGATTGAAATGATCTCCATCGTCTAGCAGATAATCTTGGTACTGTTGTGTGGTTATGATTTTTTCAATGCACCATGGTATTTCTTCTCTAAGTGGCCAGTTTGGATCATCTCTATGAAAAAATCTAAGATCGGCCTGTGTAGTAATGTGTTTTAGAAACATGTTGTATTCAAACCACAGATAATTGCTATCTGTATATTTGTAATACTGCTTACTGAAATTAAGTTCGTGACGAGTTGAGTTATCAAACAGTTTCCATGATGGTTCTTTGTTAATTTGAGAAGGATTCAAGTTTAACACTTGCCGAGTAATTTTATTATCCAACTGCCATAAATTATCTTCATACTTAATTAAATGTTTTTTAAAATCAAATTCTTCCGGCCATAAAGTAAATCTATACGGACTAGTGATTTGAAATATGGTATAGTCATATTCTTTGGCATACTTGTCAAAAAGATATGAGCTAAAGTTTATACTCGAGCCTTTAAATGCAAAATTTGTGATAGAAATATCTGGACGTATTTTTGCTAGACATCTAACCCAGTTGGGTTGACTTTTACTAATATCTTGATGTTGACTGGTGCCATAGCTCCAACTACAGCCAAACACTGCCAGTTTCATTGTTATTTGCCTTTGGCTCTTGATCCTGTGTACAAACCAAACCAGGCCGCACCTGCACCTACTACAATTGATACTAGGCCTGACTGTTCCATGGTAGGATTTGGCATTTCCATATACCAAATTACTACTTTGTATAATAGGTAGATGTAAGTTGTAATGAATATTCTTGGAAAAATTCTCCAGGCGTCAACAGCTCTGGCCAAATGAATCAACCATTGAAAAGGATTTTTTGATGTATCTGTTGTTGCAGTATCAACTTCCAAATCAATCTGTATTTTTTTCTTAATACCTGCTGACTCTTGTGCTTCTACAGATGTTGCTTTAATCTCTGTGTTTTTTGTGTCTGCCATTTTTTTATCCTTATAAATCAGCTATTCTTGTCTTAAAGTCTGCAAAGTCAGTACTCGCTGACACTACTGCTTTTAATTCAGTTAAACTTATATATGAATCTATAATACCAAAATCTTTTACCAGTCCTACAAGTGTGTCACCGGATGCAATAGATCCTAGATCTGGACCTAGGCCTAAATGATCAGTTGCTGAACCTGTGATTGCACCTAGATCAGTTGGGAATCCTATATCACCGCTGAGATAACTTGTTAGATCACTTGTAAATGCAACTGTGCCGGCACCATCTTGGAAAGTAATTAATCCATCGCCCAGTATTCTTAATCTTTCAGCATCATTTCTATAGAAATGGAAACCTTGTGACGATTCGGCTGTTGTGTTTGTGATACGAAACTCTTTGGTTCCTTCTGCTTTTATCTCGTGCCTACTTCCATCACCTTCGGTTATCTCAATATATTGACTTGGAGCGTTATGTCTTCTGACTCTAAAACCTTCTCCAGAATTTATCATTTGGAAGTCTAATCCAACTTCCGGAGAAGTTGTTCCGATACCCACCCTGTTGTTGGTTGAATCTACAAATAATGTGTCAGTGTCAAAGGCCACATTTCCTGAAAATGATTTGTTTGACAATGTGTCTGTTGTGTTAGTACCAACTAAAGTTGTTGTGGCGTCTGGTAATGTGATTGTTCTGTCTGCTGTTGGATCTGTTACTGTTAGAGTGGTTTCAAACCCATCATCTGTAGCACCTTCAAACACAAATGCGTTTTGTACGTTGACTTCTGTTGAATTAACAGTTGTGGTTGTACCATTTACTGTTAAATTACCTGTGACTGTTACATTACCTGAGAAT
>Ga0181585_10006045_pt1 | contig 10422 bp, 10 predicted proteins | sample 071ome_29_FD_132469 | JGI IMG/M metagenome (GOLD analysis project Ga0181585, IMG submission 132469) | Coastal salt marsh microbial communities from the Groves Creek Marsh, Skidaway Island, Georgia - 071407BT metaG (megahit assembly) | ecosystem: Environmental > Aquatic > Marine > Intertidal... | reverse complement strand
TCCCATCTGCCATCATGCCAAATGCCCTTTTTCCAAGTGCCATTTTCCCAAGTGCCATTTTCCCATCTGCCATCATGCCAAATGCCCTTTTTCCAAGTGCCATCTTCCCAAAGGCCACCAAGCCAAATGCCATCTTCCCAAGTGCCCTTTTTCCAAATGCCATCTTTCCAGACGACTTTTCCGTTTTTGATTTCGACATCGGCATCTATGGTTTTGGCCCTGATGAGCCAACCGAGTTTGTAGCGCCTAATGTCTGATGCCGGGATATCTTCGATTCTCATAATGATTCTCTTGGCGGGTGTGTGTTATTACGCCGTGACTTAATGCTGGCCACAGTAACTTGTGGTTCAGCGGGAATTGCCTCAACAACAGGTTTCTCTGTCAAGACCTTGTCTGATGAAATTTTGAATCCACATCCATCACAGATAAACAACTTAGATTTGCGGGTAAAACAATGCTTCCCCATGTCGCTACAGCACTTAGGACATTTAGCATTTCCATTGGCAATTTCGCGCTTAGTCATCTGGTAAGTACGCTCTGGTCCGCACCAATACATCCCACGACGATTTCTAAGTTCTTGTTCGTCAGCTTGAATGGGTGAGACCTTTGGGTTTTCGCTAGACTGCTCCATTGACTGTTGGTGTTGGTCTTTAGCCAAATCTTGCATTATGCTGAATCCACCACCGCGCGGCTCGTCGATACCATTGACTTCAGGGTCGCCAACATACTGCGGGTCGGCTTCGGCTTGCTCTGGCTCCATCGCAATCTTGCCACGGCGCGATGCCATTCGATTTTTTACCATGTCGCTCTGGTGCATAGAGAGTTGGATCTCTTCTGGGTCATGTTGGCATAAGCTGCCGCCTCCCCATGCCACCATTACCTTGTTTATTTTATGCTGAACATCTTTTACAATCCCGTGGAACTCTCCTTCGCTGATTAATGTAGACACCACTAAATCGCCAACTTCAAAGGCGTCGAGGTGACCACTGATTGTTGATGGCCAGTATTTTTGAAATTCATCGTGCATGAGCAACCTCCTACTTTGATGGTCAATATAAAAAAAAAATTAAACAATTTGCAACACATATAGAAGAGGCACTAGTACCTTGATAGCTATCTCGACAGGCCAAGTCGGAGTGAATTTTCTGTCAGTAATTGACACATTACGAATTCCCCTTACAACAAACCCCTTAATTCGCCTATCCTTCATATCATAGGCAAATAGCATCTTTCTCCTTCCATTCTTTGTTTTGCGATATCTGTAGCTATATGGCGCAACAATATATTTCTTTAGTTCGCCAGTCGTTGTCTTTCGATACCGAATTACTAACTGCGCATTCCGCAATGCGGCCTCTCGTATTGCCAGTCTTTTATTCCTAATCGCGAACAATGTTCCAGTTCTCTGCCGCTCTCCGATTCGAGTTGGCCTTCTTCTTGAAGCCTTGGCTTCTTGTTCTTCGATAAATTGGAGCCGACTTAAAGATCCGACGCCTTTCTCTATTATCTTTTGAAATGACCTTGGCATTATGGGTGACTGCTTCCTGTTGTTGGGCTTGTGATGCCGTTTCTATTCGGTTCAGCAAGTATTCCTTCGCAAGACCTGCGAGAGTTTTCAGCCTCATCGAATTCACTTATATTCCTTACGATGTCAAGTTCATTGTCCGACCATGAGCTACAGTTCCGACCCGTGTAGTCATCTGGTTGCTCGCAGCAGTTTCGGCGATACCAGTAAAGAGCAGGGCAATAAGTGGAATGTACGCATCCAAGACAACCCTTTCCCGGAGGACGCAGCGGGCCTTCCATTTTAGGATATGGAAAACTCAAAGCATTGTTCAAGTTCTCTGGAGTCTGTGGTTGTACTGCGACAATCGCATCTACTTGGTTGGCGTAGTCATAGCAGGGTGTACCTTGCTGGCAACTTTCACCATCACAAGACATCATGCACCTTTTATGCGGTCAACAGATGTAACCTCTTCGATATTTTCCTTATCTCTTTTATGACCTGCAACATTAAATTCTTCCGTCACAGTTGGGGTCAGTTCATGTTCTGGTATATTCCCAGTTCCCCATGCAGATTGTTTGTCTATCGATGTAGTAATCGGTGCTTCTGTTTGTGGGGGGTTAATCTCTTGCCCTCCAATAATATTTTGCCCCAACTTTACCAAACGATTACGCTCAATCTCTACTGGGCCAGAAGATTCCCCGTCAAAAGCTGGAGTTCCCGTAGGAATGCGAAAGTCTTCTGGCCAATTCTCGTCATTCGGACTCGATGATGCTTTGCCCGGCGTAAAGTGCGTTCTGCCAGACTTGTTGGGAGACAATTGCTCGTGCCCAACATCTCCGCTGATATAATTTACTTCAATTGACATGGTGGCCTCCTTAGAATGTTCCCTGTGTTCTGTATATGATTAACCTATAATATAGCCAATATCAAAAAAAAAGTATTATTCCCCGAATATCTGCATATACTTGATAACATCTGCCAAATAAGGACCAACTCCTGTATCCATTACTTCTTGAACATTGTCCAATGCTGCGCGCTCTGGAACATTCTCTGCCTTTACGTGAGGTAAGTTCTCCATTATAGCTTGATATGCGGCGACCATCGCATCCAATGCTTGGTCTACATTCGCATAAGCTTCATCATCTTGTTCTGCCGCAATCTTGTTGGCCATTCTCTTTATCCTCGACTCATTCATCGGTGAACTTACTTTTGACTAGTAACTCTGCATATTTTTTTGATAGAATCTCACCTTTTTCTGCATAATCATCCTGCTTATCCTTGACGAACTCCATCACCTCGCTAATGATTGGGCCACCATTTTTCAATCCAAGTAATCTCATAATTTCGTGTCCATTCAATAAAGGCTTGTCCGCAATCGGAATATGCATCGCCTCTTCGATGTCTTTGCGCAATTGTGGGATCATGTTTTTTGGTGGCAGATTGCCAAGCTGGTCGGCTTCAGCTAAATCGAGAATAGAATCGACCATCTCTTGACCCACCTTGCGCACGAACTTGCGTAATGCCTTCTTGCTGACATCCTGACGAACCAAACCATGCGGGCGCATGTGATTCTCAACCATGTGCTTAACCTTGTTGATGACATTCTTCTCGAACTTGAGACGACGCATTACCGCCTCAGCAATCTCTGCACCAACCGTCTCATGGCCGAGAAAAGTGATTTTATCCTCTAGAACCTTTTGAGTCTTCGGCTTACCTATATCGTGCAATAGCGCCGCAAGTTGATTCTCGATTCCGGGCTTCGCATTTTTTAAGACAAGCATCGTGTGCTTGAATACATCGCCTTCTTGATGATGACCGCGCGTTGTGTCGTGCATGACTCCCTGCATCGCTTCAATCTCTGGAAAGACATGTTTGAGCAGACCCGTCGTCTTCATCATCCGAATACCCTGCTTCAGCTTGCCAATCTTCATTAGTTTGATGAGTTCGTCCCGGATTCGCTCTCCTGAAACAATGTTGATTCTACTTGCGTTCTTTTTGATAATCTTCAATACAGTGAACGGAACGTGCCAGCCGTACTTCGCTTGAAAACGAACGAGCCGCATCATGCGTAGAGGGTCTTCCTTGATAATCCTATCGAAGTCAACGCCGGGGTGACCACGCAGGATTCCCTTCTTGATGTCATTGATGCTGTCTCCGGTGACATCCTTGATTTCCCCGGTCGTCAAGTCTTTCAACAACATGTTGACCGTAAAGTCACGTCGTTCGATGTCTTCCTTCAGCGTACCGGGCATTGTCTGACGCTGGCGGCTGTTCTCGTCCGGGAAAGACTCCTTCATCGTGTCGGCAACTTCGATGTCTGCCCCCTTTGTCTCATAGGTCTCACCCTTGTACTCGACATCGCCTTTGAAGTTGACCTTCCAGATTGGATAGTTGCCAAGTTGCAAGGGGCGACTAGTTTCTGTTGGAAACAAACTATTAATCCATTGGGTAAATTTCTTGGCACCGTTCTTCATGTCAATAACGGCATCGAGGTCTTTCGACTCCTTACCCAGCATCTCGTCGCGTACATAGCCACCGACAGCATGAACCTTTCCCTTGAAGCGAGAACCAGGGAGAATAGCACGGAGCAGGCGCTCCAATTCCTTCTCTGCCAAAGCAGCGAGATATGACTTGGCAACCCTCTCAATCATTGAACTCTTTTTCATATCAGGGTCATTGTCTATATCGTCCCGGTATTCCTTTTTTTTGCGCTTTGTCCTGTAGCGATTCTTAACATCATCGCGAGGTGGCTTCTTGTGTGGTTCGCGGTCACGCCCCTTCGAAACTCCGCCCGTGTCAGACATCAAATCTTTGTCCTTTCGGCGCACCTGATTGCCCCGGCCTTTTCCTGCAATAAAATCGGTGGCAACTTGCGCCGCAATCCTCGCCTCTTTGCTGGGATTATTATTATCGTCCTTAGCCTGTGGTGATTGGGTATGAATCAAAGTCGTCACCATTTTCATCATGCTGTCGAACATGCCCATGACCTCACTCTGGTCAACCTTGCCGTCCGACTTGATGGCATCAACCTCTTTTATCAACCCATCGACAACGCCTACTAGGTCAGAATCCCCAGCAGGCTCTTGTGTGTCGTCAGGACGACTATCAAGTAACGCTTCTCCCGACCCTGAGTTACCTTTGGTCTCCTGTTCAGATTTCGAATTGTCATCTAGCGTATTATCAGTAGTGACATCTTCGTTGTCACTGGTGTCCAAGACTGTACTTGGCGCACCAACATCTAACACCGAACCGGAATCCGAGCTAGGGCCACGAAGATTCTCTTTGACTCTTTTTATTACCTCAGACTTCTCTTCTTCCGAAAGTGCAGCAAACCTCCTATAAACCCCTTTTACGGCGATAGATGCCATTATCAAACGCTTCACATTCACTATATTTCCTCTGTGACCTTTTGTATTATTTCAGAAATCTCGTCGTCTGTCGCATCTTTAGGAACCTCTGCCGTAACCGCATCTACAATCTGCTGCAATTTGTCGTCACTACCTTCCGTATCTGGAGTAATCCCCTGAGTCGGCTGATTAGTAGGAGCTTCTTGGTTGGGTACATCGGTTGTCTCATCTTTACCTCCGATGTCGTCGCCGAAGCCACCACTACTGAAGTCATCCCCGAAGCCACCTGTACCGAATTCACCATCGTCATCGCCCTCTTGTTCTTTGATTTCTAGGCCAAGATACTTGGCGACACGCTCTGCAATATCAGTCTTCTCGACCAAAGCACGGCCAACCTCGCTGTTAATTTCCTCAACACTACGATTGAATGTGGCATCTTTTACCGTGAACAGTTGCGCCTTCAAACGTCGCGCCACATCATCAGAATTGATATTGAACAATTCATAAATCACGTCGATGTCCAAGCTGCCCTTCTGATAAAGTTGAAATAGGCTATCGAACACCTCCGCATTGTCGCGAATAGTGAGCCGATTGAATCCAACTTTCGGGTGCCAATATTTTTTTACGCCGTTTGCTCTCTCTTCAAACCAACCATGTGCCTCGGCAATTGGCTGAAAAAGCTGCTTCTCGATGTAATTAGTCAAAACATTACGCTCAAGGAGAAACATCGTATTGAGAATTTCAACTGTAATCTTGTTACCAGAGAAACTACCTTCTCCCGTAAGAAGCTCCCTTGTCACACCAAGTGCTGCAAAAATTTGTGACTCAATTCGCTCATATTCAGAACTCAAGTCTAATAGTCTGTCTTGTGCGCCAATCTGCTCCCACTGCACATCATAGTTAGTAACGATGGTGTACTCTGGATCAAGATAACTCAAATCAATCTGAGTACGAAGGTCATCCAATTCTGATGGCAAAAGCCCGGTAGCCGTTACTAGATTTTTGGGCGTCATGTTTCTGCTTGCTAAGCTAAGTTGTGTATACTTGAAATGCTCTTTATGCAACATTGGCACGAGGACACGCTCTAGCACTGAGGCACCAAGGTCGTGGTAGCGACTTTTGCGACGAGCGATATGATGCACGAAGCTTCCAGTAGTAGGGTCTGTATCCATGATGATACATCCGTTCTCCTTGACCATATGAACTAATTCTTCCGGAATATTGCTAATAATATCTTGTTGCAGACCGCCATTTGAATTGTCGCAATTGTAATCGCCTTCAATATCTTCTTGGCCTGCAAGAATCATGGAAATCAACCTCTCTGGGCGATACTGAACTTGCTTATTACCATTAGCAAAAGGCATTTCAAAAATAAATACCTCTTCTGGTGGAAGCATGACGGCACGAGACCATAATTTACGCTTGGCATCCCACTCATGGAAAATACTGACATTGCCAATCATATTTCGCTCCCAGAGGATGTCTTGACAAAGCTCAAACATTCCAAGAATCTCCATCTGGTACTCAAAGAATTCGAGGATCTCATCACGCTTACTTTCTGGCACATCCTTCGGCAGGTTCAGCGTCAGCTTTGACATCGGCAAGTCAGAGAGCAACTCCAGTGCCCGGCCAATGTAGGCATCGGTGTTATGAGTAGCCATTCCGTACACAAGGAAGGTACGCTCATCATGCGTCTCCCCTCGTGTGCTAATATTCCAAATCAGCCCATCATAATGACGAGTCGAAACTTCCCGAACAGGCAACAGCATATTACCGCCATGATTGTATTTGCGATGACGGAACGCCTTGTCTGACTTTCCCCACTTTGTGTATTCTGCAATCTCATTGGCATACATAGGAGGCAGATAAATCCTCCATCCGGGTCCTGACACCTCATCTGAACCGTATTTGTAAACAGTGTGTTTACGCTTGGCAGGAGCAAGGCCGATACGAACCATCATCAAATAAAGCTGATGAGCCATATCTTCCGAGCAAGTTGTTCCGTCAAATTGTCCTTCTGCTTCTGCTTTGTCCCTGTATCCATCGCCATTTAGCCAACATCCAATGATGTTCTTGACACTTTCATCATCGGCATTGAAAAGCGATTCGGACAAGCATTTTGAGCGAGAGCCAGTGCCGCAGTGCTCATAAATCCACGATGCAAACTCACGATTCCAAAGCCTAAGCGATGTCGCAGTCTCAAGATAAGAATAATTGTACTCTGATGGCTCAGAGCCGTACAGCGACACACACAAACTCTTTATTTCATCAATAAGTTCTTGCTCGTGCGAACCCAAAGTCCATGTCACTGCTTCTGGGCTTCCATTCCTGTCAAAATTCACATTCCCTTCGGCAAGATAGTAACCAATAAGCCTTGCCATCTCAACACATAGCACTTCAGGTTTCTCGCAGTGAACCTTTGGCACGACCAAACAATCACCTTTCTGAATGTCCTTCGCTTCTACCCATTCTGGTGCAAAATCAATCTCAACCTTCGTCTGACGGTGTTCGATGCCTTGCTCGTCTTTTACCCTATGATGATGACGAATAATCTTTGAGGCACGAACCACATAGAATGGATGTTCTGGAGTGACCTCCAAATCATTCCACCTATTTGCCTCCACATCCAGCTTTACTACCTCTCCTACATATCGTTGGCTGGTTACTTCGTCCACCTCAACGGTTTTGCCAAGAGCATTGATAACCTTGTCTCCGGGGCGGAATGAATACAGCGGCGATTCCGTTCCATTTGCGCGAGTCACCAAAACATTTGGATTGGTAAAGCAACGTGCCCAATAACGATACCACTGGTATTTCTCCTGAAGCGTCACTGGCCAGTACAGGATGCCCCCGTTCTGGTCGTTCATCTGAGCGAAGTATGTAGGTACATCATATGTTCCACTTCGCTGGTCAAAACCATTCGCATAGCTACTGCGATATGCATCCATCCTGTAGCCGCTCGAATATGGAGCGTTATTCTGGATGTCATCTAACATCATTCCTGCATTACGATACATCCCTGCACCCGCACCTAATGTTTTCTTAGCAACACGGGCGCGAGCGGGGTCTGCGGCTCCAATCTTTACATCTGGGCGACGCAATCCACCTCTATAACCTTGTATGTCATCTGACATTACATCATTCTCGCGTTGCTGAATTTACAATCGCCAATGGTCTTCTTAACCAAGGACATCATTCGCTCAAGGCGAATCAGTTTCGTATTTGCATATGGATCGCCAGATAAATCATCTTTTAGGCCCAATACTGTCTCGTACAGGTTGCCCAATGAATTCTCGAATCTAGAAAGCTGAATGTTTACTTGAGAGGCAGCCATGCGTCTGATAGCCTTGTCCTCCTCTTCCTTTATGCGCTTATCTTGCTGTGCCTTCATTTTCTTTGCCTTCATTGCGATGTGTTCACGACGACTCGCCTCAGATTCCCTCTCTGCCTCAGCAGGGTTCTCTTGATGTTCAATTTGCCTCTTGGCATCCTTCAGCATTAAAATGAACGGATGATTTGGAGGCAAGTTCGACAGTTCACCGACCGAAACCTTCATCTTCACATACTCCTCCCTAATCGGATGGTCTTTCGGGAATCTCTGTGCAATATCCTCTAATTCTCTATTCTCTTCTCTTGCAAGATTGCTCTCAACTGCCTTGATGTCAGCCAACATGTTGCCATTTACTCTTTTCATATTCATAATTCCCCTCCTTTGAGGTCTAGCCTGATGCCGCTACTGCGACGATGTATTCTCCTAGAATCTCGTCTGTCCCAAAGCGAGCTACGACGTAGCCAGTCCATGTATGCGAACCAGATTCCATCTCCGAAGTGAGACGGCCACGGTTGCTCACATACAGTTTGTCTCCCGATACATAAGTCAGAGCTGCGCCTGTACCCGGCGTAGTGCGCTCCGCGAGATTGTTGACTTCAAAAACAAAGTGACGATGATAACCCGTAGGCGGAATAAACATCTGTACAATGCGTGTTCCTGCCCTATTTAGCAACTTATCAATCGGGTCAACGAAGTAGGCTGGACTGGCGTCATGCGCTCCCCAGTTCTGCCGCATCTCTCCGTCATCGCGCTGTAGCATATCCATTCGCCACATATCGCTGAGCTGTTCCATCGGCGTAATGTGTTGTGGCCCATTCATCAGGAACCCAGCGAGCGTGCCAGTACCATCAGAACGCTCAACCGTCCCAATCGCCCCGGAGAATGACAAGGGAGTGGTTGACCACTTTACCCATGTACCGGGCAACCATCCCTGCACCAGCATTGCGCCCACTGGTTCAACAGGAATGTTCTCGCCGTCCTTTAACCTGTAGAATGAGTCAGCCATTGATTACATCCGGCGTTGAGCAGACTTCAGCGTGTCGATGAAGGTGTCGAGTTGGTCAGCGTCGAGCCAAACCACATCACTGACATCAAGCCTAACAAGAGGCATGTCGTTCTTATACTTGCCCGCCTTGATGGTGGATATATTGATGGCGTTGGTGTCCACATACATCTGGGTCTGGATTTCTCCATAAGCCGGAACCTTGATGCCCGCCGCCGTCATCGACTTGGCCACCCGTTCTGCAATTGCTTTCTCGTTCATTACATTTTCCTCAGTTTTGGTTTTTTTTTGGTACGCCGAGCCAATCGGCCAGCTTTTGAAATTCGTCGCCATGTGGGTCATCCATCTTGCCAAGTGCCGCATGACACAACTCATGCTTTATCACCGCATCCTGTATACCATTCTCAAAAGCACGCGGGGAAATTGCCAGCGTACCACATGGCCCTGTGTCTGCGTAATTATAGGACGCAATCTTACCATCTGGCAATTCCCAGTCAGCAATCACCACAAGAAAGTAGTCTGGGAAATCTGGTTTCCGACCAAACATATCCCTAAATACCCCATCAATCTGGTTGCAGACTTGCTCGATACGCCCATGCACAACTTGTTGCAACTTTATCCGACTCTTCATGTCATCTATGATACTGCTGAATTCATTCCCCCCCGACTGTAACAACTCCGCCACCCTGATAGTCCATAGCATCGAACGAATCCATGGGTCAAAGTGGGAAATCGCTTGCGTTTCATCTAACCACTCTAGTTGGCCTGAGCTGTAAACTGTTGTAACAAGTGACCATGTATTATCATGTACCATGCTGTGTGCGTTCACCACGCACGGCATAACATCCTCCGGTTCTACAATGATGTAGCGCCAATCCTTGCCCGCCATCTTGTTATCGCCACGGGTCGATGGATAGGCATACCATGCACTGCCAACTGGGGCCTCAATCACAACGCTTTCGGCGACCTTGGCGAGCTTGAGGTGAAACTTCTCAATGCCATCCCATGAATTACCGTCGTAGTGCTTTTGTTCCGCCCAGTTATTTATAGCCTCTCGCACTTCTGCCTCAACTTGTGTCACAGGACCATCAAACTCCTTGATTCTTTCCGCAGCCCAGAACACTAAACGACGCACCATGAGGTCGTGATGGGTATCCGCTGCCACCCGCAGCGACGCACTTGCATTCTTGACCTCCTTGATTCGCGATTTTTTAACGTATGCCTCTTCAATTCCGGG
>Ga0181585_10006041_pt1 | contig 10426 bp, 6 predicted proteins | sample 071ome_29_FD_132469 | JGI IMG/M metagenome (GOLD analysis project Ga0181585, IMG submission 132469) | Coastal salt marsh microbial communities from the Groves Creek Marsh, Skidaway Island, Georgia - 071407BT metaG (megahit assembly) | ecosystem: Environmental > Aquatic > Marine > Intertidal zone... | reverse complement strand
GTACCCCACCCCAATACCGGTAAGGACCCCGATGATGCCGCCGATACCGGAGACAACGATGGCCTCCGACAGGAACTGCGACATGATATCGGTCTGCCTGGCGCCGGTTGCCATGCGAATGCCGATTTCCCGTGTCCGCTCGGTCACCGACACAAGCATGATGTTCATCACGCCTATACCGCCGACCAGCAGTGAAATGGCTGCTACCGAACCGAGCAGTATGGTGAAGGTATCCTGTGATGCGGATACGGTTTCGAGCAGTTCAGCGCTGTTGAAGATACGAAAATCCTCGCTGCCGTGCCGGGCGATCACGTACTCGATGAGATTCTTCTCGGTTTGCTCGATCTGGTCGATGTCGTCGACGAACACGGAGATGTTGTTGGCAAAACTTTGGCCCATCAGGCGCAGGGCGCCGGTCTTGAACGGCACAAAAACAACATCATCCTGGTCGCCGCCGCCAAAGCCGCCGGAACCGCCTTTCGACGTCAGTACCCCGATCACCTGGAAAGGGATATTGCTGATAAGGATGTACTCCCCCAGCGGATCCTCCCCGCCGGGAAAAATTTCGCTGGCCACCGTCGACCCCAGTACGGCAACCGGCGTGTAATTGGTACTGTCCTCTTTGGTGAAGAATACGCCCCGCGCCAGCGGCCAGTTGTTCATTTCCGGCATATTGTCCGTAATCGCCGTGACAGAGGTCGAGTAATCCTGCCGCTGATAGCGAATGGTGTAGCTGCCTTGCAGTTGAGGCAGCGTGCCGAGAATGTTCGGCAGGTCTTCAGAGATGGCTTCGGCATCCTCGAGCGTGAGTGTGGACGGTATGCTGCGCCGCTGGCCGGCGATGCGGGCCGGCTGCAGGGTCAGGCGATTGGTGCCGATCTGGCTGATGCGATCGACGATATCCTGGCGCGCGCCTTCCCCGATGGCCAGCATGGCTACCACGGACGCGACGCCAATCACGATGCCAAGCAGGGTGAGAATCGTGCGAAAAATATTTGCCTTCAGTGAACGCAGCGCCATGCGGATGGCTTCACCGACACCGGCCAGCGGTGACGTTATCTTGCGACTGAGAAACAGATCGCGCAGTTCCCGGTTCTTCGCAGGATCCACCACGCCTTCGGCAGGGCCTGAATCACTGACGATCTCACCGTCGCGGAATTCGATGATGCGGTCGGCATGCGCAGCCACGTCGCTGTCATGGGTAATCAGTATGACGGTATGCCCTTCCCTGGCCAGGCTTTCCAGCAGCGCCATCACTTCGACACCGCTTTGCGAATCGAGTGCGCCAGTCGGCTCGTCAGCAAGGATGACCTGGCCGCCGTTCATCATGGCACGGGCGATGGAAACACGCTGCTGCTGCCCCCCGGACAATTGTGTCGGTCGATGATCGAGGCGTTCGCCAAGACCGAGTGACGTCAGCAGCGCCTCGCCCCGCACCCGCCTTTCCTTGTGGCTGAGACCGGCATACACGGCAGGCACCTCGACATTTTCCTCCGCCGTGGCGGTACCCAGCAGGTTGTAGCTCTGGAATACGAAGCCGAAGGCCTCGCGGCGCAGCCAGGCCAGGCCGTCGGCGTCAAAACTCCTGATGTCCCGGCCGGCAAACAGGTATGTGCCATCCGTCGGGCGGTCGAGGCAGCCGAGGATATTCATCAGCGTGGATTTGCCGGAACCGGACTGGCCGACAATGGCCAGGAACTCACCCGGGTATATTTTTAAATCGATTCCCCTGAGGGCATGCACTTCGACACCACCGTCAGTCTTGAAAATCCGGTGGATCTTTCTCAGCTCAATCAGGGGTATGGCGATTTCGCCGCTGGTGGCTGCCGGCTCGTTCTCGGCAGCAGCGGTATTTGTCAGAGGGAAGTCAGGACTGAGCGCCTGGGTGCTCACTGGAATCCACCCATGGCACGGAACATCTGGCGCCGGTCAAAGCCCTGTTGCTGGGCGTTTTGCTGTCCGGCCTGCACGATGCCCGCGACGACCTGGTCGCCGGCTTCCAGCCCGGAGATCACTTCCGCCGCGATGCGACTGGTGATGCCGATGATGACCTCTCGCTGCGTCTGCACACCGTTTTCGTCAACCACCCTCACGGTCGCGAGACGCCTGGCAGGCACTTCCTGACCGCCACCCTGGCGAGCGGCCGCGGCACCGGCAAAACCGCCCTGCGCCGGAAAGCCCTGGCCTGAAGCCATGCGCCCACGGATGCGTTCGCGCATTTCATCCGTCATGCCGCCCGGCGCTCCACCCGCAAAGACACCCTGCCCGGACCCGGCAGCCGGGGCTCCACCATCTCCGGCAGGTACTGCCGGGCGAGCAGCGGCTGCCCGCTGGCCTGTAGGCTGGTCGAGAAACGTCAGCGCACCCACCGGGACGGTGAGGACATTGCTGGCGGAAGACGTCACGAAATATACCTGTGCGGTCATGTCCGAGAGCAGCGAGCCGTCACTGTTGTCGATGTCGAACAATCCGGTATACAGCACGACATTGTTCTCGATCACCGGGGTCGGCAGGATCTGGCGCAGTTCGCTGTACCAGCGGCGGCTGCCGCCGCCAAGGGTAGTAAAGTAAACCTGCATGCCCTTCTTGATGCGCCCGATGTCCGCTTCGGAAATTTCGGTTTCCACGGTCATGGTGTTGAGGTCGGCGATACGCAGAATCGTTGGTGCCTGCTGGTTGGCGTTGATGGTGCGGCCTTCGTTCATTTCGATCGACACCACCGTGCCGGACCTGGGTGCGTAGATGCGGGAGAATTCGAGCTGGGTTTTGTCGCTTTCCAGGCTGGCGCGGCTTTGCAGGATCTGTTTTTCAAGTTGCACCAGACTGGCCTGGGCAGAAGCCAGGTTGGTGATGGCGTTGTCATAATCGAGCTGACTCGTGGCATCGGCCGCCATCAGGCGTTCCTGGCGATCGGTATTGGCCTTGGCCAGATCCAGGGTGGCGCGCCTCGCTTCGATCTGCGCTTCCAGGGCCTCGATGCTGGCCTGGCTGGCCTCTACCCGGGCTTCCTGGATACGGGCATCGATCTCGGCCAGCAACTGGCCTGCCTCGACCACATCCCCGACATCGACGAGCAATGCCTCCAGGATGCCGTTCACCTGGGCACCGACATCGACGAATTCGTAGGGCTGCAGGCTGCCGGCGGCGGTAATGGTGTTCTCGATATTGCCGATCTCGACGGTCGCGATCAGCGGCTGGTCGGCGGCTTCCTGCTCCCGGCTTGACTCCCAGTAGTACCAGCCGCCGGCGGCAGCCGCCACGACTATAACCAGGCCGCTCCAGAGTTTACGCCTGCTGCGAAACAGGCCCTTGCCCGTGAAAGAATCAGCGTCTTTGGTGTTCATGATTCAGATCTTCAGCCCCGCCATTGAATGCCTGTCGCTGTTGAGAGTAAACGCCGGCATCCATTACCTGGTTTACCGGGTTCGCGCCGTTGCACGTTGTTTCCGCTTTTCGAAAAAAACGAATGCCCGATTTTACGCTGTCCTGTAACAGTAATTAAGGATTAATCAAGGATTTTATAAAGCAATTTCAGTGAGTTACCAGCAATGCGGAAGAATGCTGCTGGTTTTTAGTCCGCTTTTCAGCAGGTTGTGAGGCGCCCTTCTTTTGCTTGTTTTTCAGCGGAATGAACAGGCATGCCACTACAAAAACCACGGTGGCCAGCAGAACGAAGAGCATGCTTTCGCCGTTGATGCCGGTGAAGATCATGGTGCGCACCACCAGGACGAAGTAGATGATGGAAACAATACTGGTGAATACCAGGTTCATCCTGAGCTCGGCACCACAGCTTTTGCAGACGTGCGGCCGCTTCATCAGTTTGGTGACGGCGTCCATGGCTTCGTTATGGCATGAAGGACATTCATTGCTGCTCATGGCTGATACTCCCGGTATTTCTCGTGCAATACGATGGAAGCCGTGATAATGCTCAGGAATGCTTTTAATTGCAACAGTTAACGACTGATTTAATTGCAATTTTTACTGGTTGGTGATGGCACAAAGCCGGTCCAGGGCAGCCCTGGCGCGACCGCTGTCGATGGCATCTGCCGCCATGGCCACGCCCTCAGGCAGGTCATCAGCCTTGCCGGCGATGAGCAGCGCCGCCGCGGTGCCGTACAGTACGATATCCCGGTAGGCGTCCTTTTGACCGTCCAGCAGTGCCCGCAGGCGGGCCGCATTGTATTCCCCGTCGCCGCCCTTGAGATCGGCCAGTGTGGCCCTTTGCAGGCCTGCATCTTCCGGAGAAAGACTCATTTGGATGACCTTGCCGCCGGCCACTTCACAGATGTAATTGGCGCCGGTGGTGCTCAATTCATCGAGACCATCGGCACCATGGACGACCCAGGCCTTCTCGCATCCGAGGCGGGCCAGTACCTGCGCCATCGGTTCGACCCATTCCTGCGCAAACACCCCGATAAGGTAGCGCCTGACGCCGGCGGGATTGCACAGCGGACCCAGGATATTGAAGACAGTACGAATGCCCATTTCGACACGGACCGGCCCGACATACTTGAAGGACTGATGGTGACGGGGCGCCATCATGAACCCGATGCCCGCCTCCGTGATGGCCTGCTCGATTACCGGAATCTCCGCATCGAGATTCACGCCCAGTGCGGTCAGCACATCCGCAGCGCCGGATCTGGAGGACAGCGCCCGGTTGCCATGCTTGGCGATCGGAACCCCGCAGCCGGCGGTCACGATGGCGGTGGCGGTGGAAATGTTCAGGGTGCCGGAGCCGTCGCCACCGGTACCGACAATGTCCATGGCGCCTGCAGGCGCCCCGACCGGCAGCGCCTTGGCGCGAATGACATCGACGGCGGCGCTGATCTCATCGACATGCTCGCCGCGCATGCGCAGGGCCACCAGGAAGCCGGCGATCTGCACCGGCGTGGCACGCCCTGACATGATGATCTCGAATGCTTCACGGGCATCGTCGAACGACAGCACGTTACCGTCTGCGACACGGGCCAGGAAGGGTTTGAGTTCGGTCAGGGCGTCGGTCATCGTCTATTTCATGCTGATGGCGTTGAGGGTATTTTGCATCAGGGATGCGATGGTCATCGGGCCGACGCCCCCGGGGACCGGGGTGATCCAACTGCACTTGTCCTTCACGCCGTCGAAGTCGACATCGCCGGTCAGGCGCCAGCCGCGCTCGCGGGTATCGTCGGGAACGCGTGTGGTACCCACGTCTATGACCACCGCGCCTTCTTTCACCATGTCGGCAGTGATGAATTCCGGCTTGCCGATGGCGACGATGAGGATGTCCGCGCTGGCGCAGATCTCCTTCATGTTGGTGGTGCGGCTGTGCACGACGGTGACGGTGCAGTTGCCGGGGTTGGCGTTACGGGACATGAGCACGGACATCGGTGTGCCGACGATATTGCTGCGCCCGACGACGACGCAGTGCTTGCCGCTGGTCTCGATGTTGTTGCGCTTGAGCAGTTCGACGATGCCGTTGGGGGTGGCGGAAATGTGCGTGGGCAGGCCCAGCATCATGCGGCCCAGGTTCTGCGGATGGAAACCGTCGACATCCTTGTTGGGATCGATGGCCAGGGTCACCTTGTCCTCGTCGATTTGCTTGGGCAGCGGCACCTGGACGATGAAACCGTCGATATTGTCGTCGTTGTTCAGCTTGTCCACGATACCAAGCAACTCTGCCTCGGAGGTCTCTTCCGGCAGCTCGATGAGGGTGGACTCGAAACCGACTTCCTTGCAGGCCAGCACCTTGTTGTTGACGTAGGTCTTGCTGCCGCCGTCGTTGCCGACAAGCACCGCAGCCAGGTGGGGAACCTTGCCGCCCGCCGCCTTGATTTCCGCGACCTTGGCGGCGATATCCTCTTTCAATGCCTTGGCAGTTGCCTTGCCATCCAGTAATTGCATAGTGTCCTCTACTCGACCTTCAAAAAAGGCGTTATTCTACCGAAAGGCTCCGATGTTGTGGAGTTTGGCGCACATCTTTGATCTGCGCAGGAAATGGTTATCGATCTGGTCGGCTGGGTAGCGGGGATGGAGTGCCCGGTTGCAGCGACGTCCGAGGCAGGGATGCCGAGGCCGAACGACAGCCATCTGAGATGGCTGGCTGGACCTGCTTGCAGGTACGTCTGCGTTCGCGGCAAACGGGTATCCAGCCCCGCAAAAATCCCGATAAAGGCCTTAAAAAAATATTCTTTAGATACGACCGAGCGCGTCGAGGATGATGCCTTCGGTAAGGATCTGCGGCAGGACTTCCGCCGGTAATGACGGGTCGGCCGGGTACATCAGGTACAGCGGCACGCCGCTGGTCTGGTAGCGCTTGAGCACCTCGGTGATGGCCGGGTCGTTGTTGGTCCAGTCACCCTTGAGGTAGGTGACATCGTTGTCGGCCAGCGCCTGTGTCACGGTATCCGAGCTCAGCGCCACCCGTTCATTGACCAGGCAGGTGATGCACCAGGATGCCGTCATGTTGACGAAGACCGGCCTGCCCTGCCCGCGCAACTCGTTCAGGCGGGCGTCGCTGTAAACCTCGTATCCCTCACCCGCCGTGTCTGCGCCGGCAACCGCATCACGGGTTTCCAGCAGCGGCGAAGTCAGCAGGCTCAGCACGGCGGCGATGCACGCGATGCCGATGCCGATTTCCAGATAGCGCCACTTCGACTGCGACTGGCGCTGGTACAGCCATGCCGCCAGTCCGATGAAGACACAGCCGCCAACCACCAGGGCCATGGCATCGGCACTGGTCTGCCGGCCCAGTACCCACAACAGCCACACGGCCGTGGCATACAGCGGGAAGGCCAGGAACTGGCGGAACGTGAGCATCCAGCTGCCGGGCCGCGGCAGCATCCTCGCCAGGGCGGGGACAAAAGAAAACAGCAGGAACGGCAGCGCCATGCCGAAGCCGAGTGCAACAAAGACGATCAATGCCACGGGCATGGACTGGGTAAAGGCGAAACCGAGTGCCGCGCCCATGAAGGGCGCCGTGCAGGGACTGGCCACCACGCTGGCCAGTACGCCGGTAAAGAACGAGCCGGTGTACCCTTCCTTCTCAGCAAGACCCGAGCCCAGGCCCATGATGCCGGTGCCGATTTCGATGACGCCTGACATGGCCAGACCCATCAGGAAGAACAGGAACACCAGGGCGGCGACGAACCAGGGTGACTGCAGCTGGAAGCCCCAGCCGATCAGGCACCCCCCGCTTGCAGCGTCAGCAGGACGGCGGCGAGACCAAGAAATGACAGGATCACACCTGCCGCATAAGCAATGCCATGCAGCCGTTGTTCACGCACCGGTGCCGAGGCGTTGCTGGCCAGGCTCATGGCCTTCAGTGAAAGCACTGGAAACACGCAAGGCATCAGGTTGAGAATGAGGCCGCCGGCCATGGCGAACAGGAATACCGTGAACAGATTCATGCCGCCTGCCGGCTGGGTACCCGTCGGCATGCCGCCTTCAAGCGCAGCCATGGTCACGCCTTCGGGGGCGGCCTGGATTTCATAGGAAACGATTTCCCCTGCCCCGTCTTCGACGATAAGCAAACCGCCCACGCGCTCGGGTGATTCCCGCAGTGCACGCGAATGGGCTTTCTGTGAAAGCTGCAGGCTGGATAACTGGTTGGTGATGTTCTGGTCGGCGATATAGTCGAGCACACGGTGCGTATCTGGAATGAACGCAATACGCTGCGCATTTTCAAATACGGGCTCGGTGGCCTGAACGAGCAGGTTGATGTCTTCCCCGGCAAAGGAAAACATGGCGTCGAAGGTGACATCCGATCGCGGCAGGTTCCGGCGCGTGGCATCGAATCCGTCGATCCAGCGCGAATCGATGCGGGCCGGCCCGGCGCCTACCGGCATTTCCAGGGTGACCGAGGCACCGCCGGGGATGCAGATCTCTTCACATTCCAGCCATTGGGCGTCGGCATGGAGAAGCAGGCTGGCACCGGCAAAGGATGCCGGGATAGTCAGCTCGGTCAGCAGGTATATCTCACCGGTGTAGCCGAAATCCACCAGGTCGGCGGGCAGGTCGAAACGTTCGGGCAATGGCCAGACGATTTCACCGGCGGTGACACCATCCGGCAGCTGCCACCTGATTTCCGTGGGCTTGCCGGCATCACCGGGATTCTTCCAATAGGTGTGCCACGCATCCACGTGCACGAGCCGCAGGGCGACCCACAGCGATTCGCCCGGGATGGCCACTTCGGTTTCCGCGACCAGCTGGGCATCCACATGGGTGCCCGAACCCGGGACGAGTTCAGAGACGCCCTGTCCAAGCGCCGGCAGCTGCCAGGTCGCCAGGAATGCGGCAATCGCGAGAAATTTCAGGAAGTTCTTGGTCATTGTCTGTAATCCAGTCCTGCGGATTGTACTGACTCCATGCGTTTTTACCATGATTTCCATGGAGTTATGGGAACAACCGGGCGCATGTTGCTACCCGATCAAGACCGGTCGGCGGCGTTATTCGTTCAGGCCGTTAATCGCCCTCTCCCAGGATTTCCGGTTTGGTCGCACGCAGGATGGCACTGATGGCTTCCCTGGCCTGCGCATCCAGGTGGGAAAAAGCGGCGTCCTGAAGCTCACCGGACAGCACGCGCCGGATGCCATCGAACAGGTACCTCTTCACTTCCCCCGGCAAGGCCTCTATGGCATCGGAATAGACCAGATAGCTGAGCGGGTATGCAAAGGTGCGCGTTTCCAGGTTAAGGTCGCGCAATGAACGGCCCTGGTTGTCCGTCGGTCCCCTGGCCTGGAAGTTGTCGGCGAAACCGGACGAACCGGTGATCCTGTCGGCGAGCGCCACTTCGTTGGCAAAGAACAGCGACTCCAGCACCGGTCGGGTCAACTCCGCGAGTTCGTCAGCAGACAGGCTGCCATTCTCGTGCAGGCGCGTGCGACTTTCGAAGCTCAGCCGCGTGATTGCATTCTGCACCTCGACCTGGTGCTCCACCACCATGAGGGCCACGATGTCGCTGCCGCTGCTTATATAGGAAGAGGTATCCAGGTAACCGGCCAGGTCGGCCTTGTTGCCGTTCGGTGTGAGATCGAGATTACGCAGCTTCGCTACATCGTCGACAACGAAATTGCCCATGATGTCCTGGCTGCCATGCATGCCCGTGACATACATGCCGCCCCAGCGCCGGTTCAGCGGCGTCGACGTATCGGTGACGATACTGATTTCGTGCGTGACGATTTCCCCCTCGGGATTGGCGATCACCGAGGTGAGCAGGAAACGCGGCACCCCGCCGCCCGTCATCGAATAACTGTCGTGGCAGCGCAGGCAGCGGTTCATTTCCCGCTCCACGCCAGGCGCATCGGGATCCTGGTTGAAATCGAAGAACACGGGGCCCAGCACCGGGTCCATCACGGCGATCTCCAGGGTGCGGCTGTTCTGGGTGAAACCGATATAAGTGTCATCATTGAAATACAGGGCACGCGGCGTTTGCGCCGTGACGAAGCGTGTCTTCGCCGCGGTTTTGGAAAACACCAGGAACTGCGAATCCGGGTCGATATCCAGCGCGGCCAGCAGGGAATCCAGGTAGCCGCGCTGGCTGCCATCGTGTTCCAGCGTGACGCGCCCGGCGGCGACCTCCGCCATCAGGCGGGTGACGCGATCGGTGAGCGGACGGGAAGCGTAATCGACGCCGGGATAGGCCGTCTCATAGGAAAAGAACTGGGCGCCGGCTGTACCGCTGAACAGGCACAGGCAGCCGATGAGCAATTGCCGCCACATTTTGTACGCAGCGGCAATCAAGGTCGTGGCGAGGCATCGAATTTCCATGCCCGCATTATAGTTTGTTCAAACCGGCTGTTGGACTGTCTGCGTAAAATCCTCCGTGTTTCCATGCTGTGAAATTTAATACCGTGATGAGCCCGCCAGCGGTTAAATTTCATATGCAAAGGTGCTAAAATCGCCGGCCTTTGCGAGCAACAGCCTGTTATTACAGGCTTTTCACGGCAGTAAATTTTCAGAAACAGCTCAAAGAACAAACCGCAAACCACCCAGGAAATCCATCCTACCAACAAGGGAATTCATTTTATGTCGCAGCCCTCAGATATCCAGATTGCCCAGAAAGCCAAACCGCAGCTGATCAGCGAAATCGGCAAAAAACTGGGCATCCCCTCGGAATCCCTGTTCCAGTATGGTCCTTACAAGGCCAAGATCGATTACAACTTCCTGCGCACCAAGAGCAAAGGCGAGAACGGCAAGCTGATCCTGGTGACCGCGATTTCCCCGACTCCGGCAGGTGAAGGCAAGACCACCACCACGGTCGGCCTTGGCGACGCCCTGAGCCGCATTGGCAAGAAGACCGCGATCTGCCTGCGCGAGCCCAGCCTGGGACCGTGTTTCGGCATGAAAGGCGGTGCAGCGGGCGGCGGTTATGCCCAGGTCATCCCGGTGGAGGACATCAACGTGCATTTCACCGGCGACTTCCACGCCATCGGTGCCGCGTCCAACATGT
>Ga0181585_10006033_pt1 | contig 10432 bp, 5 predicted proteins | sample 071ome_29_FD_132469 | JGI IMG/M metagenome (GOLD analysis project Ga0181585, IMG submission 132469) | Coastal salt marsh microbial communities from the Groves Creek Marsh, Skidaway Island, Georgia - 071407BT metaG (megahit assembly) | ecosystem: Environmental > Aquatic > Marine > Intertidal zone... | reverse complement strand
GATGGTAATGGTAATGACGGTCGTCGGAACACCACCACCACGACGACCGCCAACGATCCGTTCACGGGGTGTCCGAGAATACGACGGAAAACCGTGGACCCGTGCCTGGACGTCGTCTCACTCGAGTGTCCCGACCCCGACGAGCCGCGCGACGGGAAGTGGTTTCGGTTCGACCCGAAACAGCTCGCGGATATCACGGGACTGGGCGTGGACGAGTGGGGCGGCGGTGTTAACAACGATGCGTCCGGTTTTAACAAGCGCGGAATCATCAAGGGCGGGGAAGGCGCCTCGTTCGCCGTCGAGGGTAAACGAAAGGAGAGCGTCGTGGTGTTTCAACACCGGGAGAGCGGTCTCGGCGTTGGGTGTCTGAACCCGTGCGATTACGCCGCCTCCGGAGATTGGGTCGTCGGTGAGCGGATAAAGCTCTCGGCGTACTCGAGCGAAAATTTACCGCCGCCGTACACGTTTCCCGTTCCCATCGCCGAGTACGCGTGTCACACGCAAACGGGGTGGAACCTTCCGGGGGCGTACATTCGCTTCGGCCAGTGCGGTCTCGTCGGTCACTACTGGAAAGAGCTCGAGGTGGAATTTAAGATTAGCCCCGACGCTTACGGCGCGCGCGTCTTTGGCTTACACACGGATACGGATTACGAATGCGTCCCGTTTGTCGCGTTCGCGCTTCGATCCGACGGAGAGTGGCACCCGATCGAGCTCGAAGACGCGTCGCCCCCGTGGGGCAAGGCGTTCAAGTCAGTCATGGACGACGTCTCGTCGGTTCGCGTTCGCTGGGAACACACCGATCTCTTCAAGGTGCCCGGATCGACGGCGAGATCGGGGGGCGGTTTACACGCCACCCTCCTGGGCGCGACGACGACGGTGTCGGTGTTGGACGTGCGTCGACGCGGCCACCCTTCGGACGGTTCCATTTTCCGATTCGACATCGATGAAGTTCGTGCGCTCGTCGGAGGCGGCGGCGGCGGCGACGCGCGTTGGAAGGGCGAGTACGACGCCCTCAATCTGAGAACGGGTAAAAAGGGTAGAGTCGTCTTCACCGACGCGTCGGGGGCGAAAAAGGCGATGAAAAAGTACGCCGATGGGAAGTCTCGCGGACGCGGCGTTCAGAACCATCCGCCGGTGTCGCCTCCAACGATAACGACGCCGCCTCCATCGGCGCCGCCGCCTCCATCGGCGCCTCCACCGACCGGACCGATGCGCGGTTTCTTTTCGTGCTGCTTCGGTCCTCCGGCGTCTCCTCCGCCCCAAGATGTGATGAATGTCGCGGCGATGCCGCCAGAGGATCCGGCGTACACGACGGTGATCGTGTACGCAGACTCCGGGGCCCCGTCGAGACAGCCGCAACAAGACGCGGCGAGTTTGGACGCGCTCGGCGTCGGTTACTGGTCTTCGTCGCCGATGGATGCGGACGACTGGCGCATCGGCGACATCGTCATGCTCGGAAGATCCGGTCTCGACGTCGACGTCGACGCGCCGTCCGTGCTCGAGGACGACCCGAACGCCAAAAACCTTCCTCATCTCGACACGCAGCGTTCGCTCGACGCCGCGGGCGATTGGGCGTTCGTGCTCTTCCCGGATCGCGTGAAAGATGGCGCGCAACGAGAGCTCTTCAAGCTTCCAGACATTTAAAATAATTTAGGCGGCGGTAACGGTAACGGTAGTGTTTGTGGGATTATTCTGTTGTACCGTAACGTAGTGCTAATAGTACTAGTACCTAGATGACGACTCTTTTTGTAAAAAACGCAACGCAATGTGCTTTCATGCATTTTATTTCGTGTACAGTTTGAGCGTCTTGTCGAAACCAGACACGACGAGGGCGTCGCCGGCGACGTCGACGCCGGTGAGTTTATTGACGACTTCGGCCCCCCCCGACGACCCCCCCAAACGCGCATTGAGCGCGAAATCTCTGCCGCTATACACGTTCACCGTGCCGTCGTAAGAGCACGACGCGAAGAAGGCGCCGTTCGACGTCGTCTTTTCGTACTTGACGCAGGACACGAGTCCAGAGTGCGCCGCGGACGTGTACGCGCACTCAGCCGACTTGCGCAAATCCCAGCATCGAACGGTGCGATCGTCGCTCCCGGTGACTAGATGGTACCCATTCGGTGAAAAGTCAACGGAAAGAATCTGTTTCACGTGTCCGCGAAGGACGGCGATGGAGCGCCCGGTGCGAAGATCCCAAACTCGCCCGACGGCGTCCAAACCGACAGACGCGGCGAGCGAGCCATCCGGATGAAACGCCACGTCGTACACCTCTTTCGCGTGTCCCTCCTGACAAAGCAGCTCGTCCCCGGTGGCGACGTTCCACAGTCTCCACGTCGCGTCGAAACCGGCGGTGGCGATGTACTTGCCGTCGTTGGGGTGAAACGCCACTTTGCCGCACCTCGACGCGTGCCCGCGAAATTCAACCCTTCGCGATCCGTCCGACGCCGCCCACACCGCCGCCGTCCCGTCCGCGTGCGCCGTCGCGATCAAATCATCCTCCCCGGGCGTGGCCGTCTTATTGATCGCGTCCACGCCGGTTATTCTGTGATCCGTCGCCCGAATCGTCAAATCGCACGTCAAATCGCCCGAACCGGCGTCGCAGCTCCACCGTTTCACCTCCCCGCTCCAGCTCGCGCTCACCGCCCGTTTCCCTCCGTCGTAAAACCTCACCCCACACAGCGGTCGCGTCGCGTCCCCAATCTCGCTGCACTGCGCCTGAAACCGCGACGTCGTCGCCACGACGGCGTCCGTCTCCGTCCTCTCGTCCCTCGTCGCGTCCGCCCTCGTCGCCCGCTGCGTCGCCAACCGCTTCGCCGCTCGAGGCAACGACCACTCCGCCAGCTCCACCCTCGCCTCGAGTAACTTTTGCGTCCCCTCCGTGTAAAAGACCTCCTTTTGCCGTCTTCCGTGCGTCGTCTCGTCGTCGCCGTCGTCGCCGCCATCGTCCGCGTCCGCGCGCGCGTCTTCCAACTCGCCCCCGTCCACCGCGTCCAACGCCGCGAGAATCCCCCGCAACCGCTCCCGCCGGTCCCCGGGTCCTTCCCCGAACACCGTCACCGGTTCCCCGCGTCTTCGCAGCGCCCTGCGCACCGCCGCGTCCTCCGTCGGCGCGTGCGTCGCTCGCAATCGTCGTCGCGATTCAAACTCTGCCACCAGTTCCTCCCGTCGTCGTCGCGCCGCGTCCGCGGACGACCCGACCGCGGGGTCGTCCGCCATCGCCGGCGCGTTCCGTCTCGAATCGCGCGGTGTCCGATCGCGTCCGTCGTCCGGTGGACGAGTTGTGCGGGCGTCGTCGAGAGACGAATCCATCATGATCGATTCGATTCCATTCGTCAAAAAGCGACTCGAGCGACGCATCGATCGATCATGATGGCGTCGACGCTCAACGACGACGCCGAAACCGACGACGAGGCGGCGCTGCGACGGAGCCGAGCGGAGGCTTTGCGCGAAATCAACGCCGCGCTCTCTGGTTTGCGCGTCACCACCGGCGGAGAAGAAGATGGCGATGGCGATGCGACTGGCGGCGGCTCTGACGAGTACGAGTACGACGACGACGAAACCGACGACGATTGGAACGACGCGTACGTCAAGGACCGATTGGACGCGCTCGATGCGATGGATGATATGCGAGCGAGCCGAGGGGAGACGTGCGCGCACGATGGAAGACACGCGCCGGGGGCGACGCGGGCGCTGTTGACGCGAGGCGTCGGGGCCAAGCCGAACGCGAACGGAGGCGTCGGGAATAAAAAGGCGAGCGGGAATCACGCTAAACGGAAAGGCGGGACGCCGGGGACGACGATTATGGATCGTGGCGTGGGGTCGTCGTCGTCGTCGGGGCACCACGTGGTGGGTAAGGCGACGCCGTCGAGTCGGTTGGCGGAGACTCGGGTGAGCAACGCGATGAAGGAGGCGCGTCGGAAGGAGGATAAATTGAGCTCGTTGAATAAGGATAAGGAGGACCGAGCGACGGTGGAACAGGCGTTAGATCCGAGGACGATGTTGATTCTGTTTAAAATGTTGAGTAGGGAGGTTTTTACCGAGATTCACGGGTGCGTGTCGACCGGGAAGGAGGCCAACGTGTATCACGCGAGACGCGTCGCCGCGGACGCGAAATCGCTAAAGCAACGAGGAGAAGAACCGACGACCACAAACGGCGGCGACGACGACGACGAGGTCACCGACGAGGTCACCGACGACACCGCCGCCGTCGTGGATTTCGCCGTCAAGGTTTATAAAACATCCATTCTCGTGTTTAAAGATCGCGATCGGTACGTGAGCGGGGATTGGAGATGGAGAAATGGATACAGCAAAAAGAACCCGCGTAAAATGGTGCAGACGTGGGCGGAGAAGGAGATGCGCAACCTCATTCGGCTTAAAGAGGCTGGTCTTCGCGTGCCAAAGGTGGAGATGCTTCGTTCACACGTGCTCGTGATGGAGTTCATAGGGTCCGATGGTGTCGCGGCGCCGAGACTGAGAGACGCGGATATTTCAGTCAAGAAGATGCGGTCGTTGTTCACCGAACTCATCGTCGACGTGCGGATGATGTATCAAAAGTGCCGGCTCGTGCACGCGGATTTGTCCGAGTACAACTTGCTCTTCCACGATGGACACATTTGGATCATCGATGTGTCGCAGAGCGTAGACCAGGACCACCCGCGGTGTTTGGAGTTTTTGCGAGAGGATTTATTACACGTGATTCAGTACTTTGCCAAGCGAGACGTCGCCGTGCCGACGGTTCGAGAGCTCTTTGATTTCGTCACCGATCCCGCCATTAACGACGATAACATGGAACAGGTCCTCGAAGCGCTGAGTGAATCGGCGGAATCGAACGCGGTGGAGCTCAAGCGCGTCAACGCGCAGCTCAACGCGCTAAATTCAGCCGATCCAGATTCCATGGCGGGCGTCGACGAAGCCCTCTTTGAGCGCCGAGCGCAAGAGGAAATCGAAGCCAACGTCTTCCATCAGGCATATATTCCTCGCGCGTTGGACGAGGTGGATACGTTTGAACGCGATCAACGGCGTTTGATTCAAGGGAAAGGGAGCAGCGAGGGTATTTACTACCAAACCATCACGGGTATGGAGAGCGATTTGAGCGGCGTGCGCACCGTGCCGACAATCTTGGCGAAAAAACTCGACGTCGCCGAAGAGGATGACGACGAGTCTGAGGAGTCTGATGATGACGACGAAGACGACGACGACGAAACCGACGACGACGATAGTTCCTCGGTTGAGCTCGACGAGGACGGAAACCCTCGACGCCGTCGTAAGAAGAGGGTTGTTGATAAGGAGCAAGCCAAGGCGGAACGCAAAGCCGCGGCAAAGTTGCAAAAGGCGGCGGCGGCGGAGAAGCGCAAGACGAAGATTCCCAAGCACGTAAAAAAGTCCAAGACGAAAAAGGGACGAAAGTGAGCGTCGATGGGAGATTGAGACTACAAGTACGATATATAGATTACATAGTAGAATGAAGTGTTGCAATACTTACGGTACCGAGTAGAGAAGCGAAGAGGACGCCGCAGTCGTCAGAGCTTGCACGCGGCGACAAAGTCTCGGGGAACTCTCGAATCGACGAATGATTTAAAATCGTCGTACGACGTCATCCCATCGCTTTCACGAGATTTCGGCGTGAGAGCGAGCGGCTCGCCGTTGTACACAGCCCTGACGGCGATTGAGCCATCGCGCATGCGCCACGTCTCGAAAATTAACAGACTCGCCGTCCTCGGCCAAACCTTGACACCCTTACCGAGCGTACCGAGCGCGGCGAAGAGCGCCATGAGCGTCGAGTCGTGTCCCGCGTATATGCTCAGCTTTAAGTTACCCGGAGCAACCATCTCATCGCATATTTCGCGCAAGAGTTGACTCCCGATGAGCGGCGACGCCTCTGGACTCGCAAACGCCGCGAAATGTCTTCGCTCCATGAGCGCGAGCAAATGGCTGACATCTGCGACAGACACCCCGTCTGGTAACGCCATGCCGTGATTCACCCGACACTGTAAAGGATCCCACACCTGCGTCACCCCCGCCGGCTTCCCCGTGTGCGCCGCGACGGCGTCTCGCAATCTTCGCAAACCGACGTGCCCGAACGCGTCTCTCTCCTCCGACGCGTCCGGCGCCCACGCCGAGCGAAACACCGCGCTCAAACGTTCACACGCCGACCCGGGTTTCGGAAACATGGTTTCATTCTCCTTTGTTCGCACTTCAATCCTCAACGACGACGACGCGTTATCGCCGGCGGCATTTTCAGCCCCGCGGCTCGTCGGCCAACCGCCCAACAACGCGCTCTGCGCGCTCTCCACGCACCTACTCACCGCCGTAGACCGCACCTTGACCTCCCCGTTATTCACCGCCGTTTCAAAATCCCCACTCAGTAACTTTTCCTCCTCAATCAACCGCTTTCGAATCACCTCCTCTCCGAGTTTCCGCATCTGTTCCGCCCCGCGTCGCGTCAACCGCCCTTCCCACGCTTCGCCTCGCGCGTACAACCCGCGTCGTTCCCACGTCGCATCCACTCGCCCTCTCGATCGCATGTCCGATCGCATCCGTTCCGTCAACACCATCTCCATCCACGCGCCTCTCATTTCGTCTCCCGGGGCGAGTCCCGTGATCGGCGTCCGATCGCCGTGTCTAAACACCAACTGCGCGCGTAACAACTCTCGAGCGTCATCGTGATGTCGCTTCGTCGTCGCGTTTCTTTCGTCGTCGTCGCATCGACTGGACGCGAGCGGGAGCGTGAACGACGCGGTCGCGGCGGCGGCGACGATGGACGCGGACGCGCGACGCATCGGCGGTGGATGCCGTCGTCGCGTCGGACGATGAAGACACGTGATGCCGATGAATGTGTGAACCAAATGTGAATCAACTTTTTGTGTCACATCAGAGAACGCTCGCGCTCGCGCTGGTTTAATAACTGGCTTAGCGATACAATCGGATGCACTAACGCATCTTTTTACGGTGATTTCGGTGATTGACGGCGGAGAGTCCCGCCGAGCGACGAATGTGCCGACCGACGTGGACGACGACGACGGCGACGTGGACGAAACCGAGGTTTCCCGGGGCGGACGCGACGGCGCAAATGATGAACGCGCAGACGCGTTCGAAGCCGCCGCGGTCGTCACCGAGATTTTTCTTTTTCGTTGAAGACGTCGGTGGACGCAATGAGGCGGCAAAGAAGAAGGCACTCAACGCGTCGATGATACCGAAAGGAAGGAGAACGTGACGTAAACGCGAGACGCCGTCGCTTTGGCGTTTCGTCGTGGCGACCCAAGCGTGGTGCGCCCAAGCGATCAAAGACGGCGTTTGTGCGAGGATGCACGTCGTCTCCAGCGGCGCGAGTCGCCTGCTTTTGGTGATCAGCGCGTCGGCGACCGCGATGCTCGCGACGTAGACGACGACAGAGGCGGAAAAGGATTCCAGAAATCCACCAACCGGACTGACGAATGCGGATACGAGCGCGAAGACGACGCATCGAAACGCCGACGGTGATTGAACGCCGTGCGCACCGACGCCCGCTAACACACCGAGCGTTCGTTCCTGAACCGTTTCGTACACGGTCCAGGCGATGCCGAACGGCGGCGCCGTTTGTCGTTCAATCATTGAATCGCGGCCGTCGTCTCCGAGCGCGGATCGAAACGCGTCCACGCGCTCGGACGCCGACCGTTCGCCATCCATGGAATCGACGATACCGCGGGCGACGGCACGGACGAGTTGTTTACACCACAGCGCGCATTGGTGATCCGCCGAGACGCCGACGTTCGATGCCAAATCCGCGCGCGTCACCAAGGTGCGGTTCGCGTCTGAAACGTACGCGTCCAACGCCCCGAGCGCCATCGTTCCCACCTGTCTATCCCGAGGTCCACCGATGATGGAGATGAACGCACCGGCACTGTCGTTGCCAAATCCTCCATCATTCGCGTTCCGACGACGTTTCGCCTTTAATTCTCTCGCCTTGGCGTCAAACGTTAAACTCACCGGATTCCACGCCGCCGGCGTCGCCAAAGCCACGACGGTGTACTCCCCGACGACGGCGGCGGCGTCGGCGGCGGCGCTAGCGCCACTACCACTACTACTACTATAACCACCACCACGATCACCGTGACCGTCTCCACCTAGGGCTAAATCACTCAGCGCTCGCATCACCGCTAATCCACCCGCGCTGTGCGCCGTAAACGTCCATCCTCGAATCGACGTCTCAGACTTTGCGTACAACCGCCGAATCCCCCGCACCGCCATCACCACGCTCTCCCCTTGTCGATCCATCAACGCCCCGTTATAAATAGACATTTCATTCCCGAAATCCAACGCGTAGTGCTCGACGCGACACCCCGCGTCGGCGTCGTCGTCGTCGCTTCGTTTACCGCTTTCCGACTCGTACTCGTACGTCGCGCTCCCGACGCTTCGCGCTTGTTTATGACTCCCACCCGTCCCCGGGACGAACAGCGAGACCGACGCGCACCGCGTCGGCGTCGACGTCGTCTTTCTCCGTTCGCGCGCGTCCGCGTACGCGTACAGTCCGTGCGTGGGCGACGCCAGACGCACGTCGCGCACCGCCTCGAAGCGTGGGTACATGAAACTCATCGCGCATCGGTTCCCGCCATCACCGTCGCTGTTCGCGTACGACGGACTCAGGATGACGATCCAGGCGACGAGGGTGAGCGCACACGACGCGATGCTCGCGATTCGTACCGCCGGTGTCGTCATCGCGCGTCCGGTGTCGGTCGCCGGTCGCCGTCGAGCCCCCGCGTGGGCGGGGCGAGGAGTGCGGCGCGAGCGTCGTCGTCGTCAAACGCGAAGGATGAAGATTTTGTTACAAACATTAAACACACAAAAGAAACATTGGAAACAGCGGCGTCAAACGATTGGTACAGCGGGTGGTTCGGATACATCGGCGATGGCTTTAGCGGCGGCGCGTGCGGCCGCTTTGGCAGCCTTGGCGGCGGCGACGCTCGCGCGTTTGGCTTCGCGCGCGGCGGCTTTGATTCGGCGCTTTTCATCCATCTCAGCGATTTCGCGCTCGCGTTTCTCCGCCCGACGCTGCGCCTCTGGACCGCCTTCGCCCGCCAAGAGCTGTTCGCGGGTTAGAAACGTCCCGTTCGGACCTCGAACGCGGTTACGCGCGTGCGCCGATCGAGACGCGTACTTTGGCCCGCGGTTTCGCGTACTCGTCCCGCTCGTCGCTCCGACGCCGGTAAAATTCGTCGTCGCCTCGCCGCCGACGCCGGCGTTCGTCGTCGTCATGGACGACGTCGACGACGCCATCTCGCCAGACCCCCTAATAACGTGTTGATGACCACCGCCGCCGCCGTTCGTCGTCGTCGTCGCGTTCGCGGTACCGACGCCCGCGCTCTCTTTCCTTTCCCTCTCCTCCGCCGCCATTCTCGCCGCCGCCTCTCTCGCCCTCGCCTTCCGTCTCCGTATAATCGCGTGGTACTGCTTCGCGTTCACGTACACCGGTTCCTCGCTCGTCGCCGGTTGAATCAACATCCGCGGCGCCGACGCGCGGCTCGCCGCTACCCGCGGCCCGACCGCGCCCGCGACCGCGCCAACGCCGACCGTCCCCGCCAGCGGCGGCATCACACCCATTCCGTGGTGGTGCGCAGACATCACCGCCGCCGCCGCCAAGTGTTGATGATACGCCAACAACTGCTGATGGTGATGCTGATGCTGCTGATGCGAGTGATGATGATGCACGTGATTACGATGCGAATGAAGCCGACGCGCGTAGAGCTCCCGCGCGTCCGCGACCCCCCCCAACCCCGCGCCGTTGTGCATCCCGTCCCCGCTCGACGCCGGTCCGAGAACGAGCGACGTCCCGAACGGGTTCGTCCCCGCGTGCGCCGTCATCACCGCCCCGCGGTCGCCCCGGTAGGCGTTGTCCCACTCGTTCGTCATGGTCATTTGGGTGGCCCCCAGTGAAGATGAATCCAAGCCCAGGTGGTGCCAATGATGATTATTACGATGATGATGATGCGCCGCCGCCGCCGTCATCGCAGCCGCAGCGGCCGCGTCCACGACCGCATCCACCATCACCGTATCTGCCGTCGTCGTCGTACCCGACACTGACGCGCTGACTGACACCCGATGACTGACGCCTTACATCCATCCATCCATCCGTCCATTTGGGTACCCACCCACGTCAAAAACATCAAAAAAAAACGCCAAAAACGAGACACCCAAACGTCGTCCCGTATACCCGTACCCGTATACCCGTACCCGAGACACTGATGACGATTCATGACTCGTCATTCAACACGTATACGTACATACACGTATGTATCCTACCTATATGGGATACGAGCGGGGTTTTATACGAATGTTTGGTACGTATAGTAAATATCCGAACCACGAGGAGTGGAAGAGTTTTTTGTTCGAATGGAGGACGAGGACGACGAGGACGAGGGGGGCGTCGCGTCTCGCGTCTCGCGCGCCTGGGGGGGTC
>Ga0181585_10006016_pt1 | contig 10442 bp, 15 predicted proteins | sample 071ome_29_FD_132469 | JGI IMG/M metagenome (GOLD analysis project Ga0181585, IMG submission 132469) | Coastal salt marsh microbial communities from the Groves Creek Marsh, Skidaway Island, Georgia - 071407BT metaG (megahit assembly) | ecosystem: Environmental > Aquatic > Marine > Intertidal... | reverse complement strand
TGCTGGCGTCGATGCTACACTGGACCCGGGATCAACCCCGGCGCCTCCACCAACAGACTCCCTTCCGGGGGCGAGTGGATTGACAGGTAGAGTAGTTGGCAACTTATAAATGCAGAGGAAACTCTAGCTCTTGCGGCCTAATTAATTAGGTAGGCGGGGTCTGGCTCACCTGGCAACAGAACGAGCCACTTGAACATGTTTAAATCGCAACAATTAAAATCAATTGAGTTTGAACTTGCAAACAAATGCAACGCAAGATGTCCACAGTGCCCTCGATATTCACAAGGCAAATTGATTCCAAATCTCAATAAAAACGAACTGACACTTGCAGATATTCAACAGTCAATTGCAGAACAAACCATTGCTAATTTAGATGAAGTAATTTTCAAAGGAACCACTGGTGATCCGATCATAGCAAAAGATTTTCTGTCTATTGTGAAACATTTCAAAAGCATCAATGCAAACATCAAAGTGTGGATAGCAACCAACGGCAGTATGTACAACAGCACATATTGGCAAACACTTGCTGACATGCTGACTCCAAATGACAAAGTGGTGTTTGGCATAGACGGACTGGTTGACACACATCATTTGTATCGAGTGGGAACAGATTTTCACACTGTGTTGTCCAATGCAAAAAGTTTTATTAATGCGGGCGGTAATGCTCATTGGCAGTTTATTAAATTTGCACACAATGAACATCAATGGAGCGACTGTGAACAACTGTCACAAAAACTTGGATTCACAAATTTTATTACACTGCACTCTGACAGAAACTTTGAAGAGTCGCATCTCAACCCACCCACAGATCAACTCGATGTACAGCCAACTGGTTGTGTGTCCTGCATGAGTGCAAATAAACGTGAAGTGTTTGTGTATGCAGACGGCACTGTGTATCCATGTTGTTTTCTAGGAGGCATACACACTTGGTCAAAAAACAATGTGGCAGCTTTGGACTATGGCATGCTGACCAACATGACTGATCCAACTGCCCGGAAAATACCTCAACACTCGCTTGAATCAATTATTGATTCTGATCAATTCCAAAATTTTTCACAAATATTCAACACACCTTTGCGGATCTGCAAAAAATACTGTTCTTAATTAAATACACATAAAATAAGGAGAACACATGGCAGATAAAGATCAAGACGGAAAACTGGAACTTTCGATCAGAATACTTGGCAATGAACTGATTGCAATCAAAATGGAAGTGAATGATTTTAAAATGAAATGGTTGGTTGTTGGAATTGGTGCATTAGTAGGACTTGGCTATGCTGTGTCTTCATTTGGTCCTGGTCTAATGAATACATTTGGAGGCATGTAATGTACGAGTACAAATGTAATATTGTAAAAATAGTTGATGGCGACACTGTAGACGTCGACATTGATCTAGGATTCGGTGTATGGCTAAAAGATGAACGAGTCAGAATCATGGGCATCGACACACCGGAATCAAGAACCAGAGACAAAGTAGAAAAGAAATTTGGATTAGCATCTAAAGCCAAACTTAAATCTCTGCTAGGCAAAAAAGGTGTCCTCAAAACACAAGTCAACAAAAATGGCGAAGACATGAAAGGCAAGTTTGGTAGAATACTGGGCGACTTTCAAGTGGGTGCAAGAATGGTCACAGACATACTGTGTGAAGAAGGATATGCTGTGCCTTATTTTGGTGGTTCCAAGGAAGATGTACAAAAGATGCATCAAAAAAACCGCGAATTACTTGTCAAAAAAGGCATCGTCAAACTCTAGTTGACAAATACCAAAACTGTTCTATAATAATAGTATGATGAGAATACTATTAGTGGTGGTAGCATTCTGGCTGGGCATGATGTGGTGTAAGATAGGCATGGCCTTTGACTACAACATCATAGACGAATCCCAAGAACCAGAAGCATACTGCTTGGCGCAAAACATATTGTTTGAAGCGTCAGTGGAGCCCATGGCCGGCAAAATTGCTGTGGGTCTTGTGGTGTTGAATCGAGTCAACGACAATCGTTATCCTAACACAATCTGCGAAGTGATCAAAGAAGGACCCATATACGAGTCATGGAAGACTCGCAAGGATCCAAACATTGCAGAAGAAGATAGAATTTACTATCCTGTCAAACACAGATGCCAGTTTTCATGGTATTGTGATGGCCAATCAGATGAAGTGAGACCGACTGAAAATTGGTACAAGAGCCAAATTGTGGCACTGCAACTGATGGATGGCAAATTTGGTGGCATTATTGAAGGAGCCACTCACTATCATGCCACATATGTTGACCCTCAATGGCGTCATGAGTTGACATTCATAGGGCAAGTGGGTGATCACTTGTTTTACAGATGGGAAAATTAGTATTACTGCTGACTATGTTGTTGGCTTCCTGTTCACACAAAGTGATGAACACAGTTACAGGGCATAGTGACCAGCACAAAATTATAGATTCAGCACTGCAAAATGCACTAGAATACAATGCAGACGGCATTGTGACATATTGGCATGACCCTAACACAGGCAAATCTGGCACTATCAAACCATTGTATGCATCATATGATTGGGCGCCACCCTGTAGACACTTTGAAATGGCACATTTTTACCCAGATAAATCCCCTACATATCACTACGGACAGGCATGCAAACGCGGACAACTTTGGCGTATTCACTAAATAAATACAACAAAGGAAAACACGAACATGCCAATAGGATTTACAAACTCAGGAATTGACGCAAGAGTATTAAAACACTACAGAGTCACTGTAGATATGTCAGGATATAAAACATCAGAAGACACACAAGGTGGTGCTGTGACACCTAATGGTAACTTTCCTACCACAAACAAGTATTTTTATTCAACAAACTTAACTGGCGGCAAAAACACAACTCGAGCAACCACAGACGCACTAGCACTACGCAGAGAACGTGGTGTGATGAGATTTGAGCAAGTTGTTAAAAATCTACAAACCAATTCAAACTGTGAAATTTTTGATATTGAATTAATTGAAGCCAATGGCGATGCTCAGTCAACTAACCTACAATTTACTGTGGCATACGAAGACACAGATTCAATTGACATTGATGAAACATCAATTGATGGATCAACTGTGATGAACACAGTGCCATTAAGAATCAAAGAGTTGGTAGCACAAGGCATCAACTGCGGAACACCGATATCAAATGACTCAACAGTAGCATCAGGTTCAATTTCTGAACTAAGAACTGTTTATCGTCCTGCAACATCAGACACTGTTGTTACATCAGTAACAGCTCAGTCACCCACTGACACAGGCGAAATATTTGATTCTATCACAGTCTCCCAGATTACCACAACCAAGTTGGTAAGTGGTGAAGATTCATAGTAGTAATCCTCAATTAGATTTAAATTAAATATAGAACAATGTTCTTAATAATATTAGCCTTGATCTGTGCTCTCACCATTTCTGGTGTAGCCATCTTCTATTCTGTGATAGGACTAGGAGCTATATTTGCGGCGGCCAAAGTTCCGATCTATATCATGGGAGGCGTGTTAGAAGTGGCCAAGTTGGTCACAGCATCCTGGCTGTATCAAAACTGGAAAAACATTCCTTTCCTACTGAAAACATATTTGACCACTGCTGTGGGCATACTAATGATTATTACTTCTTTGGGCATATTTGGATTCCTTTCCAGAGCACATGTAGAACAAGCCACACCTGCCGCAGAAACCATAGCAACCATTGATAGGTTGGACGAACAGATACTGAGACAAGAAAGCACCATTGACAATCTCACTGCCAAAATAGAACGTCTACAAGGCGGCGGAAACATTGATGTGAATGAACAAATTCAACGTGAACAACAAATCATCGACAATGCTGATGATAAGATCAAAGCAGATGTTGAATTGATACAAACCAAGATTGCCAACACACAAAATCAAATTGATCAAATTCAAGCAGATGCAAACAACAAGATAAGCATAGAAAGAACTGACTCCAAAGAATCCATCCAACAGTTGCGAGATGATGCTGATGCTGTAATCACAGCAGAACAAAACAAATTGGCACAATTAGATAAAGCAGTGAGTGATGTGTTGAATGCAAACAAATCATTCTTCAACGAAGAAAAAGAAGCGGCACTGCTGAAGGATTCTCAACAGCCAGAACGCAACAGAATTGACACCAAAATCACTCAAACACAAAAGCAACTCACTCAAGACATTGCCGAAATCAACACACAAACTGATACAAAAATTGCAGACATTCAAAGTGTAGCAGATGTACAAATCATCGAATTACGTGGCAAAATAGACGGTTTTAATGCTGAAATAAGCACCTTACAAGCCTCTGTTGCTGACGAAGTAGCACTTGCCAAGCAAAGAATAAACGACATCAACACAGCGGCAATAACCGCAGGCGAAAATGCAGATCAACAGATTGCTGAATATGAAGTTCAGATCAACAATGCTTATGATCGAATTGACGAACTCAATGCAGATAAGTTTGTGGCTGAATCCAAAATTCGAGATCTTGAAGCAGAGGTAGGACCAATCAAATACATTGCACAATTCTTTAATCCAGAAGGAGAAGTTGATTTAGAACGAGCAGTGACTTGGTTGATCATCACTATCATGTTTGTGTTTGATCCACTTGCTGTGCTACTATTGATTGCTGTGAACATGAGTCTCAAAGCAAGATATGGATGGTCATTTGAAGGCAAAGGAGTATTAGATAGCAACAAGATGTCTGAAGGAGAATATCGCAAACTAAATTTAAAACAACCCAATCACATCACATCGTTAGAACAACAAGTTTATAACAAAGTAAAAGGAGAATAACATGAGCGACGACAAACAAAAACAAATAGATGAACTGTATGCCAAGTATCAAAAGACACTTGAACTGTTGAATGATGCACTTGATCAACTTGCACAAAAACCCAAAGAAGTTGAAGTTGAAAAGATTGTTGAAGTTGAAGCAGACATTGATCTTGCCACACCAGATGCCATTGCGGAACTTGAACGCAAGGTGGAACAAAAAGTAGCTGCCAATGCAGAACGAGAAGAATAAACAAAGCATTGAAGCACTGTGGAAGAAATACCAACACACACTAGAACTGTTGGCTGATGCACTGGAACGACTGGAACGCAAGCCAAAGGAAGTTGAGATTCCTGTCACCGAATTTGTAGAAGTGCCCAAAATTGTTGAAGTAGAAGTGATCAAAGAACTTACAGCAGAACAAAAAGCACACTACGAAGAACAAATTACAAATTTAAAAAACGAAATAGAAAAACTCAAAACACAAACACCAAACATTGATTATTGGGGGAGACCAAAATCTAGCACTAAAACTGTCAACGATCTTACCTATGAACAAAAAACAGAACAAAGATATCAAAGACTGGTACAAGAAGTAAAGAGTGGAAATATGAACATCAATTCACTCACACACGCAGAAGCAGAAATTGTCAATAAGTTACTAAATGAACAATAAAATTACTTTCTGTTCGTATCCTGACACAATCACACATGCAAATTTATATGCAATAAAAAATTACAACAATGAAACCATTAAATTTTTATTGAACAACATTGAACAAGATGCATCTTTTTATCTATTAGATGACAAAAACCCAAATGAATGGTTGATCAAAGCAATGAAACAAAGTAAAATAACAATTGACTGTGCAACAATTTCTTTGCACGAAATTAAAAACATATGCCAAAAAAAATAAACACTTGTTCATTTTGTGGAAAAAGCAAAGAAGAAGTCAACAAGTTAATTGCATCCGACCATTCTTCTATCTGTGATGAATGTGTGCAGAAATGTGGAGACATCCTACAAGACGACAGCAAATCTCACGACAGAGTTGAAAGAGATCTTAATCCTCATGCACTCACAGAATATTTAGATCAAACTGTAGTTGGACAACAAGATGCAAAAAAGCAGGTTGCTGTGAGTGTGTATTTGCACTACAAAAGATTACAAAACCCAGATGTATTGGAAAAATCAAACATCTGTATGATTGGTCCCACAGGTGCTGGTAAAACATTGATTGCTAAAACCATTGCAAAATATTTAGAAGTGCCTTTTTATATCGCAGATGCCACCACACTAACAGAGTCAGGTTACGTGGGTGATGATGTGGAAACTGTGATCAGCAGTTTGGTGGAACATGCAAATGGTGATGTAGAGTTAGCACAAAGAGGCATTGTGTTTTTAGACGAAATTGACAAGATTGCTCGTAAATCAGAAAATGTATCTATCACCAGAGATGTATCAGGCGAAGGTGTGCAACAAGCACTGTTGAAAGTGATAGAAGGCACCAAACTCAAAGTGCAAATGAAACGCAACAGAAAACATCCCCAAGGCGAATCCATTGAAGTTGATACATCAAATATTCTGTTTATTTGTTCTGGAGCATTTGTTGGCCTTGAGCAAATCAAGAAAACTGATCACTCTGTTGGCTTTGTGGGCAAAGATCATACAAAAAACGGCTCAGACATCACTGCTGATCATTTGATCAAGTATGGATTGATTCCAGAGTTTGTTGGCAGGATCGGCAACATTGTTGAATTGAAAAAATTGTGTGTTGAAGAACTCAAAGAGATCATGTTGAATTCATTGATTTCTCCATTTGCACAGTATCAAAGTATCTTTCAGACCGAAGGCATAGAATTAGAAATCGATGATGATGCAGTGACAAAAATTGCTGAAAATTGTTTCAATGCTGACATTGGTGCCCGTGGCATCAAAAACCATTTTGACAAAATCCTCTTAGACAGTGTGTATGACATTGAAGTTCTCAAAGCAAAAAACATCAATAAAATCACCATAAATTCGGATAGTGTTGACAAACTATCAGATCCTATATATACTTAGACAAATGAAACCATTTAAGCCAAGAGCAGAATTCACATCACAACATATTTCAATCGATGTGCGTGATGGAGATGCCATGAAAGCATGGCGTAAGATGAAGAAAAAACTTACCAATGCTCGCATACTCGAAGAAGTCAAAGAACGCAGATACTATCTCAAACCATCTGAAATCAAACGAGAGTACAACAAAAGACTCAAGCGACAAGCGGCAAAAAACCGCAGAATTCAGATGCTCAAAGACGGTTTGCTATAAAAAAATTATCTTCCCCTCTTGACATTTTTCAAAGACACACTATATTAAATAGTGTTGTAGAGTGCTTGAGAGGCTCTACAGCAAATATAAACAATAGTTCGCTTAAGGAGGAACATACAATGACAAGAACATCTCTATCACTTTTTAACAAACTAAGACCATACTCAATAGGCTTTGACAATGCCTTTGACACATGGGACAGATTTTTCACAGACGATTTCAATCTAACATCTGCTGTGACATCATCATTCCCTGCGTATGACATCATCAAAAAGAATGATCATCAGTATCAAATACAGTTAGCACTGGCTGGTTTTTCTCGAGATGACATCGAAGTAGAAGTCAAAGAAAACACACTGTCAATCAGATCTGTTGAAAAGAAAGACGAAGAAGTCGAAACAGAAGATGGTGCAGTTATCCACAGAGGCATTGCCAAAAGGCATTTTGAGAGAACTTTTACCATCGCTGATGACACAGTGGTCAAAGGTGCCGAACTCAAAGATGGATTACTTTCTGTTGAATTAGAAAGAATTATTCCAGAAGAGAAAAAAGCACGTCTCATTGACATCAAATAATGATAGAGGGGGTGGCAACACCCCCTTTTATATTGACATAAAACAGAAAGAGTTTATAATTTAAATACAATGATGACACAAAGCAACGTTCAAGTAGAAGAAAAAATTAAAATGGTATTGAAAGAACCTGGCAAATATGCTGTGGTTTACATGAATGATGAACAGACTCCAATGGATTTTGTAGTAGACTCGCTCATTAAACATTTTCAATACAATCAAGAACAAGCGGCAAAAATGACACAAACCATTCACAATGATGGCAAAGGTGTGGTGGCTCTATACAACTTTGAAATTGCAGAACAAAAAGCCACAGAAGTCAAAGTCGATGCTGTGCAACACGGTCATCCATTGGAAATCAAAGTAGAAGCCGCTTAAATCAACAAAATTATTAGGGGTTGACTTATTCACAGTCAGAACTTATAATACTAACAACTAACAACTTAACATTTGAAAGGGTAACAAAACAAATGGCAAGAACAAAGCAATATGTGGTATACACACGTGAGTTTTCAAAAGGTAGAGTAAACTCAAAAGTTGGTGTTTTCATCGACGAAGCTAAAAACGCAATGGACAAGAGTGGTAACATCAACGGTGGCGTTATCAAGCACAAAAACCTTGCAATGACAAGAAAAACTCCTACAACACAACTTCTTAACAGAGGTTATGACTTCAACGTAAGAGTATTAGCAAAGAGCGACTTAGAAGGTGCTAAGTCATTAAGAGACGCAACAATTGGTTTATTAGCATCTGCTGGTAAAACAATTATCAACTACCAAGCGGCTTAATTATATTTGCTTACAAGGGCGGTGTTTCGGCATCGCCCTTTTTTTATGACTACTTGGTTGTTGCTATGAAAATTCCGTTCCAATCTTTTGGTAATTTCTGTGTGGACATGTATTCACAACGTTCAATCCACATGTCATAGTATTTGTCCATCTGAGAATCAAACTCACCTTTGAGTTTGTTGCATAACTTGATAGCATCCTTGAACTTCTGTTTGCCATACAGTTCATGCATTTGATCATGAGTTGCTTTGGCTTGCGGATATGATTTTTCCAACACTGTGTAGATGTCTAATCCTACTGTTTTTCCTTTGACAGCAAGATCGTCGAGTTTCAAATAAAAGAAATCATCCTTGGTTCTTCTCACAGTTTCAGGTCCAATGATCAACAGCACACCGTATGCCTTGCACTGTGATTCCAATCTTGCTGTGGTACTCACAGCATCACCCAACACATCATATGAATGTCTTTCTGTTGATCCCATTTCACCAATGTAACCAAGTCCTGTGTTGATACCAGCACCCATGCCAACAGGTGGTCTGCCCTGTGCTGTGAGATCCTTGTTGAATTGATCAACTGCTTTGAGCATGTTTAATCCTGTCTGCACAGCAGTGCGTGGATGGTCTTCATCATCAATAGGAGCATTGTGTATGTGCATGGAAGCATCACCAATGTACTTGATGATCATACCATCTGCATCTAAGACTGGTTTGGTAATCGCATCCATGTAACCGTTCATCACTTGTGTCAGACCTTTCACATCGTCTCCGAATGATTCACCTAATGGAGTAAAACCACGTAGATCGGAAAAACAGATGGAAACTTCTTTCTTAACACCCTCTTTAACCAATTGAGGATTTTCCTGTAACATTTTGACCACTGTGGGTGATGCATAACCACCAAACTGTTTTTTAATGGCTTGCTTCTGCATGTATTCTGAAACAAAACGATTGAACACAGCATGAAGTCCTACCAACACAGTAGTAATCACAGGCCATGAAAAATCAAACAGCATTAATCTTGTGGTGTAGATGTGAACAGAACCATACACAGTGCCTACACCTATTAATATAATAAGTCCGGCAACCACACCATAGTGAAAGAATCTTGCGGCAACAATCAACAGTAATCCAATCGCAAACAGATACACAAGTTCGTATGTGTCTGCCAAATCTGATCGCACAATGTTGTCACCATTGATGATTGTTTGCAGTGACACAGCCACTGGTGTGTGAGCATACTCTGTGCCTGTGGGTGCGGCAATGGTGGAACCAATGCCTTCTGCTGTGAGTCCTATGACGACAATCTTGCCTGCCACATGTTCTTGGGTGGCTTCCATGATTGACACAGAAGGGAATTGTTTGTTCCATCTTAACCATATGCGAGCATAGGGATCTGTTGTTATAGTAGGATAGCCTGGCACTCTCACTGCTTGAACACCTGTGGCACCTGCTTTGACTTGGTAAGATGGTGCTCCTGTGGCCACACGAATTGTTTCAATGGCCATAGCAGGATACGTTTCTCCCGCCACTGTCATAATGAGTGGCATTCTTCTCACCACACCATCACGTTCTGGTGCTATGTTAAGTACACCCACTCCGTCCGCTGACTGACCCAATTCAGGTATCGGTCCCAACATGCCTGGCCATTCAAACAGCCACGGTATGGGATCTCCTATTTTAGCAATGCCTCTGGGCACTGCATTCTTATTAGTCTGTGTGGTGCCTGTTTGGGCAATGATCACACCGTTACCTTGTAGTGTTTGTGCCAGCACATCATCTTTGCCTGCACGATCCTCTTCTGAAAATAAGATAGGCATTATAATAAGTCCAGCACCTTGTGATCTGAGATGATTGATCACATCAGCCAAGTAGTCTCTGGGCCATGGCCATTGTCCAAATGCTTCTATAGATGCTTCGTCAAATTCAACAATTACAACATCTTTTGATTCAACCACAGCATCTGTCGATTGAAGATAGTCAAATGAT